>Ga0209755_10008748_pt1 | contig 10767 bp, 5 predicted proteins | sample TergutCo191P1_FD_187301 | JGI IMG/M metagenome (GOLD analysis project Ga0209755, IMG submission 187301) | Cornitermes sp. P1 segment gut microbial communities from Petit-Saut dam, French Guiana - Co191P1 (SPAdes) (version 2) | ecosystem: Host-associated > Arthropoda: Insects > Digestive system >... | reverse complement strand
ACATCCAGCAGAACCAGCGCAGTACACCGTATGCAGTAACACGGTCTTTGTTCTCCTGAAGATGGGCATAATGATGCCCGAAACATGTTGAGACAGAAGTTGATAATAAACATCTGATTGTTGCATCTTGTTGGTTTTTTCTCTCTCTTCACACTTTGCTCACGATGCACTGTCACAGGAACCTAAAACTCAAAATATCTAGCTAATCAATTCCACATTTGCTACTATATACCCTACTTCTCAATACTTCAGGGAGATGTCTTTAGAGGTATGTTCTTTCATATTGGAAACACCCTATTGAACATAATTTTGGTTTAGTAGATATTATGCCTTATGATCGCAATATTTTCGCATATTTTACTTCAAATAATTTACTGGCATCAGAACTATCAAACTGACTTGCTGACGACACGACTGAGGCGCCATAGGGCCAAGTACGAAAGACACTCAGGTAGTGAGATTTATCGTGTGAGATTTGCAGTTATGCCGGTAAGATAAAGGTAACAATATCATACAAAATTCTGGAGTCTGTTTTCTACCAATTACGTACCGCCACTAGACTTTCATGTAGGCCTACACATCTTACTGATAGTTCAGTGTAGTCTGCTCTTTTCTGCACATTTGCCACCTGTGAATTAAAATTTGAAAATATTTTAAAACATCCGTTTGGTTGTTTATTTTAAACTTTTCTAATCGCAGTTCTGGCTGGTCCTACGAAATATGTGCTTTATCTTCAAGAATCTTTATCACAAGCAATGACAGTTTAATATCTCTTCATCCTTGTGTTCAGAAACTATAATTCTGTTTCTTGAAAACTTCTCGCCATTTCCCGCATGATTTGCGGTGCTTCCAACAAATTATGTTTCTTATGTTGCTTCCTTTGCTTCAGTGTTTACGATCGCACGTTTCATCTTCATGCAATACAAATTCCGTTTCTTCTCTCGCCGCTTTTGAAAGCATTATTTGATTCGCACAAAATAAATATGGAAAATAATTTTAGATATTTATAGGATGTGATCAGTGATACTATAGACAATACATTCTGGACAGTACAATGCAACGCAGTTCACCCCGGTTTGCCTGCTTCTGTGAGTTTTGTCAGATATCCGTATGCTAGTGTTTATTTTTACAGAGGTATAACCTTCATACAGTTTCTTGGAATGTAATAATATTTCCTACTATTTATTTCTTGCTGTAATCAGTTAGACAAAGGAATATGTAATTAAACGTAGAAGGTTGACGTAAAATTACTTTGTCATCTCTCCAACCTTAGTTCTTCTTCTTCACTAAATAAGCACGCTCATAATTACCGATGTCTTTATGTTGTTTTGTGTAGTTTCAATTTACAGCTGTCACAGATTTTCACTAATATATAAATTGTCAGTATTTATAAATTGTTGCACTCTAACCGGAAATTAGAATAATTTTAATTCAAAATTTCAGATTTTGCCCCGGGGTCCAGCCATTTTGAACGAGGAGTTTAGTGGATTTTTTCTCACCCTTTAAGTGAAGGTTTTATAACAGGACATGATCTGTCCCCTTTCTCTATTCACATTCAATTATTCAAAATTCATTATAGCATACGTTAGTGCACAATCTGTGCGCTTGAAAATCGCTAAAGAAACGAGAAAATTTATTTAATTACAAAAGTACCAATTTCACAGGTGATCAGATAATCGGGCCTAATTTTTTCAGACCTTTATGAGAATGTGCGCCTCCATCTCCAGATTCAGCCATGTGTTTCAGGCGGATTCTGAATAGACTGGTAGGAGAAAACATGCCTAGCCGTAACTTGCCAAACTCCTTGCAACTGTCTTAATTAACTGATAAATCTCCTCTTCCCAGACATTTAATATCCGTCTGGACAAAACTCAATCATCCTGAAGATGAATGCAACCGCTTCTCTGACTTTGGGTACAAACTCACTGTCTTACGTGGTGCAGCAACCCAGAAGAACATTATATAAGCAACACCAACCATGAGAACGCGAAAGTTTGTGTTGCAAGAATTCAGATAAACTAATGTGAGTTATGGCAAAAATATATGATATTCTTTTCCAAGATTATATCCAGTAACAATGAAGGAAGATGATTTTCTTTTATGGAGATAGTTATGTAAATAAGACCCACCCTTTACTGTTCTGAAAGCGTTTTCTTTAGCACACTCAGAACATCCGAAAATAAACGCGCGGACAGAATGCGTACTGAGACGTAATGCACAAGTATGCATAGCTACAAGATAACGGCTCCAAACAACACATAAATTACCTTACCGCTTTTCATGTACAAGTACGTTCAAACGGGATATAACTTTTTCAGCGTTTTGTTTTCTTGATAGTTTGAACGAAAACAAATTCTCGAAGTCTAAACGTTTGTTACAACAAGGAGCTTCCATTTTGTCAGGCTGGATTCATAATATTTGCATGAAACAGCGCGCTCTGTGTAGAGGAAACTTAATCCAAAACACGGAGGGTGCAAAAATCAGTTAACCGTTTGGTAAAATTCAAGACAATACTAACGGTGCTAAGATACTCGTGCAATGCACAAAGTAGATTTCTGCTGTCTTGTGGCACACTGTGGATTAATTCGACACAAAATGAGTCACGTAGCTGAGACTCCATCACACTAGTCACTTATTTCTAACATATTGTGCCCTTGTTTGTAACCACTATTGACTCTGTTTGCTAAAATTCAGTTAGTACATTTTAGGCGGGGTATTTCAGTTACTAAATTGGCTAGGTTAGCATACAGAGGACTGATAAATTGGTGTTCCAATTTCAGCAGCGGTTACACTTTTTCTACAGCATCCAGACAGTCTGTGAGGCTTACCTAGCCTCGTATCATATAAGTATTGGTAACGCCTTCGCTGACAGCGAAGTAGTCTTGCTGCAATGCTTACCATTGACTATAATCCAGTGACCGATTTGAAATGTGCAATTCCCACACTACGTCATCTTTTGTAATAATAAGTGTAAATGGTGTCCGAAGTTGCAGATATTTTATACATTTATTTATTGCTTGTCCTCCCTCTATTTGGAAACTCTTATTTAAACTTTCTGCAGGCTCTCGAATGCCTTGAGTGTACCCCAGTACATACCGTTAATTAGACTGCTAGACAAATAGCCTACTAAAATGGTAACGAATATATAAAGACAGCGACGCAGCATTTTAGCATGAATCATCCAATATGTATGATGCTTGCCGTCAAAAGGCGACAGTACTTAACACCAGATAACAATCAGTATAAAAAAACTTGAAATACTTGATGCAGCGTTGGAATACCGTAAATATAAGGCAGGCGACGCCATGAATTCATATGTGCATATGTATTTACGCGTCCACAAAAAGTTTCAAATGGACGATACACAAACTAATCATTTGATCTCGTAGCGTGTCGTCTAGCCACCGGTCTTGGCGTTTCCTAATATTAGTGCTGTCTCCAGTGAGGTACAAGGAACACCGGAAGTCACGCAGAGTTCTGTATAACCACTAACGACATATCGTGAAGCCAAGTAATATGGCCTATTAAGTAAACATAAGCGTGCATTAACTGAATATATCATGCCATAACGGAACACAGACCAGAGTAGAAATGCAGAGCTGAATTATGAGAGGATGAATACGCAGCGCCTGGGGTCTTATGCTTGCATCAGTCTCATTTTCAGTGTCGTGTTCATTTTCCGAGTGAATGCATTTTCCTTTGAAACTGTAACTGATGTTACTAAGGACGTCGTTATTAAATATAACGCTGTCTGTGTAAATCTTATGCATTCGGATCATCAGCAAGGTGGGTCAGTCTTCTATTTATACTTTTCCTTGTATTCGGGCCCAAGGTTTGTTATTCTGTCCTTATTGGTTTCGTTAGGAATCTCAGTAGGTTTCTGCGACTAGAAAAAATAGCTGGCATCAACTGGAGGGTACGATTGCTTCTGTATTATATTATCCACCTCTAACGAACGAAATTTCTCTGGATAGCAGCACCGAGTAGTAAACATTAGTGCAGTCTAGTGTCTATTTTAAGTAAACCGCAATTAACTTTTCAGAACATTCCATTTTACTGACATTAGGCATTTTAAGACATTTAATTTCAATAAACTGGCGTTAAAAGTTTTAAGCCATTTTACTAATTACCAATTACCAATACCTGTGAACGTTAAGTTCGGTGTTGTAATAGACTGTAGACTAGTCACAAAATCAAATATTTCTTGACTGAGTCTCCTTATGACCGGACATTTTCGCAGATCGAAGCATTAAAAGCATTCTTCCAAACCTCATAAACCAAATATCGTCTCAAATTCTGTGATATAATTATACATTTTCTTATATTTTCTATAACTTCCGCATTCCTCGTTTTGGATTCTCTCCTATAAACCTTGATAATAAAAAATCTCTCACTCGTCTAGTTCATTATATGAATTATCTGCATACTTCCAAAATTAAAAAAAAATACGCTGACCTCTTACCTACATAAAGCTACAAAAGTAATTATAACTAATTATACCTAGAAATTTTGTGACCTGCTTTCTGGAAATTATCCGCAAAAATAATATACTAACACTATTATGACACTTTACTTTTCCCATACATGGAGCCACATTTAACACGTATGAAAACCAAGATTAATTTTCAATAGTAATTATGTGAATAGTTGTTGGACAAAATTGTTTTCCGGTGTAGATAACAGCAGAAATTGAATTTTATGATGTAGCTAAGTGGAGATATAACAACAGCCTTTCTACGTCTTCGCATGGCTACCACATCTACTATGACTTTCTTCTCTTCTTTCGTCTTGTGTCCGCAGGTTTTCCCATTCTTTGTGAACCTACGACTCGGAACATTCTGCTGAACTACCTCTATTATCAAAACAGATGATTGAAAAATGGGTCCGGATTTACTTTCAGTCCTCCAAATAACAACAATTTTATCAAGAGTCAACTTACTCCTTCCAATTTATCGGTACCCAATATTCACTAAGACGTCCATTTTTCAATGGCTGCGCCAAAACTGTCCAGTAGATTTTGTTGTCCACATCCGTTTTCCACTGATACCAAAAAAAACATCGACTCTCTAACGCTGCTTAGACTTAAATTTACTGCAGCAGACATAAGTCCCTTCGATCTGTGACCTGAGATTGATATGATACAAAGGAAGGCAGAACTATAAAACAGCCGTACATACGGTAAGGATTTAGACGGAGGCGTTCCTATCCACCTTCCTCGGCTAAAATGAACTCTGGACGTCATGAATAAAATAACGGTGCCGCCATATGTTCACATCCCCGGGAAATAAACGGGATTACATTTTTACGTAGACACCGCTGTATTTATATCCATTCCATATCAATTTATTATAATATGGCTTTTGTCAACGAATTACACAGAAAATTAAGAAAAAATGAGGCGCTGAAAAGCCTTGCAGATTACTAGTAAGGTTATTCGGTGAAGGAATTTGAATAAGAGTCGATAATACACAAAGCCAGTGGGAAAATATCTTATAATGAAAACATCTTGATCCTCCTAAACAGCGACAGATTTCTATCAGACTATGTGGCTGCAAAATTCAGAAGGAAGTTTTTGGCCTTGGTATTTTGCATTCCGTTGTGTTTCTGAACTGAATCAAAAATATTTATCATTGCGTCACGCATAACTCTATTAGTAAACAATCCGTTTACTTACAACACGAGGTTCATATTTCGACTTTTTAGTAAAACCATTCTTGGGCAAAACACTTAAAAAATTTAGAGATAAAAAGTAACTTTGTATGGTACATTAAATCAACGTGGTAGCGAGATGTCACACCCTACAACACTTTGTATTGATATTGCTTAGCCATGCGATTTTGTGTTTGTTCCATTTCTAAACGTTAGTTAAAATTACGTAAAGTTTAAAATCTTTCACAACTTTTAGAGTCTTGTGTTTCTGTTGACTGAAGTTTCCTTCACTCTTTAATCATAATTTATCTTTGTTTTTTTTTAATACGCTGCTGCCTCTGATTTCTTTTCCTAGGATTTTATGCTCATGTTACCGCAGTAGTTGAAGAAGTATGTTCTACATACCTTAATTCTATAGATCTATATTGAAGTCACGTCTGGCTTTCTTCCTCCGTCTTACGCCACCTATGTCATACATATACACCATTCAATGCTTTTTGTAGGCACATTTTCCTTGTTCGAATAAGAATTTTCCAAATATTGTTCCGTTAACTGCATATTGTCTGTGCACCTCAACATTTGGTTTTGACATCATTCAATGTAAGTGGTACATTCAAGAGCTGAGAGAAATGATTCCTCCACCTAGCCACAATACTGTGGGAGTCTGTAACCAAATCACCTTTGTCATCCTTTATCTTATTAGTTTTAGACCGTTAATTCTTCTAAAAATCTTTGATAGCCCTATACAAATCCCTGACGGTTTCGATATTTCAAGTTCATCAATTTTTAGCTCTCTGATATTACTTCTCTTTTTCTTCTGACATGTCTACTAGCTTCACGTCTAATATTGCTCAGATTATGTATATTGCTTTGGTTTGGATTATGTACCCACTGCATTTTAACCTGCTTCCTTTGGCACAAAGTAGTGAACATTCTTCATCAAACCATGGCTTATGCTGTTTTTATTCATACAGATAGAGTCTCTCTGTATCTGAGATTTTGATATACTCTTTAACGTTTTTCCAAACCCCGTTTTTGTCCTTGCTATAAATTAAGTTCTTCAAATCTGCAAACCTGTTTGAGGTATTAATATAACGCTGTTTCCTAACCTCCAGCTCGCTTAGCTTTCTGAGATTAAATCTTTCCCCATCAAACTTCTATGCTGCTTGTATACTTAACTGCCAATCTTTCCGCAACTTTTGCAACCGCCAGATGGTGATCCGTATCAAAATCGGTTCCCCTGAGACTTCGTACATTTAGTATACTCGACTGCCGTTTCCTATCTATCAATATGTGATCAGTCTGGTTGCAAGTCTTCCCATCAGGAGAGGTCCAGTTGAAGGTATGAATGTTGGATGCGGAAACATTGTACTCTTAACAACAAGATTTTTTGATGTGGCAAAGTTTTCTTTTCTAACACCATTACTATTACTATCCTGATGTAGACTCTCATTCCCAATTGTTGGTTTGAAAATATTCTCTCTCCCCACTTTTGCATTAAAATCTCCTAATAAAATTTTCATATAGTACTTAGAAAAATGATAAAAAGCCTGCTCTAATTCCTCATAAAAACTCTCTTTTGAATCATCACTTTTCTCCTCTCTTGGCGAATGCACATTTGGAACAATGATATTACACAAGCAACCGATCAGAACTATATATGTCATCCTATCGCTAACAAACTCTACTCTCTGAACTGCTGATATTATTCTGTGGTGTACAAAAAGTCCTCTTACCAGTTAATGATTTTCGTTTCCTTTTCCATAGAAGATAATATAATCCCCTGCTCTTACCGTTCTCCGCTGTCGTACCTAAACTCCTGTATACCCAGTAAATATAATATATACATCGCTAATTCCCAGGCTACTGTGGAAAGTGACTCTGCCTTATACGGGCCCCTTATATACCAACTACCGAATCTCATGTCTATTTTCAATCGCTTAGGTCTTTCCAAAATCCAGTCCAGGTCCGAGGAACATGGAACTGTTTCGTATCTAGGCTCGGTTTTAGGCGAGGGCTTGTTATCAATATGTCAGGAAGACCAAGAAAGTGCACATTTATCTTATTAATTTATTCCAATATTTTAACATAAAGTTATTCCAATTTGTATCACAATTCAAGCTTCAGGGAATGTAGAGTTGTTATCATCTCGTCCAACCCCCAAGCTGGATGACCACCCCTTGTTGGCTTCCCGAAACTGGTTTTGCAATGTATTTGAAGCTACCCTACGTACTGGAAGCTGTTCTTCCTTCCGCAACCTGAGGACACCCGCTGCCTTGACTGACAGGGAACTACTTATCATGGATTAAATTAATTTTCTTTCTATAAATACAAAAATGTCATAGTTATAAAAACAAAGCCCAAAACGAATTTTAGCAGTTCTTGAAGGCAGGACACGTTACGAAGTTATGGTGCTTCTTTACAGAATCGTTTTATTTGGCGAGGCTGAAGAAATCACTGTCAGATACCGGCTTTTTTATTACAACTAAACGTATTGACCAGGTGTCCAAATCTATCAACTGGAACGAGCATCAACCACTGCATGTAATTTTCTCCATTGATACAACCACGAAACAAGCTCTACTGGAGGTAAGGCAATTTCTTCTCATTGTTATAATGATGGAAACTTACGTGTTACCACGCATAATAGTTAGGCTATTAACATCTCTATCTGTACAAGTATGACATGTCCTGTTAATTTTTTTCGATATCCATTTCCATGAGACCCTCACCCGACCTGCCCGTACATACAGGTGGATGAAGAACATTAAATTTTCTTCTGGAAAATGTCTTAAGTTTCAGAAGAAGTAGCAGAAAAATCTACGCCTCTTTGATCGATATTTATGTGTTACACAGCCGAAATGTGCGTTTTGAGGCCTGTAAGTAACAAAAGGGTAGAGGAACGTGTTGATGTTTATGTACTGCCGGAGAAAAAGGTGACATGCCTCAGCTGGCACAGACAGGAGGAGGACGTAAAACTACAAACCATTAACGGCCTCTGAGCAAAAGGAAGTTTTTTTTTGTAGAAGACATCCAATTGTGTTACAGAATTGAAAGAAAACAATAAATTTATTTATTTCAGTCCAACCCAACAAAATTTATTTGCCTTATTGTCTACAAGTGTCGGTCATTAGACCATAAACAGGCCATCAATAAATAAAGTTTAAAACCGGTTACATATAGTGCACATTAAATTCAGTGTCGTATGGGATCCTACACGACATTGAATTTAATGTGCACTACATGTAGCCGGTTTTAAATTTTACATATGAATGGCCTGATGATGATCTAATGACAGAAACTGGTAGCCGAAAAGGTAAATACATATTGTTGTGTTGGACTGAAATAAATTTATTGTTGTCGTTAATAAGGAAGTGGGTTGTCAGCACCACAACCAGGCCGCCTCATCCTTCGGTATCCTTTGAACCGTTGGCTGGACAAGCATCTATTCCAGTCTGGACGGGAACGAAAACACAAGTATTCGACCCCCGAAAACCCAGCCATAGTGAATCGCTATACCAATTACGCTATCCTGGCCGTACTGCCTACGGAACGGATTTTAATGTACAAAATGCCATTTTGTCTTTGTTAGGTTCATGAAACTCAGTATGACCTTACAGTTGCAAGAATTTGTTTCCAGAAGTTTTGTTACACATAAGCACATATGTGTACGTTAATAAATATTTGGGATTGAATAAAATTTTCACACTTCTGTGCAGCGTGTTAGCACGCTGAGCCAAGCGACATGTATGTTCCGGTTAGAAATTTTTATTTTGATAAGGAGATCCTTCACGTTGGATTCCAGCATTTTAAATTTATTGACATTCTGGGAGTTACCATTCTGTATTTTGTATGGGCAAACAAGATAACAGGAAGGAAATTAAATCTCTGCCCTTGGATGTAGTACTAGTCGCTAGATGTCTTCATCAAGCCTTTTCACAGCAAACACTCCTTGAACTGAAATACAGTGAAGCGTTTGGGATTAGTTTACAAGAATGAGAAGAGAAGTATATAGTAAGATTTCAAGTTTACTTCGTTATGTTGTTGAATTCACTGGTACATTCTTCTCTGGATAATCTTCGTCGCTCAAAAGCTTTCTCATTGTACGTAACATTTGTTCACAAGTGGCAACCAGCACACTGCCACCGCTGCCGGCTTATAAGATCGACCAGGTTCGCCGTTTTGAGGAGTTTCATATTACAAGCACTTCTGCAGAACTTTCTTGGTTTGCAGCTATTTTCATGGTTCTGTGTTAAGTATTTGTTTCCGGAAACAAAGCACTTCTTAAAAGAAATAATTATGAAGTTAAGAATTCTTTCCTAAAATGTACTCAGATATAGCGAAGTGGTCAACAATCAATAGAAGTATCTACCGAAGTGTTACAAAGAAAAGCTGAACATTCCTCCAGGATCGTGCAAGACGATCAACGTAAAGGTGATCACGGACGGAACAGAAAGGAATTTTAAGAACATAATTACTGTGTTTTGGTTACACAGCAGATGTATCAGAACAAATAACTCATTGATCACGCCGCGAATTGTTGGCGGTAAAAAAAAATGAGACGTGTTTTCAGTGAAACTAGAACGATTATTTTGATTTTTGATGGTTGATATTTGATATTTGATAAACGTTGCTGGACCAGACATAGAAGAAATTTCAGTAAAAGTACTTGCATTGAGCCAATCTAGAATCATTCATGTTACTTCTTTAGCACTTTTGGCACAATGTGTGTGAAAATATTTGTGTGCTCGTACAAAATGTAGGCAACATGTAGATAATGGAATGAATTTTTTCATCGAAATCGGTAGCTAGACTAGAGATCTTCATAAACAAAGCTCAAAGAAAATCACTCCATCCAGCACCACCAATTATGATTTAAAAAACCTAGCTGGATAACTTTATTATTACGTACAGATTTTTGAAATTTTTGTATGAGGGTAATGGAATGACAGGAACGAATTTTTCCCTACAGAAATACTGCAAGATATAACAATAATAATATTTATTAACTACAATTGGGCTGTTACCCGGTGGCAGTGGTTATTTTACACGTATACGAAACATTAGATCGGTTACTACTGAATTTAAGTCGGGAGGGCGACATGAGAAGCATGTAGT
>Ga0209755_10008747_pt1 | contig 10769 bp, 6 predicted proteins | sample TergutCo191P1_FD_187301 | JGI IMG/M metagenome (GOLD analysis project Ga0209755, IMG submission 187301) | Cornitermes sp. P1 segment gut microbial communities from Petit-Saut dam, French Guiana - Co191P1 (SPAdes) (version 2) | ecosystem: Host-associated > Arthropoda: Insects > Digestive system >... | reverse complement strand
TACGTGTGTTATGGTCGCAGGTAGGTCATCACATCACCATATATGGTGATGTGATAACCTACCTGCAACCATAACACACATACCAGTGGCCGCAGTGCCAGTTTTTAAATACTCCTGACGATGGGCGCCTGACGCCCAAAACATGTAGAGTGAGTCTGCAGAAATAAAACCTGCACAGAGTAGCATAACGTTGGTGATTTATTTAACCCATACTATGATGCATGGAAACACAAAAGTAAAATTCAAAATTTCAGGTTAATAGAATCAAATCGTAGTGTGGAAACATTTCATTGTGATGTACTGGAATTGAACTGTGTTGATACAAATGCAGCCCTCATGTTTCAAGAGAAGTGAAACCAAAGATGTTTACTTGTAACATTTCTGTAGGCTACCTCGGTCTGCCAGAGGAAGAACAACCAGCTTGTACAGGCTGCCAACTGTTAGATTACAGTGTATTGCATTGGGAAGGCTTGTCAGTCCTCTACTTCCCATACCTGCTGCCATTTTTGTAATATATTTTCAACCCTTCAGCAGTCTTAATTGCATCTGTCTGTTTCTGCATGTGTGTGTGTGGTATGTGCATGTGTACATGCTTGTCTGTTGTGCTTGGTTCTTCTCTAAGGTTCAGTGTTAATGTCTTTTCTCCCATTTCATCAAAAGAAGCAACTGGTTCTTGATGAGTCAGCTAGTTTTAATCCTGTTACACTGACATTGCCATTGTGCATTGACATATACATAGCAAAAGAACAGTTGATTGAATATAAAGCCCTCTTGTTTTGTGTTACATGCTCTTTCTTCATTCTCTATGTGTGTACCAAATGGTGTAGTGTTAACATTCCTGATAGGTATTTGGGAGATGCCTGTTTTGAATCTCAGCCTAGTCGTTGGCGGTTCTGATTGAGGTCTTTCGTGATTTTCCTGATTCACTCCAAACATACAGTAAAAAGTATGGTAATGCAACCCCTGTACAAGCCAATTACAGACCCCAAGAGTTCCAGGAGGTTGAGGCTTCAAGATTTTGAGACATTCAACACATGCAGGGGTAGGGTCAGCCCTACTCACTGGCAGCCTTAATGTCCCTGGAAATATTCCTTGTACTCATTTCAGTTAGAGGTTGAGTCATTCCCAAGGCCATAGTGTGGCAGAAGGTTTATGTCAATGAAAAATTTCAATGACATATTTTGTAAAAGCTTGAGGTGTAGCTGGGTAGATGATGGGTTTATAAATGGTGCACCAATAAAATGTGTCAATTTTCAGAACTCACTCTTATTAAGTTTACTGCAATGGCGGGGCCAAATTTTGTGTCATTGTCCTTTGCAAGTCATGCAGTTTCATACCATAGCGCATGAACTTAGTGTATGAAGTGGAAGAAACTTCAGTCAATGCAGCCAGCTCAAGGATGTCTTGAATGCAGATACTGGTGTGCTTCAAAGACTTACTATGTGTAATAAGGCACACACCCTCCTTTGGTTATGTGAGTAAACAAAACTGCCAATACTGAAGTCGTAAACAGCTGTGTCACATGTTTGAAAAACTGCTGCACACTTCAGAAGCACCATTCAATGTAGATTTCGAGCTTTTCTAATTACTGGTTAGTGTGTCTGTGAGAAAGAAACTGTACAGTGACTGTAAACTTAACATGACATGGAGCAGTAGTGAGTATGATACAAGTGGATGCGATGACATTTAAGCCAAGCTTCGGCTTCAGGAAGACGGTGCACATAGCACACATTACATGAATCAGTAGATTGTTTTAGACCCTCTTTCCCAGGCACTTCCTATCACATTTTGGTGACCACCTGGCCACGGAGTTCTCGTGATGTCTCTATGCCTGACCATTTTCTAGGGTACACTTGGCAGCCGAGGTGTATGTGAACGGACGTGGCATACTCAGGGAGTTGAAAGAGCACATAGGGGGTGAAATTGGAGGCACTGATGAATGTCTGTTGTGAGCAGTTGGGTTAATTTTCAATCTTGATTGCAAGAATGCATTGCATGCGAGGGAAAGCATATAGGAAACATGTATTACATGACATCTTACCACCAATCCTCCAGGGTTCCCCCCCCCAATTATGCAGCCTGGCTAATTAGAATGGTAGCCTGTAAATTATCACATTTCTTTTGTTGTATCTGTACTTTCTTTGTAGTCTGGAACTGAAATGTTGGGCATCTTATCTCATTTGAGTTACGTGTTATTTATTTTCTGATCTTTGTAGAACTAAATTTATCATTTGTGTAAAGTGCAGCTGGAGTAAATATTGATGGGCTTTGTGGGAGAAATTACAGCATGGAAGATTTTTCGTGTGCCATTTTCTTTGGTCAGGTTTTTCTTTTTTCTAGAGTCTACCCACAGATGAAAGCATCATGTTAAGAAAATCATTGTATTGATCTCTTGAAATTCAAAATACAGTTGCTGCTCAGTTTGTTCAACATCCTACCATACCTTCCCTTAGAAGTGTCTACCCTAATTGCATAAACCTTCTGAAGCCTACAAATCATGTACCATATATGTAAATATTAAATTTGTACTTCACAGTGAACAGTGCATCACCATTGCAAAGACCAGCCAGTTATTGCTGTTTAGTGATACATTTCTTGTTTATTTCGAAAGTCATAAAAATTCCATTGTGTAGGTAAAGTGTAAATGGCAAGAGTGATGGTACACTCATGGTCATCCTGTTCACTGATAGACAGGTAGCAGGAGACTAATGTTGATGCAAAGATCAACTTTGCCAGTTCAAGTCACAGCATAAGTTTTTCCTTTCACTTTTTCAGATGCTGTTTTGACACAAGTACTAATGTAAGTTGTGCTTTCATGTAGAAGAGTTAGCTTCCGGGCGTTGCCCATTGTCTGGTGCTTTTTCTGTATCACTAGATTATGGTTAAGTCCAGATACTAAGTAGTCCTAGATGTTGTATAAAGTTTTGTTCACAATCATACATCACAGTCTATGAAACGTTGAACGTACAAATCTAATCTGGGTAAGACAGCAAAGTCTCGAATAAAGCACCACTGTTTGCCACAGTTTGTGGGAGTAAATAGAACTGCTAACAGGGAACTTCGCTTTTACTGATTTTCATGGGTGCTAAGTGAGGGTGGCACTCTTAACAGGGTTTAACTGTATGCAGTGAAGCATGAAATCAGTTGTTAACCCTTTCCATGCTACAGGTATGTCATGTGACACTCCTTCATTCCAAGTAGCCAAAAGAAGGTAACTAGGCACAAAAGAGGGTTAGTAAGCCAGTCTGTACTTAATGTACATGTGTTTATTTTAAAATTACAGCCCCTTGGGATGTAATACCAAATGTTTAGTTTGAGAGGTACCGGCAATTTTCAGAAATGCAGTGTCTCCATTTTCATAGTTCTTCCAAAAGCTGTACCTGTTTACCAAATTACATGAAATCATAACCCAGAAGACCATTATCTCAATACTGTCACCCTGACAACCTCAAATATCATGCATTTTGTTTACTACTATGTGTGTGTGTGTGTGTGTGTTAATACATATACATGTCAAAGTCAAAACTTTTTATAAAATAAATTTATACCTCTGATTGCATCAGAATTCATGTGCATGTACGTTCATTTCCTGGCTTATTAGTAAGTCCTGTCTAGCACAAAAGTTGGACAAGGACAGCATTTCATATATCTTGTCATTGAAATACCTTTCAGTATTTTGGCCTGTATTGACATAATTACTACTAATAATAAATTTCAACTTGTCTTAACATTGAGTAATCAAGACTGGGATAAGTGAGCTGACTGCTACATATAATAAGTATGTATCAGTAACTGCTCGTAACTTCATTTGGATTCTACCAAGTGCGGAATGCATGAATGTGAGATTTGTGGATATGAGAGTAACAGCACGCCTGTGTAGTATTGTAGTATAGCTTTTTCTTACCGAGCAAGCTAGTTACCAAAGAGAGCTTAGAGCACTTTTTTAAATAATAGCATATGTTTCATGTTACTGTGTCTTGGGCTTGGCAGCAAGTGTGTGTTGTGTTGTATTGTGTTGTTTTGTGTTGTGTCATATTGTACAGTTGTGGTTGTCCTAAACAGTTATTTTAAACTGAACTTTTGTATATATTGTCACTGGTGAAAACAAGAAGTGTTTTTCATAATAGCGTAATCATAATGTGGTTATACAATACATTTAGATTTTCTTCTAATGCCACTATACAACAAAGTATATATTTGCTGAGTTGTTATGTATATATTGCAAATTGTTTTCTGGTGTAATTGACTTAGTTCAAAAATGTATTGATTTTGATTGTATTAATGTGTAATATATAATCCATGACAATTTTATTCTGAGAATGAAACTTCAGATAAGTTCAGATGAGTTTTAAGCTTCCCTAGTGTTTAATGATTACAAGGATCCATGTGAATTGTGAAGACAATACAGACAGTAGCAGAATTTCTCATATATTTGTGTTCTTCAGGTTTACTTTATTTAAGATATTAAAATCTTCTTTTCCACACCTTTCAAAAGTGACTGAAGAAGTAGCAGCTTATTTTTACATCATTGTTACCAGTTGATCTTTTACCTTTAGTAAATTACAATAAGACCTGTGACACCTTTTTGTTCTGTGGCAACAAAAACAGTAGGCCAACCTATTAGTAGGTTTGGCTTTAATCAAGTATTGATGTGAAGATTACAGTCCTCAGGGATGTGATGTCATGTACTTTGGTAGGAAGATACAAGCATCTCAGAGGAACCTGCTGACCTCTTGTATCCTGATGTTGGAGACAAACATTGACAGTTCTCCTGATTGAAATTGCCCATTAATGATGACAACCCATCATGCTAGAAAAATTTAAAGCATTGCAGTTATCTGGAGTTTTATCCTCAAGTATGTTTGTCTTAGACTGCTGAAAGATGTTGTTCCATTAGTTGGACCATAATTGATTTCATGTATTTGAATTTAGAAGGTGGATTGTTTTTGTGACATGAGAATACTGTTTTGTTGTGTCTAGAGATAAGTAATGTTTGAATTATTGTTGGCAACAGATGTGGGAAATCCTTAGCATTGTCTCAACTTGCAGAGTGCATATCACGACACTCTTGCAGACAAGTTGTACCATTTCCCACATTCTTAGTTTCCAGTCTGCTTCATTTTATGTTCAGTTCATTAAAATCTTAATTTCATGTCATCAGATGCATACAGTATCCTGCATGATTCTGGACTTCTGACTCGGAAAGAAATCATACATTCATTGATTGTCTCATGTGCTCAAATTTGTAAGGTTTGGAGTTAAATGTCTTTAAGTGTATAGCCTTACAGGCTTTTTGTGTTTTGCTCAATTCGTTTAAGGAAATTCTTGGAACCTTAAATTGATTATAAGCAGATTACTGTCCTCAGGGTTGTCACATAGTAGTTGGGAAGTTAGAATCCTCCAAAATGTTGGTACCTGTCTACTGAGTTGTAGAGCATCATGTCCCACAATGCATAATTTGAATGTTCACCACTCTTAAGAACCAAAAATCTCATATTGTCTTAGCCACTCAACTTCAACTTTAAACACACACATATCATTCAAAAAACTCTAAATATATACATTGTCTTATTTAATACATCTGAAAAAAATATGTGTATTACAAGGTAATTGGATTCCATACACTACAAAACTGCTGTTAATACATCAATATTGCAGTCTGCTGGGATGTGAAGATGTGAAGTGTGGTAGTTAGGTACCAACATTTCAGAGCAGTTTGGTGCATTCATTTTCTTCTTCCCTGAATGTAAGAGCAGCAGGTTCCTCTGAAATATTTGTACCAATCAGACTGTTCATCATCACATCTCAGGCAACTGTGCTCTTGGTATTCATTGCCATAAGAGCCTCATATTTTTACAAAGTGTGAGAGATTTGTGTTATTTATGGCAGTGACAAGAATAATGTCTTCTGGAACATGATACCATGTAGTCAGGTAGAAAGTTGCTAACATTTTGGAGGAATCTGCTGCCTTCATCTCCTCTTCTCCCCTAAAGGTAGATGCAGTAGGTTCATCTGAACCACAGGTGAACATATTCCAAATTACATGGCGTCACATCACAGAAGACAGCAGTCCTCATGTAGCTGAAGTGAACTATGTTCCATGTTATACAGTTTCATGGTGGTGTAGACCATGTTATAATGGTCTTCTTCTAAGAAATGAAATTTAGTAGATTTAGTGTGTTTTTGTTTTTATAGTATACTACATTGGTGGATATCTACAGAACAGATATGGAATAGATTGTTCATGCTGTTTGGATATTCTGATTAATAAAGCTTTATCAGTGACTTCATGAGCTGATCCCCTCTCCAGTCAGTATTTTTAAATTCCATATCAGAAAAAGAGTCCAGTCATCCATTGAAAAACACACAAAGTTGAAGCCCTGAAATACAGAAACAGCACTTTAATGACGTACAGTATTTTAAATTCAGTTCTGTGGATTTTTGTTTTTTTTTTTTTATTTTGGCTCTCGTTTTCAGATAAGTGACGATAAACATATTCAGTCACTTAAGACAAAATTGTGAAATAATTAGAAAATTATTCATTTTTTGAACTTTGAATTTGGACAAGTATTTGTAAAGTGACATTTCCAGTTGTGAGAGTATGGAATCTGTATGATATTGAACTTAGAATGCAGAAGCTTTTTTTTTTTATCCCTCTGTTCATGCCTTCTGTGTGTGAGCATGTTATGTAGTAACTGATAAAGGTAAAGGATTGGGACTACATTGAATTTGTGATGTGCAGAGAACGTTGGTTTGTGTTTATTACATTTCTCATACTTCTTTGATCAAAGACTGTGCCATTTTTAATTTGAGTTTTTTTAATACTACTTAAGGCCTTTATACAGGATACTTAGTCTATCTGGAAGCTATCGTTTTGACTTTCTGTTGCCATGTGTGGGCAGTAAGTTAAATGGGCTACAGTAATACAGTAACAAGCTGACAGGAAGTGCAAACCATTATTTTTTCAAATTTAATAGTGACCCTGTCTATAAAGTTGTTTTTGCATTATATAAAGTTTAAGAATTAAGTCAACTGTACTGTTGTCCTTGAATTATTTGTTGCCCATCTGTTACTAAACTTAAGATTAGTTGTTTATGGTAATTTGAATACATTTTGGCAGTAATCTTTCAGCTATATATCCATGGCCAGTATGTTGAATTCAGGTTATTATCTTTGCAGTATTAACTGTTCTCACTCTATAATTATGTCTCAGTTAAACATATATATTTTTTTTTGTTTGTTTGTTTTGCTCGATGTTAATTTCTTTTAAGTGACTTTACAGAAAAGATCACTAATCTCATGACTAGTGTTACTTTTTAATTTAAATGTTATTTTAGTTGGTTTGGTAAATTATCCTTGCAAGCTAGGATCATGCATTGTAAACCAGAAGTACTTTTCCACCCTTATCATCTTCTGTAAACATTGCTCTTTCAGACTTAAATGACATCATATTGTTAAACATATTTTGAAAACATACTGCTTTTCTTAACTATAATTGTCAACATTCATTAATATTAATTGATGTCAGAAAGTGTCATGATTTATCTCTCATCAATCAGGAAGTTGATTAAAATAAGAAGAGCAAGGAAAGGCGGTACATTTTATTTCCTTGAAAAGCCAGTTGCATATGAAATATGTGGTGAAGATTGCTTCCTCCTGGGGTGTGACACTAATGTTAACATTCACTATTAAAAGAACCTAAAATCTCAAGATATAATTAAATGTTCTTCATTTCCATGAAGCTATACCTGTACTTCAGGTGAGAACTTGGTGGTGCAGATTTGAAGTTTCATGGTAACTGCAAGTTCATCGTCTCAGGCAGTGAGCCATGTGAAGATGGAGTTCATTTGGAGATTGTCATTGTTTCCATTTTCTTGGGCTGATAAGATTAATGAAATGGCCAGTCATTAAGATACCCACAGTCAGCCGTTGAACATGACACTAGCTCGAAGATTGTTTGAAACATTAGCTGCAAACTCCATCTTCACATAGCTGATCACAAGGGAAGACTTCACTGCCTTTACCATATTACCTTTACTTATCGTAGATGTGACGCCTTGTAGTCTGCTTTAAATGTACAGGTGTTTCAAAGGAACTTGCTGTATCCATCGTCAGTTCCTAAGACTACAGTTGCCATAAACAGTGCCACGAGACCATCATATTTGAGATGTATTAACTTCCATGATGTTTGAAGCCTAAATTGCCTATGATGTCAGTGAATAAGGTCATAGTGAGGATGAAAAATTTGGTGTTCTTCATGTCCTTTGCACTCCGTAGTACTCATACCTTCATATCATGCCTTTTTACATATATGTAAATGTTAAGTGATTGGGAGGGGGGTGTATAGGGTCTTGGTGGGGAAACCAGAGGGAAAGAGACCATTGGGGAGACTTAGGCATAAATGGGTGGATAATATTAGGATGGATCTCCAGGGGGTGGGATGTAGGTATATGGACTGGATTGGGCTGGCCCAGGATAGGGACAGGTGGTGGATGCTTGTGAGTGCGGTAATGAATGTTGGGTTCCGTGAAATGCGGGGAATTTCTTGACTAGCTGCAAACCAGTTAGCTTCTCAAGAAGGACTCTGCACCATGGAGTAAGTAAGTAAGTTAAGCGGTTTGGATTTCTGGAATATCAGCATTTTCATTTAAGTGGGGCATGTTACTTGGAAATTTTAATGCCTCTGTTACAATATGTTCACTGTTTTTTAGTTTAGTAGTTTTTATATTTGATAGAATCTGCAGAAATAGAGACTGGTTCAATGATACGAATTGAAATTTTGCTGTCATATTTTGTTAGTGCCCCAGAAGTAGCACATAGTGTTTCCTTAAAAACTACAACCTAAAAATTTTTGAAGGTGGGATCCTATCATAAAGAGTAATACCAATCTAAAGTTGCATGTATATGGGAGGGTGAAGATTTTTTAAGATGTTCTTCAACCCTTTCTTCCATACCTTTAGCTTATGTGAAATTTGAGGTTCTTGCAGCAGAGTTTTTGAAAAATCAAAATTTTCTGGAATATGATGCCATGTCATTTGGTAAATAGGTACAGGTGTTTTGGAGGAGTTTGTTGCTCCTACCTTCAGGGACCAAGGATTCCAAAAATCCAAAGAGAGTTCTCGAAATTCTTGGATGCGGATATCGAGGCAACACATTCCTCTGAAATGTCAGTAAGAATTGGCTATTACACGTGGCATCATATCCCAGAAAATTTTTATTTTCAAGTTACGCTTGCCTATCTTTCTCAGTGTATCTTAATGCTACATATTTAATAAACCAACCAACTGCATGCAGCAGAGTCCTGGCAATAAATTCCCTACATATTATGGAAGCCAGATTAATCCAATCCATAACATCCCATCTTATTTCTTTACTGTTCATTTTAAGAGTATCCCCACTTACGATAGGTCTTCCTAGTGGACTCTTTTTACTCGGGTTTCCCCACAAAAACCATGTGTTAAATTTTCTTTTCTTTCCCCGTACATGGCACATGCCCCACCTATCTCATCATCCTCCAAGTGATTACCTGAATAATATTTAGTGAGCAGTACTTGTTACAAAGCTCCTCATTATGTAGTTTTCTCCAGTTTCCTGTTACTTCCCCAGCATCGTATTCTTGAACACCCTCAGCCTGTGCAGTGTGGGCCAATGAACAACCATATAACTTATTTTTTTTCCCCATAAATATTCACCTGGACATGAGTGAGAATTCTGTTGATCAAATCCCACATTTACTTAACATATAAGTAAGATGGCTGTCCTTGTACATTACCACAATGAAGTCATTCACTTTCTTGAATGGGACATTTTCTGATAGGTTCATTACAAGAGAATAGCCCATTATCAGGACACCCAGGTAACCACACCTCATCCCACTACGTTTCTTATTGTGGTGAGTCACAAAGAATGTTGTATGCAAATAGGAAGTTTCAAAATTTGCAGATACTGTCGGAACACATGAATGCAGTTGTACATCTTATCCCTAACACACTTCGAAACACATAAAGAGACTGGATATGATTATGTTATCTACCAAACATCACATTGAATTGTACTGACCAACCATGTAAATTTGCACTTAATACACTAATAAACCTGTCTCATAAATAAGATTATTTTTTGAAATGTGTAGCCTGGACACTGTATAGATACAATGACAAAATAATGAATTAAATTCATATAAAAATTGTCTGTATATGCACATGATTTAAGACACAGAGCCAGATCATCGCCAACTTTATTTATGTGCAGATAAACCTCACCATATCAAGTTTCATTATCTACCTTTTCACATGTCCAAAGTTTTATTTCAAGCACTTCCTGCATACCATGTCACTTATGCTACACCTTCCCTGAACCACCCTACCATTCTGATTTCACTGTGATAGCTATCAAATTAGTGCTTGTATTATCATCATATTTGCACTTAATGATTTCTGTTTTTATCAGTGAAAAACTTTGCAGCTATGAAAATGACAGCAAATAAAAAAAGAAAGAAAATTTAAGGATTAAAATGATGAGCTTTAAAATCAGTTTAATATTTGGCATATATAGTCAAAATTAGAGGTAAAGTTAAAAGTTCTTAATATGTGTGATAGTGTCAATATTCAAAGGGTCAGAGGACTGAGTGCTTCAGCAGAGAGAACCATTGCAATTGGTTATCATACAGTTCATAGGAGTGCTCAAGCAACCACAGATCAGTGCTACTGGAATTATGAAATTCAAGTCATTGGAAATTAGAAAATGGAGAGGATGCTGACTATGTGGAT
>Ga0209755_10008746_pt1 | contig 10770 bp, 10 predicted proteins | sample TergutCo191P1_FD_187301 | JGI IMG/M metagenome (GOLD analysis project Ga0209755, IMG submission 187301) | Cornitermes sp. P1 segment gut microbial communities from Petit-Saut dam, French Guiana - Co191P1 (SPAdes) (version 2) | ecosystem: Host-associated > Arthropoda: Insects > Digestive system... | reverse complement strand
CCTACGGCGACCCCTCCACGGGAGGGGAATAAGGTCAAGGGCGCACCGCACCCAAGCCCTCTTTTTCAAAGAGGGTGGCACGAACGAAGTGAGTGACGGGTGTTTTTGGACGACCAACGCCCCTATAGGGCAACAACACCCACGCACCGCACCCGCCATTAATCCCCTTCCGAAGGCGGAAGGGGTGGATTGCGACCGCCCTTGTCGCAAGACGGGGTAGGTGTGATATGCAGGGTGCAGACTACACATAAATCCACTGTTTCGCACCTCCCCCCGCCTGCGGCGTACCCCTTCCCAAGGAAGGGGATTAAGGTCAAGGTCAAAACACCCACCCCAAACACCACCTCCACCCCAAAAACCCATCGCAAACAACAAGGAGTGCCTATGGCAAAACACATATTCATAACCGGCGGAGTTGTATCCGGCCTTGGCAAAGGTATTACCGCCGCCTCCCTTGGGCGACTGCTAAAGGAGCGAGGATTCAAGGTTGCCGCGCAAAAACTTGACCCATATATGAACATTGACCCGGGTACAATGTCCCCATTTCAGCACGGGGAAGTGTTTGTCACCGACGACGGAGCCGAAACCGACCTTGACCTTGGGCATTACGAGCGATTTATGGACGAAAACGCATGCAAGTACAGCAACCTGACCGCCGGGCAAGTGTATCTGAATGTGTTGGAGCGGGAACGATTTGGGGGATATGGAGGCAAAACGGTGCAGGTTATCCCTCACGTCACCGAAGAAATCAAAAAATTTATTTATGCAGGCGGCGAGAACTGCGATATTCTTATTACCGAAATTGGCGGCACAGTAGGAGACATTGAATGTCAGCCATTTTTGGAAGCCATCAGGCAAATCTCTCTTGAAAGCCCCAAATGCCTGTTTGTCCACCTTACCCTTGTACCCTACCTTGAATGTTCAGGGGAGCATAAGTCCAAACCCACCCAACATTCGGTGAAAGAGCTTCGCTCGATGGGCATTTCTCCAAATATTATCGTCGCACGTGCCGACCAACCGCTGGGCTATGGCATTGCGGATAAAATATCTCTGTTTTGCAATGTGCCAACTGACTGTGTGATTGAAAATATTACTGCGTCATCCCTGTACGAAGTGCCGCTGCTTTTGCACGAAAAAGGACTTGATGCAGTTGTAGTACGGGAGCTTGGACTTGACCCCACCCCGCCAGATTTAACGGAGTGGCAAGGGATGGTGGACAGCATTTCTGCACGAAATCAGACAGCCACTATTGCAATCGTTGGCAAATATGTAAAACTTCACGATGCATACCTGTCGGTAATCGAAAGTTTGCACCACGCAGGGTTTGTCGCAGGGTGTAAAATTAACATTCGGTGGGTTGACAGCGAACAGCTTACCACGGACAGCATTGACGCAACACTTGAGGGCATAGACGGAATGATTGTCCCCGGTGGGTTCGGGGAGCGTGGAGTGGAGGGAAAGATTTTGGCGTGTCGATACGCACGTGAGAATAACATTCCATTCTTGGGGATTTGCCTTGGAATGCAAGTTGCGGTTATTGAGTATGCACGCCATGTTGCGGGGCTTGAAGGTGCAAACTCTGCGGAGTTTGACGAAAGTTCCCCCCATAAAGTCATCGACATTATGCCCGACCAAGTGGGCATGGTGAACAGCGGCGGCACAATGCGATTGGGGGCGTATCCGTGTACCATAAAGTCGGGTAGCCTGTTGCACAAATTGTACGGCGAAACAAGCATTTCGGAACGGCATCGCCACCGATTTGAGTGCAACAATGAGTATCGTGACGCTTTATCGGCAAGCGGACTGTTAATTTGCGGCACTTCGCCGGATGATAGGTTAGTGGAAGCCGTGGAAATACCCGAACACAAATTTTTCGTTGCGGCACAGTTCCATCCGGAGTTCAAAAGCCGACCAAACAAGCCACACCCCATGTTTAAGGGGCTGGTGGAGGCGGCGCAAGGAACGGAGTAGCCGAAACATTGTGTAGGGGCGGCAACCTGCCGTCCACAATGTTAAATCTACACCCAGCCACCCCGTCTTGCGGAAAATCACCGCAATCCACCCCTCCGCAGAGGGGAAGAAGGACGAGGGCATTTACCACCCCGCATCAAGTGCGGGGCAGGCTGACACGAAAATGCACGAAAAACAGACCGCACGGTTCTGTAAATCCCCTTCCGCAGGCGGAAGGGGACGCTGTGCGAATAGCACATCCCAGCGTGGGAGCGACTGCGACCCGGGGGCAGTCGGCGACTTTCCGACCGACGGGGTAGGTGTGAAATGTGCGATACGCACCGACACCCCCCATCTTCCACCCGTCATCCCGTAAAATTTGCGCCCTTTGCAAATTTATACGGGACCCCCTCACCTAACGCATTCGCTTTGAGGTATTGCCCGCCCCGTCTTGGCGGAACACAACGAAATCCAGCCCCCTCCCTCACGAGGGAGGCTTGGGTGCGGCGGCACAGCTACAACTACACGCAATAAAACGAGGTTATCAATGATAAAAATTATTGACTACAAAGCGGGTAACGCACCCAGCGTGATGCACGCTATCCGACATCTTGGACACAGTGCGGATTTTGCCCGCTCTGCCGCCGACCTTGAGGGGGCAACCCACATTATCCTCCCCGGCGTGGGCAGTGCAGGCGCAACCATGAACTCTCTGCGGGAGCTTGATTTGCTTGCCCCCCTCCAGTCTGCTGTATTAGAGCAAGGGGTGCTGTTTTTGGGGATTTGCGTGGGAATGCAGGTGCTGTTTCAGCACAGCGAGGAAGAGGACACCCCCTGCCTTGGATGGCTTGAGGGTAAGGTGGTGAAGTTTGACCGAGGGCAGGTGCGTGTGCCGCAAATGGGCTGGAACAAGGTGGATTTTGTAAAACCAACCCCATGCACGCCAAAATCTGATGATTACTTCTACTTTGTCAACTCCTATTACGCCAAGCCAACTGACGGCGAAAACATATGGGGGCAAACAGATTACAACGGCACTTTTGCCTCTGCCGTACAAAAAGGCAATGTTTACGGCACACAATTTCATGTTGAAAAATCAGGAAAAGCAGGGCTTGCGTTGCTCGAGAGGTTTATATGCTTACAAAAAGACTAATTGCTTGCTTTGATATAATCGGCGGGCGAGTTACAAAAGCAGTGCAGTTTCAGGATAATATCGACGTTGCTCCCGCCGACGAACTTGCGGAAAAAATGTACAATGCGGATGTTGACGAACTGATTTTTTACGACGTTACCGCAAGCGCCGAAAAGCGACCAATTGACATTGAAACGGTGCGGCGGGTGGCGTCACGCGTGTTTATCCCTTTCACTGTGGGGGGAGGCATTAAAACCCTTGACGATATGTACATGGCACTTAAAGCAGGGGCGGAAAAGGTGAGCATTGACTCGATGGCGGTGCGAAATCCGCAGATAATCTCGGAGGGAGCGAAGGCATTCGGGTCACAATGTGTTGTGCTGTCCACCCAAGTTAAGCGGGTGGGGAAATCAGCCGACTTTCCCAGCGGCTACGAGGTGTATATTGACGGAGCAAGGCTTGCTACCGGCATGGACGCGGTGGAGTGGATTAAGCGGGGTGAGGACTTGGGGGCAGGGGAGATTTGCCTTAACAGCATTGACTGCGACGGCACGCTGGCGGGCTATGATATACAGCTTATGCAGCTTGCGGAAGCCGTGCTGTCCGTGCCGCTTATTGCCTCCGGCGGGGCAGGGAAGCCGGAGCATTTATCCGACTTGTTCACCCAAACAGACGCAGGGGCGGCAATTATCAGCAGTATGCTGTACTCACCACGGATGAGCAGAAATTATACTGTTGCGGAGATTAAAAAATATTTGACAGAACATAACATACCAATTAGACCGGGAGGGTCACATGAAAATTAACGAAAACTATTCAAAACTGCAAGACAGCTATTTATTCTCGACAATTGCAAAGAAAGTTGGGGAATATACTGCGGCTAACCCAAATAATCAGGTGATACGATTAGGGATAGGGGATGTCACCCGTCCGCTGCCCCCCTCTGTAGTGGGGGCGATGCAAAAGGCTGTTGGCGAAATGGGTACTGCCGAAACATTTCGGGGCTATGGAGAAGAGCAAGGGTACGACTTTTTACGCAATGCTGTTCGGGATTATTACACAGCGAAATCGGTTATACTTGATGGAAACGAGATTTTTATCAGCGATGGTGCAAAAAGCGACTTGGGCAACATACTTGATATATTTTCACAAGAGAACACCGTTCTAATTCCTAACCCGGTATACCCGGTGTATTTAGACACGAACATTATGCGTGGAAGCAAGGTAGTTTATATTCATGGCAATCGTGACAATAACTTTCTGCCCATGCCGGAGGACGGCGTTGCCGCTGATATAATTTATCTTTGCTCGCCAAATAATCCTACCGGGGCGGTATACAATCGTGACCAGCTGAAAAAATGGGTTGACTATGCGCTTGAGCAAAATGCGGTGATACTATTTGACTCTGCATACGAAACCTTTATCCGAGATGAAAGTCTGCCAACCAGTATCTATCAGATTGAGGGGGCAAGGCACTGTGCTATCGAGTTTTGTTCGTTGTCAAAAACAGCAGGCTTTACCGGCACACGCTGTGGTTACACAGTTGTCCCCCAAGAGCTTACCCACGGGGGTGTTTCACTAAACAAGTTATGGCTTCGCCGCCAAACAACAAAGTTTAACGGAGTTCCGTATATTGTCCAGCGTGGGGCAGAGGCGGTGTTTACGCCGCAGGGGATGAGGGAGTGCCGTGAAAATATTGATTATTATATGGCGAATGCGGCTGTTATCGCAGGCACCCTTGACCAGCTTGGTATTTGGTATGTAGGGGGAGAGAATGCCCCATATATATGGCTACAGTGCCCCGGGGGGCTTGGCTCGTGGGAGTTTTTCGACTTCCTGCTTGAGAACGCAGGTGTTGTAGGCACACCGGGAGCGGGCTTTGGCACAAATGGCGAAGGATTTTTCCGTCTGACAGCATTCGGCAACAGGGAAAACATAGTGACAGCAATGGAAAAAATCAAGAAGATATTGTGAGGAAATGATGGTACAAATCAATGACAAGCTAATTTCATATTTAGAGGAGCTATCCTGTCTAACCCTGACAGAGGCTGAAAAACAGCGGGTGTCCGACGACTTGGAGAAGATTCTTGGGGGAATGGGCAAGCTGAACGAGCTTGAAACAGGCGACACCGACCAGCACAACACCGCCCACGAGAATGTTATGCGAGATGACGTTGTCCGCCCGTCCCTTGAGCGTGAGCTTATATTAAAAAATGCGCCAAACAGAAACGAGAAAATGTTTGTCGCACCAAAAACAGTTGAATAGAGGAGAATTAACCATGAGCAAAAAAATAGTATTAGCATATTCAGGAGGGTTAGACACAACAGTGATAATCCCTTGGCTAAAAGAAAATTATGAAGGCTGTGAAATCATTGCCTGTTGTGTTGATGTTGGGCAATGTGGCGACTACAAAGAGCTTGAGGACAAGGCAATTGCCATTGGTGCTGACAAAGTAATGGTGATAAACGCCCGTGAGGAGTTTGTCACCGACTATCTGTACCCTATGGTTAAGGCAAACGCCGTTTATGAGGGCAAGTATCTTCTTGGCACTTCTGTGGCGCGCCCCCTTATTGCAAAGAAGTTTGTGGACATTGCCCTTGCCGAGGGAGCGGACGCCATTTGCCATGGCGCAACCGGGAAAGGGAACGACCAAATACGGTTTGAACTGACCATCAAGGCCTTTGCACCATGGCTGAATATTATCGCCCCATGGCGTATTTGGGATATAAAATCCCGCGAAGATGCAATGGAATTTTTGGCACAGCGTGGGCTTCCTGTACCAATGAAAAAGGAAGAGAGCTACAGCCGTGACGAGAATCTTTGGCATTTAAGCCACGAAGGATTGGAGCTTGAAGACCCGACACAAGAGCCGAACTACAGAAAGCTGTTGCAACTTTCTGTCCCCCCGGAGGACGCCCCCGACACGCCAGAATATGTAGAAATTCAGTTTGAGCAGGGCATTCCTGTGTTACTGAACGGAAAGTCGCTTTCCCCTGCCCAGCTGATAAGTGAGCTTAACAAAATCGGCGGCAGAAATGGTGTTGGCATTGCGGACATTGTGGAAAATCGGGTGGTGGGTATGAAATCTCGCGGAGTGTACGAAACCCCCGGCGGCACGGTACTGTACGCCGCTCACCGTGAGCTTGAAAGCCTGTGCATCGACCGTCAAACCGAAGTGTTCAAGAGCATGGTTGGGCTACAACTGGCGGAGCTTATCTACACCGGGGAATGGTTCACGCCACTACGTGAGGCGCTGTCCGCTTTCGTCGACAAAACCCAAGAGGTGGTCACAGGAAGCGTTCGCCTAAAGCTGTATAAGGGCAATGTTTCACCTGCAGGAATCACGTCGCCATATTCCTTGTACAACGAAGAGTTATCCAGCTTTACCACAGGCGACTTGTACGACCACAAAGACGCAGAAGGCTTTATCAACCTGCTTGGACTACCGCTGACTGTTCGGGCATTGATGAAAAAGCATAATGAAAATAAAGGGAATAAAAAATCATGAAACTATGGGGCGGAATGTTTTCCGAAGAAACAAACGAGCAAGCCAGCAGTTTTCACTCCTCGATTGGATTTGACAAACGGCTGTACAGACAAGACATAACAGGTAGCATTGCACACGCACAAATGCTTGGAAAGCAAGGAATTATCCCCACCGCTGATGCCGCCGCAATTGTGTCGGGGCTTGAGGGGATACTTGCGGACGTTGAAACGGGCAAACTGCAATTTGACCCACAAGCCGAGGATATTCACTCTTTCGTCGAGTCAGAGCTTATATCCCGAATCGGGGACGCAGGTCGCCGACTGCACACAGGGCGTAGCCGCAACGACCAGGTGGCACTTGATATGCGAATGTATGTGAAGTCGCAGGTAGATGAAATTTCCTGCTTACTTGCGGACTTGCTGAATGTGCTGCTCCAACTGGCAAAGACTCATGTGGGGGACATTATGCCCGGCTTTACCCACTTGCAAAAGGCACAGCCAATAACCCTTGGACATCACCTTATGGCGTATTTTCAAATGTTCAAGCGGGACTATGGCAGGCTGGCTGACTGCCGTGTGCGGGCAGACGAAATGCCCCTTGGCTCAGGAGCCCTTGCCTCTACCACCTACCCAATTGACCGAGAGTATGTGCGGGAACAGCTTGGGTTTGCAAAGCTGACAGAAAACAGCCTTGATGCGGTGTCCGATCGGGATTTTTGCATTGAACTTGTGTCCGCTTTGTCCATTATCATGATGCACCTAAGTCGCTTTTGCGAAGAGGTAATATTCTGGTCGACTGATGCCTTTGGGTTTATCGAAATGTCTGACGCATACGCTACCGGCTCGTCGATTATGCCGCAAAAGAAAAACCCTGACATGGCAGAGCTGATTCGTGGCAAAACAGGGCGAGTTTATGGCAGTCTGATGGGACTGCTGACCATGATGAAAAGCCTGCCCCTTGCGTATAACAAGGATATGCAGGAGGACAAAGAAGCGGTTTTTGGCGCAGTGGATACTGCCAAAGAATGTTTAGCGGTTTTTTGCGGAATGATTGAAAGTGCAAAGTTTAACACCCAAGCAATGCTTTACAGCGCAGGGGGTGGCTACACCAACGCAACCGACGCCGCCGACTGGTTGGTTAAGCAAGGGGTGACTTTCCGAGATGCTCACCACATTACGGGCAAACTTGTGCTGTATGCGGTGGAAAACAATAAGCCCATACACCAGCTAACTCTTGATGAGTTCAAAGCCATATCTGATGTGTTTGACGAAAGCATATTTGATGCAATAACTATCCAAGCCTGCGTTTCTGCACGAAGTGCCACAGGCGGACCTGCCCAGAGTGCCATGGCAGAAGCCTTTGAAAGTGCCGAGGAGTATTTGAAATGTCTGAAAAGAAGCAAGGGTTAGAATCCATAAGAGTGATTGACCCTGAGGCGGTTACTGCGGCGGTTGCAGAGTTGTGCATTAGGGCAAACACAATTGTAAGCCATGATATTTGCACAGCACTTTCTGCGGCAAAAGAGTGCGAAACTTTGCCCCTTGCGACCTCTGTTTTGGACACCATACTAAAAAATGCCCAAATCGCCAAAGACGAGAAACTGCCAATATGCCAAGATACAGGCATGGTTGTTGTGTTTGTCGAGATGGGGGGAAATATTCATGTTGACGGCAACCTGACCCAAGCGATTAACCAGGGGGTGCGTAAGGGCTACCGAGAGGGCTATTTCAGAAACAGCGTTGTCAGCGACCCCATTAGTCGCATAAACACAGGAGATAACACTCCCGCCGTGATACACTATGATGTTGTGCCCGGGGATAGCTTGCGTATCACCGTTGCGCCAAAGGGGTTTGGTAGCGAAAACATGAGCAGAATAGGTATGCTTGTGCCATCAGATGGAATAAACGGGGTGATGGATTTTGTTGTGGAAGCGGTGAAGAGCGCAGGAGCTAACCCTTGCCCGCCGATTATTGTTGGCATTGGGGTGGGCGGCACTATGGAAAAGGCGGCACTGCTGTCAAAGCAAGCCCTGCTCCGTGAAGTGGGAAGTCTTCACCCTGACCCATATTGGGCGGAGGTGGAAGTGGAACTGCATTCTCGCATAAATCGGCTGGGCATTGGTCCTGCTGGCTATGGCGGGCAGACCACGGCACTTGGGGTGCATATCATGACCTATCCCACCCATATAGCAGGACTGCCTGTGGCGGTGAACATTGGGTGTCACGTAACACGGCACAGAACAGTGGTGATTTAGGTGCGACATATGAAAACAATAAAAATCACAACTCCCTTCACAGATGAAACGATACGTGCCTTGAATGTAGGGGACAGCCTTTTGCTGTCGGGAGAAATATATACCGCACGAGATGCCGCCCACGGGCGCATGATGGCACTGATACAGGAGGGCAAACCTCTCCCATTTGATGTGCATGGACAGGCTGTGTTTTACGCCGGACCTTGCCCTGCACCACCGGGGAGGGTCATCGGCTCGGTTGGACCGACCACAAGCGCACGAATGGACGCCTACGCCCCGCGGCTGATACAGCAAGGCTTGCGGGTGATGATTGGCAAAGGGGAGCGAAGCGAAGCTGTTACCAGTGCGATTAAAGCCCACGGCGGGGTGTATCTTACTGCAATTGGCGGAACTGCGGCTTTGCTTTCACGGTGTGTTACCAAATGTGAGGCGGTAGCTTTCGAGGACTTGGGGGCGGAGGCGATATATAGGCTATCAGTTCGTGACCTGCCTCTTGTTGTTGCCATTGATTGCCGAGGTAAGAACATATTTCAACGATAGGAAGTAGCATAAATGGATTACTCAACTGAATCATTAAAAAAGCATTATCAGTGGCAGGGCAAATTAGAAGTGGTCAGCCGTGTGCCGATAAAAACTCGCGACGATTTGTCTTTGGCATACACCCCGGGAGTTGCCCAGCCGTGTCTTGCCATACAAGCAGATGTTGCCCAAAGCTATGCTTTAACCGGACGGGGGAACACCGTGGCGGTTGTTACCGACGGCACGGCGGTGCTGGGGTTAGGTGATATTGGCCCGGAGGCCGCCATGCCTGTCATGGAGGGCAAGGCGGTGCTGTTCAAAGAATTCGGCGGCGTGGACGCAATTCCTTTGTGCATTCGGTCAAAAAATGTTGACGAAATCGTAGCCACAATTAGCCTGCTTGCAGGTAGTTTTGGCGGAATAAACCTTGAGGACATATCCTCGCCACGATGTTTCGAGATTGAGCAAAAGCTGAAAGAAACCTGTGACATTCCCATTTTCCACGATGACCAACACGGCACAGCAATTGTTGTGCTGGCTGGGATTTTCAACGCTCTTCGCCTTGTTGGCAAGACAAAAGAGGACGCGTCAATCGTAATTAATGGGGCAGGTGCGGCAAGCATTGCCACCGCCCGCCTGCTGTACGACAGCGGAATGAAGAATATTATCATTTGCGACCGTGAGGGTTCAATATACAAAGGCAGAAGCGGACTGAACAGCGAAAAGGCGCGAATTGCAGAGATTATTAACCGGGGCAGTCGTATGGGCGACCTTGGGGAGGTGCTGAGGGGTGCTGATGTGTTCATTGGGCTGTCTGCCCCCGGTTGCGTGACCCAAGACATGGTGAAAAGCATGAACAAAGATGCCATTGTGTTCGCAATGGCAAACCCCACCCCTGAAATCATGCCTGAGCTTGCAAAGGCAGGGGGTGCGGCGGTGGTTGGCACAGGACGAAGCGATTTTCCAAATCAAATCAACAACTTGCTTGCTTTCCCCGGCGTTTTCAGAGGAGCGCTTGATGTGCTTGCCTCTGATATTACCGAGGAAATGAAAATCGCCGCCGCCCGTGCTATTGCAGAATACATCAAAGCGGACGAACTGTCTGCCGATTATATTATACCATCTCCCCTTGACAAAGGGGTTGCGACTGCGGTTGCGAGTGCAGTGGCGAAAGCAGCGATTGATTGCGGAGTGGCAAGGGTTTGAGGATAGCATTTTTGTTGTCTAACACAACAACCAAAACATTGTCATTACGGTTGTGTCGAAACAAAAACAACAGATAATTTCATGTCTTAAACCCAAAGAAACAGCATCGTCATTGCGAGGAGCGAAGTGACGAAGCAATCCATTTCGTGGCGGGCGGATTTCGCTGAACAAAACGCTCACCTAATGGATTGCTTCGGCGAAAATCATGCCTCGCAATGACA
>Ga0209755_10008745_pt1 | contig 10771 bp, 8 predicted proteins | sample TergutCo191P1_FD_187301 | JGI IMG/M metagenome (GOLD analysis project Ga0209755, IMG submission 187301) | Cornitermes sp. P1 segment gut microbial communities from Petit-Saut dam, French Guiana - Co191P1 (SPAdes) (version 2) | ecosystem: Host-associated > Arthropoda: Insects > Digestive system >... | reverse complement strand
CTGTTATGTTACGCCGAGGAAACTCAGAGAGAAATGAGAAAGCATTCTATTGAAAAGTGGGAAAGTTTAAATAATTTTAAATAAATAAATGTAGTGTCCCTCGAGCAAATTCTCTTTAAACGACATGCAATGACCTGTTTCTTAACCTTTTGGCGCCGGAATTATTTTTTTTTTTAATTTTAGCACACCCTGTATATAAAATGTGAATAAAACAGGAACCAAATACGTTAGAATTATGAAACAAACTGCATTTTGAAGGGAAAAAACGGAGAGTATATACCATGTTTAAAATATACAGTACCTATATCTGTTTAATAAATATATAGAATGAAACGTTTAGAGATTATCGGTGCGGAACGACCACTATAGTGGTCGTTAGGCTTCAGAGAATTAGTACAATTTAACCTAAACACTGCATCATATTCAGGGATGGAATCAAAGTTTTATTGTTATTTATTATTACTATTATTATTATTATTATTATTATTATTATTATTAACACACTTATCATCTTCATCATCGCCTATTTATTTCTGGCAGCACTGGCAAAACAAAACACTACAGAAAGACTTACTGTTCACAGCTCTCACTGACTTCTGCACTGTGACACCACACAGACCGTCACATATGTACTGGGAACCTTCCTCATACATTATCCATTTTGTTTCCTTCGTCAAAATTAACAGGGCGATGGAAAGTAAATGGTTCTTACGAAACGTCAGTATATATCTAGCAGACCGAACAACGTCATGTCCCAGAAATCAGCTATCTTTACAGAATACGCCTAAAGAACCTGAAATCTCAGCTGTATTTTTGCCCTCAAAAAATTCCAACATTTAAAAAATCACTGCAATTTTCTATCTTTCTGTTTACAAGATCGCGTCCATAAATCCAATACACTAAGTAAATAAACACTGTTTCCTTACTTTGTAAAATTTTTTATCGCCAATTATTGCTTACGAGTGTAGCACACGCAGGTTTTATTAACAAGAGTTACAAATATCTCAAACTTCTCTGCCTCTTTTCCAGGGCTCATCATGCTAAATTACGTCCGTTCATGCATCTTCACCTTTGTGCTCCGTAGAAAAGCTTAGTCTCAGTCAAAATGACTTTCTCTTTGTATCCATACAGTGTGTAAACGTTCATTGCGGTTTTCATTAAAAACACGCCTCCTTCTTCTGTTAGTACATTTCAGTCACATCCTAGCGCTGAAAGTTATGAATATTTAACTTAACATGTAGGGGAACACATTCCTTCATTAACCTCCAGAACGCAAAAACAAGCAAACAACAGGACGGTCAGTGTTTCTGTTAAGGTTACATCATGCGTATAGTTTAAATTATTACAAGCATTTTGTCTCTGTCGGACAAGTACAGTATTGAAGAAATGCCACACTGGCAACTTCTCCGACATACATGGCTGTCTTGTAGTCTAAACATAGCTGTGCAGGCGCACACGACTTTAGCTCTACAGTTAGGGATTTCAATGACTGCTGACCTCTCATTAGGTCTGTGTGAAATATTTGAAGCAATATATGTACGTCAACTTAGTTTCGTACTGTTCTGTGTTCAGATGTGTCGTAACTACTGCAGAAACTTCAGATGCAGGATGTACGATTCTGTTCTACTGAAGGAACTCAATGAATTCCGTTTTCTGTGTAGTCGTGTAGGGGTCTATGCGTGGCAAAAAATAGAAATAATTTATCAAACATTTAAACGCTTTAATACATTCTCTGTACACAGTGTGACGTCATAATCCTCTTAGAAATACTGTCTGACACACTGGCGTAAATAATCCTCCCCACCCACATAATTATTTCCGTAACACCCACCAGACTTTAGAACAGGGATCCAGAATACTGACTTCTGTCAGAAAACCGGAAATCAATCCAGAAGAGCCCACGAAAAGTTGTAATATTTTGCATGTTTGAAGGCTCCTTCTTGACGCAGGTAATTAGGGCTCATTATTTTAGCCTAGTGATGGGGAACGATGCTGTTTGCGAAACTTAGTGTTTTGGGTATAATTTATTTACATATTGCTTTACTAATTTTGAAGGGCCATAAGATTTACCAAGTCCACGATGCTGATAACTTTGAACAGGGGTGAGGACATTAAAATATGCTGGCGCCACTGCGTCAGGTGCATTGTCACAGCTTGTGTTCTTCGTGAGGTTATTACGGAGACCACAATAAAGAGGACGAGATATTATGGTGCAAGGTTTAGAAAAGAACTGGACAGTTTTACTGGAAACCCTGAAGAACACAGTTCACTGTGGAGAGCAAGGCATGGACGGCAGGACTATTACTACATATAGTAAGGAAATTGGGCTTGAAAGTATGGACATAATTTATCAGGCTCTTTTGAATACGGTAATGGAACTTCGGGTTCTACAAATGTGAGGTATTTCTTGAGAAGCTGCCCAATTTCTAAGGAAGGACACAGTTCCATAAAGTTAGGAAATTATGGAAAATTTCTCACATTGTTGGTTATTAATTCAGTGAAAGCTTGATTAACTCTCATACTAACGTTTCAAAATCAGTATGTCTTGCACAGGGTAACTGCAAATCCTTAAAGCCCAGTGTTTAATAAACCTCATCAAGTTATAATGAAGAGTAAACCAACGATAGCGTTTTGGTTAAATGCATATTATTTCATATTGCAAATCACCAATATGTTTCCGTCGTACTCGCGACCAAATTCTAGTTGTCTCAGTCTGAGGCCAAACTTCCTACGCCGCACACCAATATCCACTCAGCAGGACGCATATCAACTGCACTCAGTAACACAAAAACAATCTATTTTATCTACATTAACAACAGTTTGAATTTTATCTGTTTCTATAATATATGGACCAATATTCTGTGCAGATTAATAATTATTGCACATTTTATTAGTTCTTTGAGATAACTTGATGATGGTTGCGAGCGCAAAAGAAACATGATCGGGATTTGCAATATGTCATAAAATAAATTTTGCCAAAGTGCATTCGTGGGTTTATTATACATTATAATATAGTGCACGAGTATGGAAGATATTTATTTCATACATCATCAAGATTAATATTCATATATTCTAAGTTCTGAGTAAAAACACATTTTTGCTTATTTACAAAGCTCAGAAAAATGGCAATTACTTCTCTGCGTAACATAAACAAAATAATTTTTATAACCGAGGGGAATATTGTTTGCTGAGCTGTAAGGAGGGAAACTTTGAAAGAAATTCAGGTAATTTTTATTCTTTAAGGTGTTAAGGGCCCTTTTTTAAATGTTGCGTGGATTACAGAGCTGCAGGGTTTAATGGCCTTGCATTTCTTCTTCTTCGTGTCCCTCAATATTTCGATTGGTTGACAGCCTTCCATCTGAATTTGTTGTAAGCCATTTTTCATTGCTGTATAACTGTCCGCTCCTGTGTTTCTTGCGACTTAATTTAAGTAACGTAGTCGAGGACTTCCCACGGTCCATTTTCCGAATATTGCTCATTCACGGATGTTTACTACAAACTCGTTATCCCTAACTGTATGCCCTATCCATGAGTGGCGCCTATTTTTAACATTTTAAAAATGTCTGTATCGATTGCGGATGACATGCAAGTCTTACCAAGTTTGCGTAACCCTAAAATAGAGACTGTTTGCTTTTTAATGATGACAAAATTGTGAGATGTTGCGTTGCATCTCACGTTAGCTGTTCAGAATATTACGTTATCACGGTTCGCAATGAAAATTATATGTTTATTAATATATTCCGTCCTCATTTAAATGGCTGCTTGCTCTGTTCGCACCTGTTCTTCTGCCATATAAAAGCAAATTTCAGTACGCAGAATCACCGAAGGATAGCGGCAAAAATTTATATCATAGAATAATAACCATTAATAAATTTACTTCAGCAATCATCTTGAAAGAAAATCACCCTAGCGTACACGTGAATACTAAGTTAACCGCACCACATGATGGGGCTTTTTCTACTTATTAAAAAAGAAAATAATTTTAGCTGACGCCACAAAATTTTGAACTGCGTATGTAGTGTTGACAGGTCCGAACTCTTTCACGTACAAATGTAGAAGAGAATGGAGGTTGATTGATGGTGAAGTAAAGGCAGAATTCTAATGAGAAGAAGAAAATGAGAGAATTCCAGAGAACATCATCTGCGTCACAAGGGTGGGACTTACAACTGCTAGTGAACTGTTTGTATGCTCCTTACAGCATATGACGTTGAGAGAAATGGATTCATTACAAATAATATTGAGCGATTCAAGAATCACATTTCTTGTTGACAGAAATGATTAAGGGCAAGAATTTATAATTAAAATTACTTTACTTTATACGTTAAATTTTAGATCTGGACGAAGTTCAAGTGAAAGGACATCCGGTAAGTTCCTACAAATCACTCTGCAAGTAGCATGGTTTAACTAACGTCTAAAAGTTACCTCAAATTTTTACATCTGTGGTAGTATTTTGAGAATTTGTGAAAGAAGGTCCTCTGTTGTTGGCCTTAAATGTCAATTTTACAATTAGATTCACAAGAAATCCTCTAGGCGAGATCACCATTACTGGTCACACTAGGGTACATTATGCATTCTGTGTGGAAAAATATTAGCGTTTTATGCGACGTCATAACAGTTACACCGTTTAAACCTCTGTATCGTTGATTACGTTAGTATGACGTGAACTGTAAGCGAAATTGAGAATTTATTTTCCGAATTTAACATCTCAATAGTCGATAATATTACCAGGGTGCTGAAAAGTCTTTGGCCCAACCAGGAAAGAAACCAGCTGCGTCTGTCCAAAGTGTAATGGGCAGAGGAATGGATTGTTTTGGTTAGGGTAGGGACACATTTTGGACTCTGGTGAATGTGGTAATGAAACTCCAAATTTCATAAAATGAGGGGAATGTAGCTTGTTTCCTTCTTAGTCGGGTTAAGGACTTATCAGCATCCCTGAGAAACAGACAGAAATAAAAGAAAGATGTAAGCACTTTTGTTATAAATTTCATATTCTGTCTTCATGTACACATATGTAAGTAGTACTGGTCACTGCAATCACCATGCATCAATGCCATTCAGACACTTTATTATCCAGCTGATGCACCAATATATAGTTCGTAGCCACAACTAAAATTATAAAAATATTTTAAAAGTGCTCTAACATGTTTCGGATCACAGAGGATCCATCATCAGGGAGCTTTGTACAGCGCTTGGCTAAAATTACAAAAATGGCTCTATCAACCTTGCTTACATACCACGTGACCAATCCGACATCTCGTAAGACAATGTCTCCATATACAGTGAACTATACACACACACACCGGGGTAAGTCCTTGTTATATTACTATATATCTGTCTATTTTCTTCCCTTTACATGTTATTTTGGATTGTTTATCTGTTTCTAAAACAGACTGCCCTGAATTTAATTTAATTAGAGTCAGATTATGCTGCCATATCACCGACAACGTCCATGTCAACAGAAATGATACAGCCATTTTTATAATTTTAACCAAGCATTGTACAAAGCTCCCAGATGATGGATCCTCTGTGATCCGAAACATGTTGGAGTACTTTTAAAATATTTGTATTATTTTATTTGTATCTACGAGTTATATATTGGAGCATCGGTTGGATAATAAAGTGTTTTCATATTCTGTTTTTCTTTCAATAGTACTGGTCAATGCAGTCACTAAAACTAAATTGCGAAGGAACATTACGATTTAAAATTTCAATTGAAGTACGTTTCAACACTGAAGTACCTTGTCCAGACAAAAAGAAACAACAGGATGTTAACATTATACTGTGTAATGCAAACAATATGAAAACAAATGATACAGCCTGTCGATGTATAATCAAGCGTTAGACAGATCATCCTCTTCTCTGCGACATTTAAGCTTACCATGACAATGAATGAGATGATTAACGTCGTCTGGGATCTGAAGCTGTACTGTAATGACAATTTATCAGCTTTTACGAAGGGACGTTTCACTGTACCTTCAGACTATAAGATGAATGGAATTCTTTTTCGCGAAAAGTCGGTAAATTTCTACCAGAGTACGGTGGGTCAAGTCTCAAAACGCCAACTTCACACATTCGTGGTGATTGAGGTTCGTCCAGATTAACAGAACTGTGGGGAAAAATGAGTCAGAAATTTGTCTTAATGTGGGCCGCACATGGTGGTGCACACTTCTTTGTCTACTTCGAAGTCCGGACAATCTGTGCGCTCCGTGTCCTGGAAAAATGTAGCGTCACATAAACGTCTCCATGAAACGTTACATGTGACATTTTTGTTTGTTGAATTTGTAAACTGGAATACGAAGGGTTGCTTACAAAAACTTTATATTGTGAACCTTGGAAGACAGAGAGGTATTGCAGTAAAATACCAAGCCAATACTTTGTAACTCAAACCGGTGCGTAAGGCTGATAACCTTACCACCATCCTGTGCCGTTGACACGTAATCTGGGAGCCTTAACTTCCTGGAACCCTCTGGGGACCTCGGGCCTGTAATGGAACTTTTAAGAACACAACATGCCTGACAAACGTCAGGCATGTTGTGTTCTTAAAAGGTAAATCAGTCCCATTACAGGCCCGAGGTCCCCAGAGGGTTCCAGGAAGTTAAGGTTCCCAGATTACGTGACAACGGCACAGGATGGTGGTAAGGTTGTCAGCCTTACGCACCGGCCGCTTTTACCCCCAGGAAATACTCCTGGTACTCATTTCTGTTAGAGGTTGAGCCTACACCAGGGCCATAGTGCTATCGGAAGAATTACATCAATGAAAAATTCCAATGGCACCATCTGGAATCGAAACAGCGACCTTCCGATTTGTATCACAGCACCTTAAACACTGTGCTACCGCGGTCCACATACTGTGTTCTTAGGAAAGGAAAAAAGTGTCAATAATTATCCAACAAGATGCAACAATATACAGTTTATTTGTTACTGCAAACTGCTCTACATGTTTCGAGTAGTATCTCCAGGAGTTCTTATCACTGCATCTACAGAAACGGCCACAATAATGCCAGATACTGTAGATGCAGTGGTATGAGCTCCTGATAATGGGTGGAGATACCACCCGAAACATGTAGAGCAGTTTGCAATTACAAATAAACTGTATATTGTTACATCTTTTTGGATAATTATTGACACATATTATGGAGATGCGCGGACCATTGAACATAAAAACACATTTTATTATTCGATATAAAACGGTGTGTCTCTTTGCTGTGCAAAACTAAAGGTCACAATATTTTTACTGCCCCTAAGATAGATGTCGGCTCTTGGCAGCCTACAAGAGACATAAAACTTCGCTCACCGTCTTTGATATAAGCTGATTCGATGTTTGCTATAAAGAAATTCTATAGCTTCTGTGTATGATTCTTTTTAAAGCTAACTAAACAAGAAGAGTTCTGTCGCAAGCATTACACATTGCGGTTGTCTCTTAATCTAAAACATCTTAAGAAGTGAAGAAAATGCATGTCATTTGAATCCTAAAGGAAAATATTATGTACAATGTTTTATAGAATTAGAAAAATTTGAGATCTTTAAGACAAGATCAGATTCACAATTCATTCTCTCAGTAAACTTCAGACAGTCTTCGAGACTAAAAGCCATAATTTAAAGCAATTTATTTAAAAGTGAGCCAACGAAAGGCAATTACTTTCTCGTCTGTACTTTAATTCAACATCCCTGAATTTGATTTCCAACTATCCGGTGTAATCAGACGGCGCAGTTGCTGTAGCTACAACAGACCTATATTTATTGGATTGATTTTCGTATGACAAAACAGAAAAGTCTAAATCCATGCTCGAAGCAAATACGTCGGCGACGGGCAAAGAACTGATGAGAAGTTACACTGACTTCCATAATCGCCCGTTCGTAATTTTTTCAGCGCCTTCTCATTTTTCCCGCTCTCGCAGATATCGAATATGCCTTAGGGTATATTTTGCACGGTTAATAAACTAAATGTAGGCATATACCATTCAAACAACGTAATGTTCTGGTGATATTTGAACACATGGCATAAGCATCTACGCACTTAGTTATACATAATTAATCTGGAAGGGAAGAAAGTGGATACTGTCTGTATAGTGTGTTTTGTCCGTTGGAACACATTTCGTAAAGAATATTTTAGTAACACCCATAGGTGGCCGCCCCGTGCACATCTGTGCACGGGATGGCCACCTATAGGCGTGATGATACCAGAGGCTGTACAATACAGTTTTGACCTCCTGATGATTAGCACATGGTGCTCGAAAAATGTACAGGTATGAAATAAACTTATTGTAAAACAAAAATTTTGTGCATCAAGTTGGTTAATTACCAAGATAAATATCCTATCTGGATGTTTCCGTTACAATTTACCTGTAGTTACGAAGAACTGTCAACATTTACAGTGACGGGACCTTACAGTACGTCCCAAACTCTTAGTGAAGTATGTCATAAATTGAAATGACTTAAGACAGAGATGTTGGGTTTATTTATTCCTATACAGCAACCAGCAAATTAAGTGGTTAGTTTAAAAGCTTAGAGTGTAGTAGCTTTGCAGATCCCTACCCTCAAATATTAAACAAAATCATGATTGTGTTTATTTTTAGTTATTTACTCCACCTAACAACTGCATAATTCCATCGTATGCTCACGAACGTCCCCAGACCAGTTACTTTCTTAATTGTCACATTTAATTATCAAATAAATTAATATTGCAACCGTATTAAGGACCGTTACCCTTAATGCGATGGGAAGATCTAGAAAACAGATAAGCCGGATTAAAATAAGTAATAATGCAGTGCAAAATTCTCTGATCTGACAGCAATACGTCATCGCTCTTCCGCTTACACAAACAAACTCAGATGTCTGGGGTTTAAAAAACAAATTAAATACGTGATCAGAAATGACCCAGTGGTAAAATTACAGAGAGTATGATGTTTAAATGGATAAATTAGTTCATAAAAGTAAACTGTAGCCGGAATGTGGCGTTTAGGGATGGTTGTTTAGAGTCCCAACGAGAAAGATAGGTAGGCCAGTTATGTAACAACCGATGGCTACGTTTACACGTAGGTATTGCAGCTGAACAAGAAGTATCAAAATATGGTACTACTTCTGCTTCGGATGTAACAGAATAATCAATCCATTACAACAGAAAATAAAAATAAATTACCCGTAATGATTAAAATTAATCGCAACGGAAAAATGTAGTGTCAAATTTAGCAAAGGTAATCGTCAGTGATAAATCATTTTATCAATTGACCAATTTAATGCACAAATTCTTGTTTTAAAATAAGTTTATTAAATTTCTGTACATGTTTCGAGCACTGTTGTGCTCATCATCAGGAGGTCAAATTGTATTATACAGCAGCTGGTATCGTCACATTCTGTAGGAAGCCGTCCGGTGCGCACCTGCGCAATGGACGGCCACCTACCGTGTGTGACAATACCAGCTGCTGTATAATACAATTTGACCTGATGATGAGCACAACAGTGCTCGAAACATGTACAGAAATTTAATAAACTTATTTTAAAACAAGAATTTGAGCATTAAGTTGGTCAATTGATAAGATTATACTAAGATACACGGTCAGCAAAACATCAAAATTAGTGATAGATCAGTCAACACATTTATTGTTCAATAATAGTCTCCGCTTTACTTCGCGAAATATCACTCAACCGTCGACATAAATATATGTCAGAAACAAAATATGTCACTGCAAGGCATTATGACTGTTAAACTATCACCCTTCTTTAACAGAGAGGTGGTTGTTCTAAAAATTAATGGACGACTATTGAAGATTATGTATTGCTTCTTACGTCAGTAGACTATCTAAGAAAACATACACAATACTGGGTGGTCCAAAGTAAAGAGTAAAAAACATTCAATCTCTTTTCCTGCTGGGGCGTATAGAACGCGAAGTGACGCGTCATGACCGAAATCTGTACCACCAGCAGCAGCAGAGCTACGAAAACGATACCAGCGCCATTAACCCTTTGGCCCTGGAGCTGGACATTTACAGTTCAGGACACCATTTTTGTAAAATGTGATTATTTTATGAACCAAGAAGGGTTAACACTAGGAAATACACGACGTTTTGTGGAGGAATGAAAGAAGATTGTGAGAGAAAGTCTAAAAAAAATAATTAAATATATTTGTTGACTAAATATATAAGAAGAATACTCTGGGGAATAGCGGTACGTCTGTCCTATATATAGGACGCATGGTGCTTAAACGTTAATGTTAATACTCTAAATACAAAGTCATTTTAGTATGTTAGTTTGGGTTAACTTTTTAAGCCTTTTTGTGTACTCCAAAATAATCATATTGTATACATCTCTGAACGCAAGCTAGGAGTGAGGGAGCTAAAAAAAACTTTTGTCTGATTGGGAGGTCGGGCTATCAAGTGCCACAAAGGATTTCTTCATGCCAACACAAATTCTGCAAAACACCGTAAACACTAAGCGAATTTTGTTGATTTTACTTATTCTGTGAAGAGTTGGGCCAGAGTAATGGATTACTCTCTACCTGCTTTTGACTTTTTGCCTTCAAGTGGAATTGTAATATGTATTCCTTTATTTTCGTGGGCAGATGTACAACTGTTGCTCCTTCGGCAGTTCCACAGCCACGACGATTGTTTACCCACTCCACACGTCAAGTATACGTTAACCGTCCTGAGGCAGCCAAGTCACATTTGTAATAGCAGGTTCTGGTCGACGTTGACAATGGGGGCACGTTTCTTGCGGTGTATTTTGGTTTCTCCTATTTATTTTTCCATCAGTCGGAAATAATTTCATCTCTCAT
>Ga0209755_10008744_pt1 | contig 10771 bp, 8 predicted proteins | sample TergutCo191P1_FD_187301 | JGI IMG/M metagenome (GOLD analysis project Ga0209755, IMG submission 187301) | Cornitermes sp. P1 segment gut microbial communities from Petit-Saut dam, French Guiana - Co191P1 (SPAdes) (version 2) | ecosystem: Host-associated > Arthropoda: Insects > Digestive system >... | reverse complement strand
GGGGGGGGGCTGTTGCGCCAAAGACAAGCTTTCATTTTCTATCATTTCCTCCCGTTATTCTGCCGGCAGACATATTTCAAATGCCATCCGGGTAGTAAAAGAACCGGCACACTGTACACTGTTACTTTACGTAACGCCCCCTTCTTAGTTACAGAATTCAAAGGCGTTAGTTGGTAAGATCGTACTCTAAAAGTTTGTAGCCTTTCGCGGAGGTGCAGTTCGGATCTTCGTTCTGCTGGGCCATGACGCCTCACCACTGGAGGATTGATGCCCGATGTTTCGAGAAAGCGTTGTCTTCTCACCTTCACTGGAACGTCGGTCACCAATCACCCAGTCAGAGGGCGCCAAAACCCAGAATAAGGCGACCTTGCTCTTAAGTAACTGTCACCACAGGTCCATGGAGGCACTGACGTAAGCCACGAAATATCAGTCAAGATATACATCTTTCAAGCATACAATCGAACCCCGGACCACCGAAGTGCGACCACTGGGCCGTGAAGTCCAATGAACTGTACACATACCATACAGTTTGGGATCTTAATCACTGGATTAATGCAAAGGCTAAGTTACGAGGTCAAGTCGTAAATACAAAGCAGTTGACAAACGCTTACCGTGGGAGATCCAGCGTAATGAATAGAATGACGAAAGTAGAATAACGAATTTCCGCAAAGTGCGCTCCCAAAAGCTATAGCAATGGTATAGGAACACTACGGAAGCATGTCCTTTGGACGCTATCCACCACATCCTGTAACATCTGCACGTATTTCACTGTGCAGCACAGCACAGCGCTGTACAAGAATGCTCACCTGTTCTGTTAGGTTGCAGGTGAATTGGTGCCAAAGCTGAATGCATCCTTTATATGGAATCCAACACACACCTCCCAACACTCGATAAATTTCCTATCAATTTTCCTTAACCTACTGAGTGAATATACCATTTGACGGAAAACATGTACAATATTAAGATACCATTTGACATTAAAATTCGGTTGGTTGTGACATAAGGGCGAGAATTTAACACTCATACCAGCAATGGGCTTCAACAGTACAGTGAACTACACATCAAACATACACAGTCTTGAAAAATGTGTCACATCCTATGCCACAAACTAAAAATTAATTCGCCATCCTAAAGACCTGACAGAAAACTTTACTTGCGGTTGTAGGCAGCGTAGCGGCACATAAAAAAAAAAACAAAAACAAAACAAAAACAAAAAACCTAAGAAAGAAAGAACCAATGTCACCGACATGACAAGGGCGACGCACAATGTACCTACATTTTACTCACTGTAGATATGTTGAAAGTTAATCAAACACACATCTCACCCCGAACTTTTAAAGCCCCAAAAATAAGAACCTCCACGGTTTTTGTTAAAAAAAAAGATGATATCTGACGTCTATCAAGCTGACCACAACATAAACATAATGAACAAAAATGCAATTGGCCAGTCAAAACTTAAGTCGCACTGTTTTCAAGCAGTGATGAAATCAGCTCCTTTGTCTGTAGGTACGAATCCAAATAACCTTCCCTCGCCTTCTCAACATTCGGTTCACACAGCAGAAAACTGATGAAAACATACCGCCAATACAGGCCTATTGCTCTGATACCGTGAGAAAATATGAGGCGAACTGCAGTAAGTCAGTTAATATACATAACGAGTGTAAATTTCTAATGAGCATCTCTCGAAATTAATCCGCCTGTGGTAAAAAGGCTACAATATTTTTTTCAATCGTGCATGTGTGTGTGTGTGTGTGTGTGTGTGTGTGTGTGTGACGCAAAACAAGAAGGCAAACAGAAGATAAGGCAAGCTTCAGCCTCCCAAGTTCTCGGTGTGACCGTCATGCTGTTTTTGCTGATCGTAGTAAATTAAATGGTACATAAGTCGAATAAAACACCAACTTGATGCAACACTGTGCAGGTTTTATTTCTGCAGAGTCACTCTACATGTTTCGGGCGTCAAGTGTTGCATCAAGTTGGTGTTTTATTTGACTTATACTACGATGCACGGAAACACAAAAGTAAATGGTACATAGTTACTGTTATCTTAAATGTCATAGCGTTCACGTTAAGCTTCGTGAAAGCCTGTAACATGGTTCAAAAGTTAAAAGTGGGTACACACATATAGCATGGTGATTTAATACGCCTGATTTTTCTTTCTTTTCGGAAGGGAAGTAGGCTAGAAGTCCTCCGAAGTTCAAGTGTAACGACCGACTGCACTGCCCTATAACATTCACTCTACTGTCACAGCCCTGTACCTTACAACTGCCAGTATCATCACGAGTGTTACATTTCTGGCATTTTTTTTCTTTGCTACCGTCTCCAGGAAAAGGATGAATAACATAAGTTGGACCGACCGTGTGAAATATAAAGATGTTTATCACAGAGACACGGAAGAAAGGAACAACCTACATACAATAAAACGAAGGAAAACTAACAGTAATGGTCACATCTTGCGCAGAAACTGCCCTCTAAAACACGTCATTGAAGATAGGACGAGAAGACGAGGAAGAATATGTAAGCAGTTACAGGATGACCTTACGGAAAATAAAAGACACTGGGATTTGAAACAGAAAACACCAGATCGCACTGTCTGTAGAACTCGCTTGGGAAAGGTTATGTACCTGTCGCAAGATAGACTATGCAACGACACGTCCACAGACATAAATTGCGGGAAACTTTCCACTAATGTTTATCTACTGCCACTTGCAACGCAAGTCCTTAGTGTGACCATGTCAAGGCCCTCAGCCACGATGGAAAACGTCGTAGCGTAAGCAAAATTCCCAGTTAAATATTTCAGGTTTCCGCATCACACTCCCAGCGATGCGTTTAGTAAGGAGTTACGGCTAAACGGACATTCGATAGTTCCTTTTTTGGTAGTGTGGTTGGTTTACCTTAACTCCTTCATGAATACTTCTTCTTCTTTAGGCGCTACAACTTCAGTCTTTGAATGTTTTGGCCTTCTCAACATATGATTTCCAATTATTACGATCCTGGATGCAGCTAATCCAATTCTTTATTTTCAATTTCTTCATGTCATTTCTTATGTCTTCTTCCTATCTGTTCTTTGGTCTCTCTTGTGGTCGTATTGACATCGGTTTCTACTTACATACTTTTTTTTTTTTACCATTCTCTCTTCCGGCATTCGATGTAAATGGCCAAACCAGCTTAATCGTTGTGCTTTTATGTGATTTATTATATTCTTATGTCTTATTAATTAATCTAATTCATCGTTTGATTTGATTCTCCATGTGCCATCTCTTTCTTTTGTGGGACCAAAGATCTTTCTTAACACTTTCCTTTCAAATACCATTAACTTGTTTTTTATGGTTTCTTTCAAGACCCACACTTCACAGGCATATGTTACTGTTGGTCTTACAATACTCCAGTAGTTTCAATTTTGATTTCTTGGAGACCAATCTACTTTTAAAGAGAAATTGTTTTGCATAATACGCTTTATTTCCGAGTGTTATTCTATATTGGATCTCTTCTTCCATTGAGTTATCACTATTTACAGTCGATTCCAGATATTTGTAGGACTGGACTTGTTCTAGGTACATCGATTCAATTTGTAATTATTCTGGTCTACAATTTTTCCTCGTGCATCTTAGGTATTTTGTTTATTTACCATTTACAATTAGCCCATGTTGTGCCGATATTTCTTTTAGTTTCTGGAATGTGTCTATTAAGGACTGTTTAGTTCTTGTTGTTAGAAGGGTGTCATCTGCATATGCAACACGTTTCAGACGTGAAGTAACATTTCCCCTTAGTTCCATCTGTTTAATTATTGAATCAATAACTAAGGTAAACAAGGTTGCTGATAAAGGATCTCCTTGTTTGACTCCGCATTTTACTATAAATTCCTCTGTAAAGTCTCTGTTTAACTTAACTCTTGCTTCTGTGTGTATTAAGGCTAAGGCTATTAATCTAATTAGTTTATCTGGAAAATCAAATTTCCTTAAAGATTCTATTAGCTTATTTCTATGAACAGAGTTAAACGCATGTGTATAATCCACAAATATGTTATACAGATCAATATTATGCTCATGGTTTTTCTCAAAATTCTGTCTTACAATTCTGTCTTACATCTATTTGGACGGAACCTCATTTGATTATCTTCCAGTTTATTCTCTATATTCTCTATTAATCTCTTATTCAGTAAAATAGCAAATATTTTGTATGTTATATTTAATAATGTAAATGGTCTTTAGTTGTTACGGTTAAGTCTATCACATTTCATATAAACTGGACAGATAATTCCTTCATTCTATTGTGTGGTAATTGTTCGTTATTCCATATCATTAGGTTTAACTTACGTAGTTTTTTTTTTTAGTGTTCTACCTCCATGTTTAAGCAATTCTGGAGGTATATTATCAGAACCAGCTACCTTGTTCAGTTTTAAATTATTGATTATAAAACATATTTCGTTGTATGATTGTAGTGGGATTTGTGGTTTATTATTTGTACGTTCTCTTATAATGGTTTGTATATCTATAGCTTCTGGTATATTAAGAATCTTACAGAAATAGTCTTTCCATCTTTCTAGAATTAGGTCTGGTTGGGATATAACATTATCTTCCGCATCTCTGCATATTACTGGAAGTGTTAACTTGTTGTTTACAGTACCGTATTCCCTCAAAGAATTTTTCTTTTTCGCTCCTCCTGTGGTATTCTTCTATTTGGGTTATTTTTATTGCTGAGCCACTTTTTCTTCTTTTGTGTGCAAATTTTATTTGCTTGATTTCTTTTATTAATGTATGTGTTCCAACTTATTCTTGTCTTCAGTTGTAATCATTTTTTCCTTGCTTCGGTTTTCTTTTAATGATTTTCTTGCATTCTTCATCCCACCATTCATTCCTTGTGTCTGTGTTACATCTCTTGCTGCGTCGACTATTGCGGTCTTTATCTGTCCCCATTCATCATTTATTTCTTGTTTATGTACTAAGTTTATCACCTTGGTATGTAATAACCATCTGTATTCTTTAAGTTTTGATGGGTTTTGTAAGTGTATCTTATTCCATTTCAAAGCTGGTTTCGATTTTTTCTTATATATTACACTTAATTTTGTTTATTACGGCTTTGACTAAGAAATGATCTGAATCTATGTTGGGGCCTCTCATAGATTTTACATCTTCTATTACCCCTTTTTTTGTTTGCATTTATTATGTGATCAATTTGACTAGCTGTGTTTTGATCTGGTGACAGCCATGTTACTTCATGTATTCTTTTATGTTGGAAATTAGTACTCATAACTACCATATTATTTGCACATGCAAACTCACATAACAATCCACCATTTCTGTTTGTTCCTTCATAAATACCGACAGTCCAAACACACATATGGGAGGCCTTGGAGACTAATGTATGGTACACAGTACAAGGACAGGCTAAGTAATCCGTACTGTGTGTACCTTCTTCAGACAACTTCATAATCAAATCATTTTTTACCGCACGGCTAAAACAATGGCGACGGCTTTCACTTCTAACAAAAAACCCTGCACGTTCCTTCATTACCGGCTCAAACTTCGCCATTAGTTTGTATTTGCCCCAGGAAGGTTCTATTACTTTTTATAATAATACTTGTCCACCTCCCCGCAGAAATGAAATATTACATTTAGCCGGGCGAATTACTATTGTAATGTCTTTCTAGAATACCTTTCATGTGGACTGCTCTGTTTTACGTAATGTTATGTGAAAAACGTTTAACTTGAAGCAAATGCATTTCCTTCCAGTCGTCTCCCCCTACATCGGCAGATGGAGCTACCTTCATGAGCTTTACAGAGGGGCTAACGTTACGTGAATGCAATGCTGCCATTAACGAGACTGTCCTGTGACATCTGATGTTAGACGTACTGAAAACTTTAACAGCGATAACAAACTTATGTAAGGAGTTTCATTAATAAATTAATCAGCAACGTTCTGCATTCTCAGCAGTCGGTATAGCGTGTCGCTACGGGCTGGACGGCCCGGGGACTGAATACCGGTGAGGGCGAGATTTTCCGCACCTATCCAGACTGGCCCTGGGGCCCAACCAGCCTCCTATACAACAGGCAACGGGCTAGTTCCCAGGGGTAAAGCGGCCGGGGCGTGGAGTTAACGACCCACCCTCATCTAGTGTCGAGGTTAAAGAAAGAGAAGGGGTAAACATCTACACCCCCTTCGTGGCAAATTACATAAACTTTTACCTTTTACCAGTATTCTCCAGGATTCTCAAGTAATTGTCTTGTGTGGAACGGCTTATTGTCTAGGTCATCGTGAACAAGGAAGATAAAATTAGTATCGGAACTGATCCGAACGCTCCCGTGGCTGACTGAACACCTTGTCTGGTTACTGACAGGATCAGGCCAAGTGGATGGATCAGAAATACTAAGTGACTGCAAACCAGATTACGCCGTGCGTACTGGTACCTGCTGAATATGAATATATAATGAGTTCAAGAACTACCGGTTCCTGATGCACGTAGGTCACTCATACGGGCCCATTGTGACCCCTATTTTTCACTATAGGAAAAACCTCATTCAAGTCCTACAGCCTTCCTAAACGCCAGGGTTGATCTCGAATGTTTTCCTAATATATTCTGGGCTCAGCTGGGTCTGAGCCCAGAAAGAAATATCTAAGTGTGGCTAAAGCATCACATTCATATAACAAATGGAAAGACAACTGAAATTCTTTCCCTCCCCTAGACATGAGATCCTCACAAAGCCCACTGTGTGCTGATGCTTTTGAGAACAACATTTTAAGAAGTGTTGTGGTCATTTAAAAGACCTACAACCGCTTCAAGCTGTACGCTACTAAGGATAAGCCAAGAACAGGTTCCGGCCCAATAAACATGTTAGCCGAACCCTCCCTTGCTAGGATACCTCCAATTTCTCTTTACTGAGCCTCTATAAAAAGAAATGCTCAGCTTAAAGGCACTGGTAACTGCTACCAGTCCACAGACAACTTATCTTCTGCATCACGGATGTGAGAATCTCAAATCTCGAGATTCGTAAACAATTCTTATGTTGTATTCTTTCTTTTGGGTGATTCCCTGGCGTCTGAATTTTATGCGCCGACGTTTCGGAACATTAAATTTAGACGTCGGGGAATCACCCAAAAGAAAGTATGGCGAGAGTTTGAAATCAAGAATTCTGATGTTAATACAGCTCGGCCTTTCGAAACGTCTGCCTGTTTCAACAACGCCAAACGCATGTGCCGACTCTCACACCACTTCTTCCTTCACAGCTTCTTGGTTCCTTCTTCTATTTCTCGACTCAATTTACGTCCTTTTGCCACTGATTTATATTTTCCGAAATCCAATTTTTACATCAAACCATATTTTATGTTCTTTAATATAAATTATAGTGTATTTTAAATATAAATATAATCTGCTGATGTCTGATTTAAATATTCTGCCGCCACAAATCACAGTGCATGTTCTGATCCTCTATACCTGTGCAACTGGTAAAACTTTTTGGACTGTATAACCCTACAGACGAGGGCCCTATGGTCCTTCGAAAAGTCAATAAATATTCAACATGGAGCGACATCCCAGAAGACTTGAATCTTCATGTAAAATTTATAAAGAAATCATTCCGTCCTCTGCACGGGTCCTGTCATCACACTGCAGCTGTCTGTGCCTCTCAAAAAGTAGTCCAGAACCATGTAGTGTTCGTTTGCATCATCATCATCATCATAAACGTCAAGGAATGGACCCTTTCATCCGTTCCGTCTCCAAAGTTACAGCTGCTCTCTCCAACGTTTCTTCGGTCTTCCAATTGTTCTCCTTCCTTATGGTCTGTAGCGGTATGATTTCAAAGGGATTCGGATTTGTAGCATTCTTTGCAAGTGTTGAAACCAGTTCCGTCTGTATTCATCTATCTTGTCTAGTATGCCTGTAATCTGTAGTTTGCGGCGTATGTAGTCATTTGTGTTGTGGTTATAAAGGGTGTAGCCTACCAGGGGTCAATAACTTCATTTCTGCCCCTTCAATTCTTCGTATTTTGTGAGGCTGTTAGAGTCCAATTTTTTGGCCCATATAAAAATGTAGGTAAAACTAAAGTGTTTATATTTTCAAAACAGTTTCCGTTCTCACTTTCCTAAAAATAGTTCTCTTAACAATAACTATTAATTGTAAAAATTTTGCCAATTTGGATTCTACATCATTGGAAAATTGGTAAGATGTACTGCAACCTAAATAAGTAAATTGGCTAACTTGTTCTCGTGTTTCATCGTTTACAATAATTTATAAACGATGAAACACTAGAACAAGTTGTACGCTTGCAAAATATCCCGTTTGTCTGATGTGTTATTCGTGACACACAGCAAGTTGTGGGCGCCATACCGTACGTACAGCACAAGTACATACACTTAATTTTAGAAACACAGTTCGGAGTGCGCTGTGCTGGGTGAGTCGAGGTGGTCCTCTGCAAGATGAGGTGCCCTTCAGACAAAAAAGTTTCATAATCTGCTGTAAAGGTATGGAATGATAAGATGTCCTGTGTACATTGCACATTGATGAGCGCGTTTAAACACCGCAAAAATACGTGTATTTACCACATAAAATGTAAACGCCGGTACGTGACACTGACGAAAGACAGTCTCGTCCTTTCGTTAGACAGGGTGCCCTCAGACGGTACGACAATATATTAACTAACACCTCAGACTGGCATGTGGTCATAAGGCAAGGCGCCACTGATTGACCGGCAGTAATAAAGTGACTCTAAAAATGAGGACTAAAAGTTCCGAAGATAATACACCGGTAATAAAAATCCATCGAGTCCTTCATAAACTCATAGGTTTTCGGGCAACCAAGAAATTCCCCGCTATTTATAGAACCCGAAAATTTCAGTTACGTGCCCCTATCCTGAACAAGATAAATCAAGTCTACACCATCCCACCTTGTTTATTTCAGATTCGTTCTTCTGCCATCTATGTCAAGCCATTTCAAGCTGTCGCTGTCCTGCAGGATTTACAGCTAAAACCCTACACGCAATTCTCTTTTCTGCCCTGCGTACCACATGCCCAGCCTACCTAATTCTCCTTGATATGGTCACCCTAATAACAGGCGGGAAGGAGTAAAACTCAAGAAGCTCCTCACTGTTCATTTTTTCCAGCCTGCTACTACTAATCCGCTCTTGGATCTCGTTTTGTATCAGCTGACTTTCTATTCAAGGCCGAAGAGATAGTACAAGATAACGAAACATGAGACCCGAGAATAGCCAATGAAACGATGGATATAAATACCTCTGTGTAGCGTGTAAAGACATTTTCTTCAACTCTGCGAAAATTCACAAATGTGTCGGAAATATATCCAGGGCACGAGAGTAAACTACGTAGGAATCCAAAAGAGTAAGAATTCCTGCATATCCTATCCACTTGACGACGGAAAGAAGATTCAGTACCGAAATGCTGTTATATTTTGTACAGAAAAACTAGTAGGAGGGAAACAGTCTAAGAAAGCTCCCTTAAACGCTGCTTCACAACGCCGTCAAACTACTACATTTTGTACCGCAATGGTTCCGTAGGTCCTATCCTACGTTTTGCAAAATGACAACTACAGTATTCTCAGTTCACCGCCACATGCTACAACGTGTACAAACCATAACATGACTTGCCCTGTCTTACAGCTCTGTCCATCTGTGTCCTTGTGCGGGCACCCAATCATAGGTCGTTTTTTAAATCCGACTTTGAAGATTCACTAAAATCTGCCGAGCGTTACAAAGTTCCAGCCACACTCCGCCACAATAACGCCTACTAACGCTATCGATTGGCCCTGTCGTACCCATGAGGTATAGGGCCACTTTTCATCAAATTGTCAAATATATACTTGGTTTTCAATAAAGACGTCGGTTTAAATATTTTTCTTGATCAGATTCTCGCGAATGTGATGAAAATCGATTATGTACCCTTTTTATGTTCCACAAGAAGTAGTTTAGCCTGATGATGACTTTCAAAGGTCGTAACATGTTGCATTAGATGATATATACGTAGCTGTGTTGGCTGTTTATTGCCACAATAATGTTCAAAGTAGCCTCAACAGTGAATAATGTTCACTATGTCCGAAAACAATAATTTGTTGTGATGGGCTCGTGGTCCCCCTGTATTTGTGGGCCCCTACCCTTTACATACTCTAGCTACAGTACATGGTAGCCACGCCCCTGTTAGTCGTCCACGTTATTGTTCTTATTCCTCTATGTGCACCAATTACCTGTTCGAATGACGGCCATTCATTACCCGGCCGTTTTACCAGCAGAAAAACAAGGCCCGGCACCCATTGAATAGGAGGCGCGGTGGGAACCACAGCAGGTCTGAACACTTTGGAGAAAAGGAAAATATCCCGCCATCGCCGAGACTCGAACGATTCCATGTCCAGTCCGTAACCAAGTCTGACTGAGCAATCTCGATTCACCTCCTGTGAGTATAACGCTATACAAACAGAGGCCTGGACAGACCTTTGGTGTTCCAGGAGGCTGTGGCACCCAAAATTTGTAGACAGTCGGCACATGGAGGTGACAAGGTTGTCAGCTCTACACCACAGGAAATATTCCTGGTACTCATTTCTGTCGGCACAATGGTTAAGGCGCCGTGCTACAAATCGGAAGGTCGCTGGTTCGATCCCAGCTGGCGTCAGTGGAATTTTTCATTGACATAAAATCCTTCCGATCGCACTATGGCCCTGGGGTCGACTCAGCCTCTAATAGAAATGAGTACCAGGAGTATTTCCTGGGGGTAAAAGCGGCCGGTGCGTAAGGCTGACAACCTTACCACCATCCTGTGCCGTTGTCATGAAATC
>Ga0209755_10008743_pt1 | contig 10771 bp, 7 predicted proteins | sample TergutCo191P1_FD_187301 | JGI IMG/M metagenome (GOLD analysis project Ga0209755, IMG submission 187301) | Cornitermes sp. P1 segment gut microbial communities from Petit-Saut dam, French Guiana - Co191P1 (SPAdes) (version 2) | ecosystem: Host-associated > Arthropoda: Insects > Digestive system >... | reverse complement strand
GTCCATTGTAAGTGAGAACCTACTTTCAGAATATTATATAAACAGCTTGGCCCTTGAAGAGTTAAGTAGCAGTCAAGTTCTGGGATGTTTAAAGATCAGCAATTTAAAGTGGGTTGTCAGCCTAGGAAGTTGGTCCTCTTGCAGATGTCATGGTTGTTAACGTCCGAGCTAGTCCTGCTGTGCACATGCACGCACACTTGTCAGTGACCCAGTGTACTACAACCAAAATTTTATTTTGTATTGTAGTGTTAACATTTTACATTTTAAACTTACATGTTCCTTGATTTCTACATGAAGTGGTCCAAGAGCCATTCAAGGTTTTTCACTTGTGTAGTAAAGGTAAAGCAGTCCCATTACAGGCCTGGACAGACTCAGAGGGTTCCAGAAAGATGAGGCTCCCAGATTTCAAGACATTTGGCACATGAAGGTGGTAAGATTGTCAGCCCTATGCACCGGCCTCCTTTACCCCCAGGAAGTACTAGTACTCTTTTCTGTTGGAGGCTGAATCGACCCCAGGGCCATAGTGCGGCTGGAAGGATTGTGTCAATGAAAATTTTCGGTGACACCTTCGGGAATCGAACCCATGACCTTCCAACTTGTAGTGCGGTGCCTCGTCACTTGTGTAGTACTTTTGTAATTTCTGGTTATGAGAGGGATTTTTGTCACCCTTGGTCAGTTCATTTCATTTGATAACCCTGAGCAGGTTAGCTGACTTATCTTGCAGACAGATTAATGTAATGCTGTGTGAGATTGTGTTTTTGAAGTATTTCTCTATGGCTTACTTTCCTTTAGAATTGACGTTTGTCCTTTCCGTCATAAGCTTGTGCTCTGCATCTGATGTCATTTACTAACATTTGAACACAGTTTTGCTAGGATGTTTGTCTCCTTCAACTTGAGCTATTAGCCCGGTGTAATACAAGTAATTAGAGTTTATTTAAGTCAAGTTGGTCTGAGAATCACTACTGATACACCTTCAGCATGTATCTTGTGTATGCTAAACAACAATTGTTGTTGTTGTTGTTTTTTTTTGTTGACTATGTAGTTAAAAGTTTTATAATATATATAGTTTATATGAAAAATATTTGATCTGTAATGTGTCTGATGGATAAGGGAAACAACCACAATATTTTGTTATCAATATTCATAAATCAGTTGATGCATGCAAATGATGATGTACAACTTGCCCTTAACTATTTATCTTTTTTGATAAATTTTAGCAGTTCGTAAGCAGGAATCACTGTTGCCTTATTATCAGCTGCATATCTGTGATGAAAGTCTTTGTTATTGGGATGATCATACAAAACATGTTCATTTTTATTTTAGGTGTGTGAAGTTTTATCTCAATATCATTTATCTCTTTGCCATGCGTCTAAGTGATATGCTGAATATTATAGTCTTATATCACTGCATAGGCATTCCGAGACTTTCATGTGACAATACAGAACACAGTGAACTTGTAATAACAGTCTCTTTTATTTTACTTTTCTTTATGCGTTATTTTTTACCATAATTAATATTCAAATTTCATAACACGTGGATAATTTCTGTTTCTTTAGACACAAGTTTTGCTTGACAGAACATTCGGTTTGTGTGTTTGACAATCCCTCTTGTTGCAAGTTAAAGTAATCGTGTAATCAAATCTGTCTTCTCAACAATTTGGTCAGAAAATACAGAACTATTTTATTTTTACTGTGTTTGCGACATGTACAGAGGCAAGAAAAGTAAATTTCTGCAGTCTCATTTTACAGGATATTTTTAGCTGCATTTGCAAAATTGTGAACACCAACTATTTGCTTTTTCATATCTGTCCATGTGGAACAACTATGCTCCCATAAGACAGGTGTGTATGAAATTTGATATTCGAATATATTTTGAAAATCTGCCAAGAAAATTAAAGTTGGAAATCAAGAATAAATTAAGTTTTGATTGAAATCGGGCAGGAATAATGTGTACGTGAAGACATATGTTCGTTTATGATATCTTGCTGAATTATTATTAGAATGACAAGTTTTTTAGACAAAAGTTGTAGAGAAAATCGAGACGCACATTTTATGTTCAATACCTTTTTTGTTCTGAAGATCATGAGATAATGTTTCAAAATGTGGTAAGAGCCATACAGGTCACAGATGACAGTATAATCCAGGTGCGTGTACTTTGTGTGCTGGATAACGAAGGTTACGGTTACACACCCAGGATATGTAATACTTGTTGCTTTTCCATAGCAATAATGGTTATGTTAATGTGCCTCAGTGATAAGTTTATTCTGTACATGGCCTCTCTTGTTAAGATATAAAACAGTATGTTCATTAAACACATCTTGTGCAGTACAAATTGTGTTCTGATAAGAAATATATGGAGATTGTTGAAGAGTAAGAGCTTAAACGTGCGGAATTTATATTCATAAAGGAAGATCTGGTCTTTGAAGGATTCATCTCCACAACAAAACATTACCTTGAACCATACTTAAAATTATTTTCAACCAAGCCCAAATATATTGCTTCTTGATGTGGCAGCCAGTTGACAGTAGTGCCTTAAAGCATTTAAGTAGAAAAACTAATTTGTATTTGTTAAATGATGCACACTTGTGACATAAAGTTGTTCAGTTCCCTGTATAAATAATATATCAAATAAGAATTGACCTATTTTATGATGATACCGGTCTTTCCTTGTAAACTGATACCAGAACTTCTCCATTTTGTAAGAGGGATTTGTAAGGCCTTCAGTTATGTAATATGATGAACTGATTTAATCATTTTTTAATTAGTTGAGGTGATGTCAAAGTATAGAAAAGTTTAGTCCAGCAACTGCTGATGATAAAATATACATAATTGGAATAAATGGATAAACATGTGTGGACTTGCAGGGCTCATGTAGCTGTGCATGTAGTTGAAAAGGAGGGAGTGAGTGTGCTTTTCAGACATGAATATGGAATAGTCTCTTTTTAAAGCTGTTGGGAATGTTTCCTTTTCATCCAGCAGTTGTTCTGGTAAACTTAAAAACACAGAGATGAATGTCTTCACCATACTACAAGGTTTGTGTTATCCTCTTCAGATGTTGTAACAAATTAGACCACCTCATGGCAGATGCGTAACTTGTTATGCCGTGACATGAAATCGGGATTGTGTTTGTGCTGCATTGTGTTGCCATCAAGCTGTACTTTTTTTTTATTCTGTATGAAAAGAAAACCATCTGGATACCTGAGTATTTGGGTTAGATTTTAAAAGTAAAATTATTAGGCAGTTCACAAAATTTCCACTTGTTGCATCATTGCTAAAGGAAAGAATAAAGTTGTCCATGCCCATGTCATGAAGGTATAAAGGGGAAGTAGAGATATAGATCTTGGCACTAGATGGAGTTGAGTGATAAGCATAAGGCCTGGGGACTTCACCACTGGCGAAAACCTCCAGTATCCATTCATTAGGAGGTTGGGTGCACTGCAGAGCAGCTAGTCTGGATTAAAAAAAGAATGATGTACCTAATTTCCGTATATATATATATATATATATATATATTTTTTTATATAAAGGTTTCTTCTGTGAATTGACAATGTGCAGTCTGATTCATGTCCCAAGTGACAGGGTTCTTCATAGTAAAAACTGTGCTACCCTCAAACCTCAACTTCTTAATACAAAGAGTACCAAAAGTCCTGTAACCCCCACCCCTTGATACTTAAACAAAATTGTGGTATGTATATAGTTGTTTTTTTTTTAATTGTATGTGCTATTCAGGCAGTTCCTGGGTTATGTAATATGTGGCTTAACATAAAGTCAGACTTGTGTAAAAAAAAATTCTTAATTATTAATACTGTAAGTATTAAATTAATTGTACTTTGTTTCGTATGAAAAGAAAACTGATAGAAGTAACATTTTAAATGTGTACACAGACAAAAAATATGTTCATAACAGAAGAGGTTTGATAAGTGGGGGTGGAGTCAATTATGACCATAAATTTCAGATTACACATGAGTTTCAGCAATGAAACTCTTAACACAGGGTAGAAACTGTCTGTAAGAAATGGTTCACATGTCCACTTAAGGCCGTGCAGGAAGAACTGTTAAAAGCAGATGGGATCATGAAAGGCCAAACATGGGGGGATGCAGGATATAAAGAATGATTTTGCTATGATGTTTGAAAAAGCCCTGTCTCAGTATGCCATCATTGTGAGAAAATTTTATAATGAAGTGAATTGGCCATTATCGGCTTTGTATTGGAGCATTTACTGGTGGCTGTGGAGTGGCCACTTTGTCATCTGGATGTCTTGTGACAAGGGATTCATCACACAGAATGTTGCCTGGATATGATATGGATCAAGTAAGAAAGTTTAAAACATGTTTGCTTTCATATTCCCGTTTGCAGCTTCAGTTTTCTCGCTGTGCCTGGGTGTGAGTAATTTTTGTCTCAGAAGTGGTGGCAGTCATGTTGGCATTCTGGAGTGACCGGGATTCAGCAGTGTCTCCATTTAATGCCCCGAGCACACATACACGTCAAGTATTAACAAAGAACTGTAATTTCATGATTTTCATAAGGAGGAAATGTGAAAGTTGTATTTTTCTGTGTAGGCCCTTAAAATATATTCACTTGTTATCAGCTTTGCATAGTGGAAAGTTTCTGATTGTATGGCATGTTAAAATGCAGTCTGCTCTTTCATTTTATGCTTATACAAAGGCTGTTCAGAAGGTTCTTGGGCTGAAATAAAACACTGTACATGCTGGATAAATTTTTATTAAATAGTATTCCCTAAGAGGACAGTGATTCCAATTATTCCATTTTCCTTGTAGTTCCTCTGGAAACTGATCGGTGTTGTCACTGAAGAATCAAGCTGTGTTCCTGTGATTGTTCTGCACTGTCTTATGGATATTCATTCAGAGCTCTAAATATGTATGAGTGGTTTCACTGGTTTTAGTTAACTCTATGTGCATCTAAAAGTAACAGTAAAGGTAAAGTGGCCACTGTGTGCTGCATGCAGGCACAGAGGGCAGGACGGGCTAGTGTATGGCTGGATTCATCGTTAACTTTCGGACTGGGATGAGGTAAATGATCAGCTTCATCCCTTGGTCGATCGTTGATCTACGCTCGTCGCCATCCTCTCTTCTGGCTGGTTAAGCGTTTTGGAAGTTTAAACGAGAACAAAAATCTAAAGGTTATACACGGGAGCATGAAATATGTCAACAATTTTGATGACTTGAAGAGAAAATTAGTTATAATTGCATGTAGAGGTAATGAGATTTCAGCTTACCGCAGCGGTAAGGCCGATATTTTGCCTCTGGGATATGAGGCTGCGTCGTGAGGTAATCGGATCTGAAAGTGACGTCCTGTCTTAATAAGTAAAACGTTCGCAGTCGATTATCGCTTGGCGCAGCCACATATGCTACTTTGGTATGCTCAGGTTGTAGAGATATTTTATTTTCACAAGTTGCTGGCATTGACCGACTTCAATCATATGATTGGGCCACTGCGCAGGTATTGCCAGCCACAGATCATCTTTGCTAGCTGCGTATTGAAAGTGATGGTGGTGATATGATACAACGGAAGTTTTAAGCAAGTAATTGCACAAGTGTACAGAACTTGAGTACAGGTGGGTATACTAAGTTCAATGGGTACAGAGATTTTTGGAGCGTGAAACGGTACCGTAACCACGCGATGTAAGTTTGACAGAACGTTGCACTTCCGTCTGAATCTTTGGGTTGACATTTCACGTACTCAAAGTCCGCAAACTTACGTGTTATTAGAGGTTCGCACTGCGATGTTCTTCATTAAAATTATGTTAGAGGTTTTCTTTTTAGAATTGTATTGCTGTGTAATTATGGAAGCAGTTGATGCCCATAGGCACGAAGGTTATTCTTTGCGTATCGTAAGTTAATTTGTTCTTTAGGTACATGCAATATTGTGTAATTGAGCCGTAAATTTGTGTCCACTAAATATATTCGTAAGTTACTTTGCTTGCGGGGAGTATGTCATATAAAAAGGATGATAAAAATCAAGAACAGCAAAATATCAAGAAAAATCCAGAATTATGGATTTTTAAAACACGGGTTCCAGAAACAACTTTACCAGACTATTTTGGACAAACACTTGACCTAGATCATGGCTCATTTCAACAGAAGAATCTTAAACATGGCAAAGCTATATATAAATACATCAGATATGATATATGATATCAGAACAACTAATAAAGAAAGTAATGACTGCTTAAATTCTTTACTTGCTGAAGAGAATTGGGGAATGTTTATGAAGAGCATGCCTTTGATACTGCATACAGAGAATTTATACAAACCTTAACATATTATCTTGACATTGCAATACCTTTAAGAAAGATGAATATGATCGAACAAATAAAAAAAACACCTGGAATCAGTAAATCTAGTGAAAAATTAAAATTTCTAATTGGATACATTAAAGAAAGTAATGTATCAACAGAACTTATAAATTACTGTAATAAGTGTAAAATAATTTACCATAAAGTAATCAGACCTGACCGAAGAATGTATTATGAAAAACAAATATCAGAATCAGTCAGTAAATCAAAAACATGTGGGATTTGATCAAAGATTAATCAAGCAAGTTGGAAAGGAGATATGAATCTATCGCTGTAAATAATAATGAAAAATTAATACCTGAACTAACCCATGTAGCGAAGTTATTCAGTACTTATTTTAGTGAGAGATCAGAACAGCTACAGTGTAATTTTATCCCTGGGACACGTTAATTTACCAACAGTAATCAAAAGCTTTCTGCTTCCATATTTTTCACACCCACTAATATAGATCGTGTAACTTCTATTATTAAGGATTTAAAAAACCAAAAAATCTAGTGGACCAGGTGGGGTTTCAAGCTTCCTCATCAATGAAATGTTATATATATTTAATTCAACCACTAACTTTTCTAACTATTCTGTCACTAAGTACTGGAAAATTCCCAGAAAACTTAAAGATTGCCAATATAAAACCCTTATTTAAGAAAGGAGCTGCAAAGTAAATTGAGAATTACAGACCAGTTTCATTGATTTAAACTTTTTCAAAAATTTTAGAGAAAGTAGTATGTATTAGATTAATAAATTTTCTAGAAAAACACAACATATTTATAGAAAGACAACACAGTGTCCATAAAGGTAGATCCACTAGTATAGCATTAGTTACCTTTCTTGGTGATGTATATCAAACACTAGATAATACAGAAGCGTGTGTAGGAGTATTTCTAGATTTAACTAGGGTTTGTGATGTAAATCATGATATTTTATTACAAAATTTAGATGGATATGGTATCTGAGGAATTGCTTATCATTGGTTTGTTTCTTACCTTAAAAAAAATAGGAAACAGTTGGTGGAAAAAAAAAAAATCCAATACTGGGGACCAACAGGGTTACATTTTGGGACCGTTAATATATGTTCATGGTATAGATACTAATATAAGTAAAGATCTAAGCATCAAACTAACACTCTTTGCTGATGACACTAGCATTTTAATCAATGGTAAAGACACACAGGATTTAATTTTCAGTCTAGATAGAATCAGTGGAAATATCTTGCCCTGGTTTGATAAAAATAGATTGATTATAAATAAAGGTAAATCACTGGCATTATGCTTTCATCATAAATCAAACAAACATATAGTATTTCCTGACATAATATTGAAAGATAAGCAAGTAACTTACATATTTGAAATAAAATTTTCGAGAGCCTGGCTAGATCACAATATAAATTGGGATTGTCATATAGAAAATTTAATAGTTAAGTAAACTGTTCAATGTTAATAAAAATCCAACCAGATGCAACAGTATGCAGATATTTATTTACTGCAGAGTTACTCTACATGTTTCGGGTGCTTGACACCCGAAACGTGTAGAGTGACTTTGCAGTAAATATATATCTGCATACTGTTGCATCTGATTGGATTTTTATTAACACTGAATTACGATGCGCGGAACCATGAGCTTAAAATAAGTGAACTGTTCTTTGCAATCAAAGCAATCAGATTATTTGTAAACAAAAATATTGTTAAAACCATGTAGTTTGCATATTTACATTCATCTTTGAAACACGGTATTTTATTTTGTGGACACACTATAAACCTTTAAAAAAATTTAAATTTAAATTTAAAAAAAAGAGCAACAAGGCTAATTAAAAAATATTACAAGCACTACAAGTTGCAAACCATACTTCAGAAAATTAAATATTATGATTGTACCTTGTATATATGCGTATGAAATTCTTCTGTATACTAAATGTATTTAAGTAGATTCAGGACTAGTTCTATGTTACATTTGTGTGGCACAAGGAGTAAGCCAAGATTTATTTATTTGGGTTCATAAAACCAAATTATTTGAACTGAGAATTGCATACAACAGTGTGCTGTTTTGTAACAGACTTTCTCATGAAATTAAAAGTGTTATGTGTGTAATAAAATGCAAGAAAGTGGTTATTAACTTCTTACTCGAAAAGTGTTTTCATCCTGTGGAATAATTTAGGACTTGATCCGTAATTTATAAAAACTGTGTTAATGTTCTTTTTTACATTGTAATTCTTTGCACTTCGTAGCTATATGTTGCATTTGATTAGTATTCCACGTTGTTTTGTATAAGTATACTAGTTATATCCTTTAAATTCCATCCATTATTACTTGTACTGTAATCTCTTGATGTATCCTTTATCATTTTGTAATGATCTGTAGGAATAATAATAATAATAATAATAATAATAATAATAATAATAATAATAATAATAATATTTATTCATTTATTTATTTATTCAGTCATTTATTTATTTGCTGAAGAAAACAGCAAGGGCTGTCATAGAATTTACAGGTAAAGCAGAGTAGCTACAAAACATGCTGTAAGCTGGGATAGTATCGTTAGATCAAGATGCATATGGACAACAGAATGTAATGTAAAAAATCATGAAAAATTTTATTAAGTACAAGGCAAACTAGTAATTTAGTTATGTAACTGAAGAGAATAGTGGACTGAAAACTGTAAACAGTTGTGGAAATCAGCATCATTCATTAGGGGTAATCTAGAATTTAGTGAAGTAAATGAAGGGGTTCATCCGGTAATTGACTGAAGTGGAAACAGAAGAGACATTGACATTACAGCTAAAAGGACAGAATACAGATATACGTGAGTGAATTAATAGTACCAGGTATTTCCAATCCAGTGCAGAGGACTCCAAAATTGAAAAATTTGGCGCCATTTTCTCTAGGCTGTGCTGAGGATGATGATGGGAAGGATGAGGAATGAAAAAAGAAGTGTATGACACATCACTCGTTCATAGATCATCATGCAGATAATTTCTGATAAAAGGATTGTGATATCATAACCAGACCTAACCTGCCATAAACTGAAAACAAGACCTGTTACAGTTGGGATGTGTAGAATATAGAGTGTGGGGTTTGTAACATGCCATGTATATTTGGTTGGAAATGACACAGAACCAAAATATTTTGTAACTTATAATATATTGTGTATTTTAATTTTTTTTTTCTCTCTTCTACAGAATGAGTGAGGCTGTTCAGAACCAGACTGATTTGCTAGTGGATGATGAATTGCACAACCTGATGAGGGAGTACAGCATTCCACATGTTGCAGAGCTTGGTCAAGATTCGATGCTTTTACAATCACAGTATGCCAAGGTAAGATGTATCACAAACATTGTTTAATAAGACGGTCCTGTGTGACTGCAGCATATTTCAGGGAAGAAATTCTATCTTCTCAGTTCAGTTCAGTTTATTCACAGAGTACAAACAACAAGATGCCACATTTCACAATTTATTTTTTTCTGAAAGATGCTCTACATGTTTCAGGCGGTTTTTCCATCCATCATGAGGAGCTCGAAACTCACATACAGCGTCAGGTATTTGTCAGACCGTTACCGCTACCTGCTGCTAGCCTGGCTAGCAGCAGGTAGCGGTATTGCTCCTGATGATGGATGAGAAAACCGTTGCACGGATCTATGAATGTTAAATTTAAAAATCAGTTAAAGTATTCAATTCCATCAAATCCATTACATACATACATACATTCATTCATTACCTATTGGGTATGGAATTAGTTGTAGTACAATATATCAGACACTTATGCATGAAGATTCAATTCACAAAGTAACAATTATTACTTGATATGATTGATCGATCCATTTCCACAATTGCGTTGTTACCACTGTAACCTGCTTTCAGGCATTGTGATGGAGTGTTCATGTTTGACATCATGTTGTATTATGTTTTGTTACAAAATTGTATTTTAATCACCATCAACATAACTATTTATTGGTTCTTTTATCAGATCAAGTTACAGGGCTGCACGTTTTGACCAAATCAGTGGCAAAATTTGTCTCAGAAATAGTTACTGAAGGTGAGATTAAATTATTCTACATTACGAAAGAGCATCTAAACCGTAGAGCTGTGACAGCTACACATAACACCCACTGTAGAGTGGGACAAACGGTGTGATTTCATTACTGCATTACTTGAGGAAGCACTGAATGATAATCTCAATAAGAAATACCAGCCACTTCATACAAAACTGGATGGATCAACCAAAACTCTGTCTGATAATTTTCAGTAGATCTAATGCTACATTTCACCCAAGGGTGATCAATAAAACAAACATAATTTTAACACATGAATGAATGTCACCCTTCAGTAAATGTACCACAAGTCTAAAACAGTGGATTAAAACACTGGCTGATGAAGCAGAAACTGTTAACCAGTCATTTGCCAATACAAGAACTTGATTTCATAAGATGTCCTTGTGGTCAAAACATTTATCTTAATCTGATAAG
>Ga0209755_10008742_pt1 | contig 10771 bp, 9 predicted proteins | sample TergutCo191P1_FD_187301 | JGI IMG/M metagenome (GOLD analysis project Ga0209755, IMG submission 187301) | Cornitermes sp. P1 segment gut microbial communities from Petit-Saut dam, French Guiana - Co191P1 (SPAdes) (version 2) | ecosystem: Host-associated > Arthropoda: Insects > Digestive system >... | reverse complement strand
CATAGGCTTACCGGTTGGATGTTTAGACAGTCTGATTGAAATACTTGATCATTATAAAATAAAAGTTGAATTTCAAAACAAGCAAAACAGAGGTAAAAGTATTGATGTTAATTTTATAGGCGAACTTTGGGACGAACAAAAAGAGGCAGCCCAAAAGTTACTGGCAAAACAAACAGGGATACTTTCAGCGTCTACGGCTTTTGGAAAAACAATAATTGCTCTTAAAATAATAGCAGAACGAAAGATAAATACACTAATTTTAGTTCATCGGAAATTGCTTGCCGACCAATGGGGAGAACGAATAAATCAATTTCTTGGAATTCCTAAAAAAGAAATCGGCTGTTATAGCGGAACAAAGAAAAAACGCACAGGAATTATTGATATTGCTGTTATGCAGAGTATTGTTAAGAAAGATAAAGTTGAAGATTGGATAACTGATTACGGTCAGATTATTGTTGATGAATGTCACCATATATCAGCATCTTCTTTTGAGAGAATAATCAGGAAATGCCCTGCATATTACCGTTTAGGTTTATCAGCTACAGTCATTCGTAAAGACGGTCAACATCCTATTGTTTTAATTAATATGGGGGAAGTTCGCTATTCAAATGTTAATAAAACAAATGATGTATTTGTTCAGAAAGCATTCCCTCGTTTGACAAGTTTTTGTTTACCTAACGAGTTTCAAATAAAAAATGAAAAACCTCTGGATATTAATGAAATATTCCGAAGTCTTTATACAAATGAAAAACGTAATGAATTAATTGTCAGTGATATATTTGAGGCATACAAGGAAGGCAGAAATTGCCTTGTATTAAGCGACCGTCTTGAACATTTGGATATACTGTATGATTTATTAATAAAAAATACATCAGCTGTTTTCATATTAAAAGGTGGACTGGGTAAGAAGCAATTAAAAGCTATTATGGGATCAATTCAAAAAAAGTTATCAAAAGAAAATATAGTTATTCTTGCTACAGGTAAATATCTTGGAGAAGGTTTTGACTTACCAAATCTTGACACATTATTTCTGGTTTTTCCATTTTCATGGAAAGGAATGTTAATACAATATACAGGTCGTCTGAATCGCACTTATCATGGAAAAAATGAAATACAAGTTTATGATTATGTAGATGAACAAGTGCCGGTATTGGCAAAGATGTACAGAAGAAGGTTGAAAGGGTATAAGTCCATTGGATTTGCTATGACAAACACATAGAATTACGGAATTAAGTAAATTCATATTAATGAGGCTCAATCCAGCAAGATAAATATGGCTGTCAAAAACAAATTCGCCCCGAAGCCACAAAACCTCGCAGCAGTGCATACCAGTCAACGCCGCCGGTTTAACCGCCCGCCTCTTCATCGTTTGCAGAACATTGTAATAGCTGTTAATTGTCCGGTTTTAATACTTTTTTGCGATCAAGCCGTCCATCCATTTGTCGATAACACTCCCTGCATTTTTTCCTGTTTGATTTTTCCGAAATAAGGAATCAGAGTATATGCCGAAATACTTTTGTTTTTATCCGCATAAGCCTGCGTCAGGCTTCTTCGCTCCTTGCGCTCCTTCAGGTAGTGGCTTTTTCCCTATCCCAAAAATCGGCGGCAAATTCCGCAAAACAGTGTAAAATCCTCTTGCATAGTCAACACTCCCATTTGCGGATAATTGAACCTCAACCGAGCCGTAAAACAGAAAGTTTGAAGGCGAAGGTTCCCCTCCTGATAACACTATTGATAATATCAATTTTCCGTCAATTGAGACCGACCAAACTAACAACGCTAAGTCCTTATTATTGCAGGTATTTAGCGTAAGGGAGCGGTATTAACTATAGGTAATAACCGCAATTTCACGAAACTTATTGCGGTTCATGGTAAATTTCCTCTTGTGACACTTGAAAAAAAACCATTTTTTTGGTACTATAAATACAACTGGAGGGTCTATGACCATAACTACAACCATACAGGATATGTTTATTCAGTCCGATTTTATTGATCTGATCATTATGGGTGTCGTCTTTATTCTTATGGTAGTAATGCTTGTAAGACTCGGAAGGGGCGTAGAAGCAAAGTTCGCCAACGAAAGACCTGCGCCGCCGCCTGTCGCTTCAGCCGCCGCCGCAAGCTCTCAAAATGACGCTGTTACAGCCGCGATATCCGCCGCTGTTAATGAATACAGAAAAAACAACAAATCATAAGGAAGGAAAAAATGCCTAAAGTAAAATTAACCGATTTAGTTCTGCGCGACGCGCACCAGTCACTGTTTGCGACAAGAATGGTCACAGCCGATATGCTGCCAATCTGCGACAAACTCGACAAAGCCGGCTTCTTCGCTCTTGAAGCCTGGGGCGGAGCCACTTTCGATTCCTGCATCAGGTTCTTAAACGAAGATCCGTGGGAAAGGCTTAAAAAACTTAAAAAAGCCCTGCCCAACACAAAGCTCATGATGCTTCTGCGCGGTCAGAACCTTTTAGGCTACCGCCATTATGCCGATGACGTTGTCGCCAAATTCGTTGAATACGCGGCAAAAGACGGCATCGATATTTTCCGCATTTTCGATGCGGTAAACGATCCCCGCAATTTTAAAGCCGCCACAGAAGCAGCCAAAAAAACAGGCAAGCACATTCAGGCGACAATTTCCTACGCGGTGACTCCTTTCCATACAATCGAAAAATATGCCGAGTTCGCGAAACAGCTTGTAGACATCGGCGCGGATTCCATCTGCGTAAAGGATATGTCGGGGCTTCTAAAACCCTACGAAGGCTACGAGCTTGTAAAAGCGATAAAGAAAGTAACAGATCTGCCGGTGGAAATTCACACGCACGCGACAACGGGTATGTCTGTAGCGACTCTTACCAAGTGCGCCGAAGCGGGAGCCGAAATTTTAGACACAACCATTTCCTCAATGTCGATGGGCACAAGCCACAGCCCGACAGAAACAATGGTAGAAATTTTCAAAGGCACCGAATATGACACAGGTCTTGATACAAACTTATTGCTCGAAGTCGCGGCATACTTCCGCGATATCCGCAAGAACTATAAAAAATTCGAATCCAGTTTCCTCGGCGCGGACACACGCATCCTCGCAAGCCAGGTTCCCGGCGGAATGTTAAGCAACCTCGAAAGCCAGCTCAAAGAACAGGGCGCCTCGGACAAGATCGACGACGTTCTCAAAGAAATCGCGGTTGTTCAAAAAGACGCAGGCTATCCTCCCCTTGTAACTCCTACAAGCCAGATTGTCGGAACACAGGCAGTATTCAATGTTCTCTTCGGACGCTACAACAGACTTTCAGGCGAGTTCCAGGATTTGATGGCAGGCAAGTACGGCGCGTGCCCCGCTCCGAAAAACACCGACGTTGTTAAAAAAGCTCTTGAAGGGCTTAAGATGGAGAAAGAAATTACTCACCGCCCCGCGGACGACATTCCGGCAGAGTACTCAAAACTCGAAGAAGAAACCAAAAAACTTTTAGGCACAAACAATGTAACAACAGAAGATGTTCTTACATACGCGATGTTCCCAAAAGTCGCCCCGGACTTCTTCAAAAAACGCGCGGATGGTCCTGTGGTCTTCAAGCCCGAAGCTGACGCGCCTGCAGCAGCAGCGGCGCCGGGACAAGCGGCGCGCTATTCAGTAAATGTAAACGGTTCAAACTACGATGTTGTTGTAGCTCCGGCAGGAACAGTGGCGGTAGCTCCCGCAGCAGGCGGCGCACCGGCGGCGGCTCCGGCGACAGTAAGAACAGGATCGGTAACAGTTCCGGCTCCTGTAGCGGGCACAGTCCTTCGTTATATCGCTCAGGAAGGCGCGGATGTTAAATCCGGCGAAACGTTAATGATTCTTGAATCCATGAAAATGGAACTTGAAATAAAAGCCAGCGCAAACGGCAAAGTGCACTTCCTCGTCCCGACAGGAACACAGGTAACAGCGCAAAAACCGGTTGCGGAAATCGGCGGCGTAGAAGTCGCGGCTCCGGTTGCGGCAGCTCCGGCGGCAGCTCCGGCGGCGGCTCCCACTCCTGCAGCTTCAGGCGGCGGAACAGTAATTCCCGCGCCGGTCGCAGGCACGGTTCTTCGCTACTCGGTGGAAGAAGGCGCGTCAGTGAGCCAGGGTACAACAATCGTCATCATTGAATCAATGAAGATGGAACTGGAAATCAAAGCCAGCGCATCAGGTAAAGTCCACTTCCTCGCGCCGATTGGAGCGCAGTTAGCTTCCAAACAGCCGCTTGCAGAGATTAGATAATCAGTAATAAATTAATTTAAAGAGGAATGGGCGTCCATTCCTCTTTTTTTTAGGTATTTTCCCGCAATTCCCGCAGCTCATGCAATGTTCGCAGTTTCCAGATAGCTTTTTCCTGTATCTGCCTGACACGTTCACGCGTAATGCCAAGATATTTGCCTGTTTCTTCCAGAGTAAGCGGTGTTTCGCCGGTTAGTCCGAAGCGGAGCTGGATAATCTTCATCTCTCTTTCGGATAATTGCGATAAAATGCCGCCCATTGTTTCCTGCAATGTCATGGAGAAAACCATTTCGAATGGTTCGGCTCTTGTGTCGTCTTTGATTAAATCGGCAAGGCGGGTAAGGTTTCCGTCGTCTACGATGGTGTCAAGGCTTGTTGTTTCCTGCGACAGTTTTACAATCTCTTTTACTTTGGAAACAGGAACATCAAGGTATTCGGATAGCTCTTCTTCATTCGGGTCGCGCCCCAAGTCCTGGGTAAGCTGCTTGGCGACGTAATAACATTTTTTAATTGTATTGAGCATGTGAATCGGTATGCGGATAACGCGTCCCTTGTCCGCTATGCTCTTGATAATCGCCTGCCTGATCCACCATGTGCCGTAGGTGGAAAAGCGGCAGCCCCTTGTGTAATCAAAGCGTTCAACAGCTTCGATAAGACCGATGTTACCTTCGTCGATTAAGTCCAAAAGAGAGAGTCCGCGGTGCTGGTAGTTTTTCGCGATGGAAACAACAAGACGAAGGTTTGCGTTAATCATCGCGTTTTTGTAGTGTAAAAGAGCGTTGTCCAGAGCGGCTTTTTCTTTGGATTTATCCGCATCTGCGCTTTTCTTTTTCTCAGATTCCAGCTCTTTAAGTTTTGTGCGCAGGCTGATAATTTTTTCGCCTATATTCTGTTCTTCTTGTAATGTCAATAAAGGAAATCTGGAAATCTGCCTGAAATAAAGAGCAAGCGGATCGGACTCCTTCTGCGCTTTAGTTCTCTTGTGAGTTTTCTCGATCATTTTGCGGGGACGTTTCCCTATCTTTTCAATTCCTGCTTCCATGTTGCACCCTTAATTTTTAAGTTCTGGAGTTATATCCCGCTCTGGGAGCCAGAGCAGGATCCATTGGATTATCGTTACGGAAAACCATGAAGAATAACTGAGGTTTGGTTGACACCGTATTAACGCCCAATTTTCCCACTTCCATTCCCGGCGATATCCTGTCGCCGACATTTACTGTAATCGTTTCGCAGCCGCCGTACATGTAGTAATATCCTCCCGCGGTTTCTACAATTACAACTCTGCCAAACTTCCGCCAGGGACCCGCCGATACAACATTGCCCTGGGTTAAACTTTTTACCGATTCAAATTGTTCGCCTTCAACAACAACGCCCATCTGCCCTGTCATGTAAGTGATGGTTTTGGGCGTTACAGGCCAGCGAATCGCGTAAATCCCGCCGGGAACCGGTCTTGTTGACGGCTCGGCGTCCGCGGCAGGCGGTTTCGCGATTGCCGCAGGCGGGTTACGCCCCGGAATTTTGATCGCATCGCCGATTTTAATCACATGATTCGATGAAAACCCGTTTATTTCCTGTAATTGATGCAATGTTATTCCATTCGTGCGCGCGATACTGTAAAGCGTATCGCCCCTTACCACTTTGTAGTTAACCAAAGGCTGACCGGAAGAAGCGCCTCCGGGCAGTGTCGAAACATCCGAAGAAGCGGCGGAGGCGGTTACCGGTATAACAAGCCTTTGTCCTACGCTGAGTTTTGAAGGATCGGTAATGCCGTTTGCCCGCATAAGCTCGTCGGCTGTTACCTGATAGAAGCGGGATAAAGAGTAAATCGTATCACCCTTCCCCACCACATGGATCATATCTTCCGCGGCAAGTGTTCCAGAGGTAAGGACTCCTGCCAGTAAAAAAATTAAGCCTATTCTATGTAGAGATATCACAACTCTTCATTATCGGCACGAATTCCTTATTTCCACACCAAAAATAAAGGGTTAAACCGTATTTATAATTAAAATCAATAAAAAAGGTTACAGCTAAACGTGAAAAGACGGTTAATACTGCTGCTGTTCGTCATGAAGGTGTTCGATTAATACATTGGCTTTTTCAAACATGGCAATGGAATCACCGCCGTCCTGATAACGGCGCTGGCATACTACGCGTTTAATGCCGCAGTTAATGATTAGCATCGCGCAGGTTCTGCATGGAGTCATACGGCAGTAGAGAGTCGCACCGTCGATGGAAATGCCGCGCTTTGCAGCCTGGCAAATGGCGTTTTGCTCGGCGTGAACTGTCCTTACGCAGTGCGTGGTTTCCTTGCCGTCTTCGTGAAGCATTTTCTTGAACTGATGACCCACATCATCGCAATGAGGAAGCCCCATAGGAGCGCCTACATAGCCTGTTACAAGAAGCTGTTTATCTTTGGCAATTACGCAGCCCGATCTTCCCCTGTCGCAGGTAGCTCGTTTGGAAATGGCTTCGCAGACTTCCATAAAATATTCATCCCAGCTGGGTCTTTTATAATCGCTCATTATCCATCCTTAACTGGCTTCCAGAATAATCCGGTATTTCAGGTAGATTTCTTCAAGGGTGTGAAGCGGTCCCGGAGCGGCGACTCTTTTTCTTATGGAACAGGCATCCAGCCTCTCAATAAAAAAGTCATATATCGCCCGCGGGTCGCGGTCATTTACGACTGAATACACCGGCTTGGAATCCAGGTAAGAACGCACTTCTTCGTGGCTTACGGCTGATACCCCGTACTTGGAAAGCCTGCCCCTTACCTGTTGAATTTCCTCGTAGGAAAGACCAAAAAGGAACTCTTCCAAAGCCCACCTTGTTTCGTTGGTAGTGGACTCTTCTTTTAAAAAATCTTCCCATTCCGTTTCAATTCCCATATCGATGGAAATGCGCAAAAGTTCCGAATTTCCGTCCATTGTGCCGAAACTGGGCGGAGCGGAGTCCCTTGCTCTCCAGAGCGAAGAAAGAGCCATAAGGTGGTGAATACTGCGTTTGTCAGTACCGGAGTCCCACAGGGCGATTAAATCGTTTGCAAGCTTGGTTTTAGTATTGCTTGAAAATGAATGATCTTCCAAACAGGAGAAATAAACAACTTCCGCCATAAGGGTAAAAACTATTGTAAAAGCGATATTTTTCGCAGGCGCGTTTAATACTTCATTTTTTTCTGTCAGCCGCGTAAGCAGCGAAAAAGCGTGAAACTTTGCCACAAGAAAACTGCGTAAAGCCGCTACTTTAGCGGGAGTACGAAGCAAATGAGACGGCGCCGAGAAAGCCAACAGGGACTCTGTAATTTGAAATTCATTTACAAGGATATCCCTTACAAACTGGGTTTCCTTTATAGAAGGATAATCAAATACAGCGTTGCCTAAATTGCGCAGTCTCCGGAACCTTTCATGAACCAAGACATAATCTTGAGGTCTGCATTCCTGAAGCCAATTCTCAACCTTGCTGACAAGCAGTTCCTCTCCCTGCGAAAGCACTTGCGCGGCATGCGCATATGCATGAACCATAATAAGATTATTATAATATGGAAAATAAGAAATTACAAATCTTTTTGGTTATATATAAAATTGTAAAATCAAAGCTTGACAAAATGGAATGTTTGCTTGACAGAATTCGTTTTTAATTACATTATTTATTAAATGAACAATACCTTTTTTAAAAAGTATGTAATATATTTATTATTTTTAGTTTTTTTCTCATGTACAACAAATCAAAAAATCGTAAGTTCAAACGAAATTACGAATGATACTACAGATGATTCATTTAAAATATTGGTATCAGATGTTTTAAAAAATTCAAAATTACCGGGACGCATAACAGAGAACATTCAAAAAAAGATTGAACACAGTCCTGATTTTATTAATGAAGTTTCGCAAATTCTTTCAAATGATCCGTATTTGCGGATTCTTGTAGATAAGGAAAACGCCATCAGCGAAGATTACAAACCTGAAGATCTTGTCGAATTGCAAAACAGTTCTTTTCAGGTAAACAGGAATAATTTACTGCTAAGGAAAGAAGCTGCCGCCTCTTTGGAAGAGATGGGCGCTGCCGCAAAAGCGGAAAAAATAATATTGCTTGTATCATCGGCGTACCGCACGCACTTGTATCAGGCGGATCTTTACGCGCGTAATGTTAAAAATCTTGGGCAGCGGGCGGCGGACAGGGTATCGGCGCGCCCCGGTCACAGCCAGCACCAGCTTGGGCTTGCCGTTGACTTTGGATCAATTACAAATGATTTTTCAAAAACCAAAGAAGGCATCTGGGTTGAAAAGAACGCGTCCAGTTTCGGCTGGTCTTTGTCGTATCCCAACGGAATGGAAGAAATAACAGGCTATAGCTGGGAAAGCTGGCATTACAGATATGTCGGGAGAGACATCGCGGGTTTAATCGACAGCCATTTCGAGGGAATACAGCATTACGCGTTAGTATTTTTTAAAGAGCTTTCCAGGTAAAAATATTAAATAAAGATTTCACACGCAGTAAGTCCGCGGAATTTCTTTATTATCTTCTATCTTCTAACCTGTTCAGCATCTGCTCTCTCTGACCTGGATCGTATTCCCAGTTTACAGGTATGCTGTTTTCGCGGATACTGCTTGTTGGTATGGAGTCATGCGGAATTTTCGGAAAGTCAGTTCTAACAGAATGCATCCAGCCTGATACGATGGCGTTCTGTCCTCTTTCGCTGAGAAACCAGTCAGTTATTTGTTCCGCAATTTTGACATTTCTGTTGGCGCTCCAGCGATGATTAACAATCATGATTGTAGAAGGAATCATCACAGCGCCGTCTGTCGGATAAATAACTTCAAGATTGGATCCATTCTGGCGGCTCTGCAGAATAGACTCTTCAAGAATCATTACCACCTTGTATTCACCCGATTGCAATTTTTGAATCGGACCTGCGCTGCCGTATTCAATTTGGACATTCTGCCTTGCAAGAGCGTCGAAGTATTCATAACCGTATTTATCTCTTAGAGCTGTAAGCGCAGCCATTGTCGTGCCGGATATATTCGGATTTCTCATGGAGAGAGCGCCTCTAACTTTTGTGTCATGTGCAAAATCGTAAAAAGAATTCGGAACCGTATTTTTGGGGTTTCTCGCAGGATTAAAAGCCAAAACCATATTTAAAATTCTGACAGGGTACCAGTATCCTTCGGGATCATATTCAAAAGCAAGATTAAACGCTTCTTTTGACAAGTAGGGATGCAGCAATCCCGCCTTTTTTAATTCAAGCGAATAAGAAGGCTCCGCAGTCATTAAAATATCGCAGCCAAGTCTTCCTGCGGCTTTTTCTGTTGCAATTCTGTGTTCAAGACGGCCTGAACCGCCATAAACAAATTCAATGTGATATCTTGGAAAATCATTTCTTAATTGTATCTGCACCGCATCAATAACTTCCTGATACATGGATGTATAGATGGTAACTTTATTTTTACTGCCCTTGTCTCTTGAACCAAAGGCAAAAACTGCAGAAATTGACAGAGCGAAAATCAGCGTAAAACAAATAATTCTTTTCATATACTCCTCCTCAATATTGAATACAAATCAACACGCTCTTATTTATTAAAATCATTTAAAACCCATTTGTAACTTTCTGGATTTTCAATAGGGTTTCTTATTGTCATTGAAATTTTTGCGTTCCCGTCAAAATTTGTGCCGTAAGTTTCACCTATACATATCATATTCCACCCATGTTTTAATGACAAGTTCAAAGCGCCGTCTGTGAAAAAGTAATAGTTATCTTTTCTGTAGTCTCTGTTTGCGCCGCCAGAGATTGTGCAGTCTTTTTCCGCATATACATAAAGAATGGTTTCATCGGTAATTGTAGAAGCCGTGCCTGTTATCCGCTGTCTGTCCACAAGACCGTCCGAATCTATGACGCCTTCAGGATATGAAAAAAACAAAGCCGTGTTCAATTTAGCATCAGCAGGAGTTATTTTTGTCTTGTCCCATAACAGCCAATAATCAAACAAAAAACAGAAAACATCCCATTCAACCAAATTGTCTTTTATATCATTGTTATTTACAGAGAAAGTAATATTTCCCGATATAATGTTTCCGGTGCCGACACGCTCATAACCGGAAGAAGCGGTATAAATAAAAACGCCGATGTCATGATTTCCTTTGTAGGAAAGATATACATTGCTAATCTTTGTCGCAAATTTATTAAGTTTCCATACCGGCTGCCCGCTGACTGACAATGTCTCCATGTAAGGACTCTCGCCGCTGATTTCTTCGGCTGTGTCCGAAGAAGTATCAGGACAGGCTGTTAACGCAAACGCAAACATTAATGAAACGGCAGCCGTTAAAATTTTTACTGTTCTTTTCATTATAACCACCATTGCCCTCTGTTATCTCCCGATTGTCGCTTCAGGATCAGAATTTCTTACTTTTGGTTTTGGCAATACAGCGCCCGCATCGGTTGAAACAGTAAAAAGTATCATTTCAACTCTGCGGTTAAGTCCTGCGTATGTGACGCTGGAACCGGCTATATTTCTTCCGCCGCCGTAACCTTTTGTAGTTATT
>Ga0209755_10008741_pt1 | contig 10772 bp, 4 predicted proteins | sample TergutCo191P1_FD_187301 | JGI IMG/M metagenome (GOLD analysis project Ga0209755, IMG submission 187301) | Cornitermes sp. P1 segment gut microbial communities from Petit-Saut dam, French Guiana - Co191P1 (SPAdes) (version 2) | ecosystem: Host-associated > Arthropoda: Insects > Digestive system >... | reverse complement strand
ATAATATTTAACGAAATAAGTCCATCATATCCATTGCTATATCCTCCTCGTAGTTCAAGAATTTCGTTTGCCTTCTGGTGTTTGCTTACGTCTTGCAAGTACCGGAAATAGACGGCCCACAGTTCCGGCGCTGTGATGACGGCGGTGGGTTTTTCTACCACTTTGTCCAGCTTGGATGCAGAATAAACACACGCTTCCGTTGAACGGGTCTTGGCGCATGTTTTCCTGGACTATCGCTGTTAGCCCGTTGACAGCTTTCCGCATATCCGTAGTTTCAGGATGCAAAAATATTCTTGCTTTGCTAAGGTCAATTGTCATAGTGCCGCGCCTAAACTTTCCATGACCGCACGCACTTCGTTGCGCTCTAAAGTCAAAGGAATGAGTATTTTGACATCTCCTTTTTCAATGAGTATCTCCTGTGCATTATGAAACGGTGGCAGTATCTGTGCCGTAGCTTTAGCAGAGAGGACTTCGACAAAGCCCGTCTTTTTTCTGCCTTGCTCCAATTTACAAATGTCTGAGGATTAAGGTTATTCACCTTCGCATACCCCCAAGTGTTCTTGCCTCTCTGCCGTCAGTCTTCCAACCACATTTCTTTTTCTTCTTTGCTATACCGCATATTTCCCTCCGGATGCTTGTTATTTTCCGGAAGTTTATTGTGTTTTCACCCAGCGGTAGAAGAGCTTTTCTTTTGACGGTTACACAGGTGTACCCACATCTTCCAATAACCGCCCCAAGCGGGACGGTCAGTCAAAGTCAGGCGCATCGTTACGGAATTTTAGCAGCATCTACCTGCGCCTCCGTCACTAAATCATAGAAGGCACGTTGCGCCTTCTCCTAATAAAGTCTCGCATAAACACGATGGGTACCGCCGTGAGCAACGTTACCTGTTATTCTGGTATCCATTAGGGTTCTACTGATACTAAACACACCCCGGCCGATAGTGACGGTTATCCTTAATCGCTTTGTCAAACTTATCCTGTAATGGTATGTTGTGCCTCTGGTCAAATACGGAAACACATCTGCAAAGTCTACAAAGCTAGGGTTCCTAACAGTAGCATCAAACACATAATGACTCCACATATGCGCCACCATATTTGCCGCATCATGAAGATAATTGTGGACCCCTCCCGTTAGGCTTAGGTGGGGGGCTCTGTGCCGCCTTTCACGACTCTCATGCACTGTTATAAAATCATTATCGCTTTGATGTTCGGATCTTCGCTGCACACGATAAGATAGAACAATGCTGGGGTAGATGTTAACAAGCCCAAAGGTCCACTTACCAACCACAATACCGGTCAATAGTGAGGTAATATTATTGGCATTGCTTAAAATATGTTGTCCGGAAGCCTCAAAAATACAACCACGCCATACAATTTCGATTCCATCATTTGAGTTTTCAAAACGCCTTGCAAAAACATCTACAAGACTCCCGCCGGTAGGAAAAACAGTGCGAGCGATTCTAACGCCGTTATTGTAGGCAAATACTTTGTAAAAGTAGGTTCTATTTTGGAGGAGATTTAAATCGTCTTCAAACTCCGTATTTGCAGTGGTTCCTATTCTTCCAGTTATTCCAAAAGTATTGCTGTCTGCTCTGGGAGCACGATATACGTGATATACTGTAGCTCCGGGAAATGTACTCCAGCTTAGTTTGACCGTGTCTATAGATCCATCTACATCTAAATTAAGTTCCCAAGCCCCACTGTATGCACCTGTTCTTCCGTTAAACTCCATGTTTAATGTTGGCCCAGAGGTGAATTCTCTTTGCCTTGTAACTTCAAGGTGAAGAGAGTCCGCTAATACCGCATGGCCCAGGTTACTTAATATTGCACCATATTCGTTTTGCACTACATTACTGTTTGGTTGGTTGCTGTCATAGCCGGTAATGGTTCCTCCTGTCTTGGTGAAAATTCCACCTACCCATACACCTCCTCCGCCGGAGTTAGCCGTATTACCTGTGATTAATCCGCCACTCATGTTGAAAGTTGAATTGCCAGCCCATTCTACCCATACTCCTCCACCGTGGTCAGCCGTATTACCTGAGACTACACCGCCATTCATAATGAAAGTTCCATCACCTGATACCGATACCCCTCCTCCTCTGGAAAAGCTGTTACAGTTGCTGATGGCCGTATTATTTGAGATTACCCCGCCATTCATGGTGAAAGTTCCACCACCTGATACCGATACCCCTCCTCCGCTGACCATGCTTATGCCCACGGGTAGGATGCCTCTGGGATGGGCCGAATTATTTGAGATTTCCCCGCCATCCATGATGAAAGTTCCACCACCCAATACCGATACCCCTCCTCCGCCAAGAGTGCCTCCATCTACAATAGAATTGTCGATAATGGTTCCTCCTGTCTTAATAAAGGTAGCGCCGATAACACGCACCCCATTGTTGGTATTGCCGAATACACTGGCACTGTCATGCATCGTAAAAGTACTATTACTATCAACCCTGACCCCATTGCCATTGCCGGATACGCTAGTACTGTCATACATCGTAAAAGTACTATTATTATCAACCCTGACCCCATTGCCGGTATGGGAATTGAGGTTAATGGTGGTATTGACAGATATACTAGCATCGTCATGCATCGTAAAAGTACTATGACCAGTAACCCTCACCCCTGCTGTGGGGATATTGCCGGACACACTAGCTCTGTCATGCATGGTAAAAGTACTATTATTACCAACCGTCACCGCGATGCCGCCAGTGGCGGTGACGGATACATTAGTATCATCATACATGGCAAAGATAGCATCATTGCTAAGCAACACGGTGTTGCCGGACAAACTAGCGCTGCCACGCATGATGAAGCTTGCACCGGAGCCTACCACACTCCTGCCAACATTCCTGCTAACAAGATTAAGGTCTTGTATAACAAGGGTATAGTTTCCGCGAATATCGAACAAGCTGTCTATTCCTGAAGATAAAGTGTGCCCCCCTCCAATAATAGTTACGTGAAAACCGGTTCCATCGAAGAAGCCGAGGCGTAGAGGGTTAGCATCACTGAAACTGTTGGTTATGTTGATGGTAAATAATGGCCCCACAATCTGGTCATGGCTCACAAGCCTTAGTAGGTCTACAACATTGTTCCACTCTACCGCGTTGGATACCGTAAAACTGTTAGACGAATAAAAATGTGTAAAACTAAAGTCTTCCCGTGTGATTCTTGTAACGAGGTTCCGGTAAATATGCACTACTTCAACTCTGCCTGCATACCGATTTATCCCGTCTCTTAATCTTAGTTCCAATAGATAAAAACCCACAGGCACACTGTCTAATCTGCCGCTACGAAGGTTCGTGGTGTTAAAATACTCCAGCAAGTCGATCGTATGTCCCCCTGCCATACGGCTTAAGGTGAAAGTATTAACTTGAGCGCTATTAGGGAAACTAATATCAAATTCAAATTGCCCATACCCCTCGCTGACAATGGGGTGCATGTCCACAGTTATTGCAGTGTTTTGGCCTGCGATAATTTCAAAGGCGTTGCTTCCTTCTGCGGCCAGCATATCCGGACCCATATAAGCCCTTACCGTTAATCGATAAGCGCCAGCGTCCAGAAAGATAACACCGTTCTGTGGTGGCTCGATAGGATATGCTGCTGTTCCCCATCTGGAAAGAAAGAATCCAATATGATAAAAATTATCTATCATAACATTGGGCATGGCAGTCCGGGCAGCGCCCTGGGCAAAAGAAATCTGCAGCGCGCCAAGACCTTTCGGGATGGATAAATCCGGTTCCGGAATATCATTATTAAAAACATTGGAGCAGCCGCTTAGAACCAACATCATTACAATACAAGCTGCAAAAAAACACTTTACATTTTTCATGGCCACTTTCTCCCTGTTTTTAGTTTGTTACCGTAAAGCGAATTTCGGTAGAGTGGGGTACGGAACCCCTAAACACAACAACGCCAAGTCGGTGCGTTCCGACAGTGAAATCCCTTGCATAAATGGTTATTACTCGTGTGCCGTCAACCGGCAGCCCATTAATAAACCACCGGATACCTGTATAAGCGCTATTTACTATGGAAGTGAAGCTTTGGCCACCGCCCCTGGAAATCGTAACATTGTCATTGGAAGCAAGTATCTGGTTGGCTTCATTTATCCAGAAATTGAGGATAATGCTAGTACCAGTAGCGCCAAACCTGGTCCAGGCAGAACTGTTCGCATCGGGCCTGGTATAAATCCCCGCAACCCTCCCGCCGAGGTTGTAAACCGCATCCAAGCCTGTTAGTCCTTCTCCATGTAAATTACTTAGTGTTACATTTGTCCCTATAGTAATACTGGTCAGCGGGTTATTTGCAAATGCCACTGTTTCAATTTGTCTAACGCTGTCAGGGATTATAATGCTGGTTAGTTGGTTGCCCGCAAACACATGGCTTCCAATGGAAGTAACGCCGTTACCGATTGTAACGCTGGTTAGCCGGTTGTTCTCAAACGCCCCCATTCCAATGGATTCAACGCTGTCGGGGATTTCAACACTGGCTAGCTGGCTGCCCCGAAACGCATGGATCCCAATGTCAGTAACACTGTTACCGATTGTAACGCTGGTTAGCCGATTACCGGCAAACGCTAGCATTCCAATGGATTCAACGCTGTCGGGAATTTCAACACTGATTAGCTGGTTAGCCGTAAACGCACCGGAACCAATGGAAATAACACCGTAAGGGATTTCAACGCTGGTTAGCTGGTTACCGGCAAACGCACTGGAATCAATGGAAATAACACCGTAAGGGATTTTAACGCTGGTTAGTTGGTTTTCCGCAAAAGCACTGCTCCCAATGGCAGTAACAGTATCGGGGATTTCAATACTTGTTAGGCGGTTGCCAAAAAACGCGTTGTTTCCAATGGCAGTAACGGGGTATACGCCTATATACGCTGGTATAGTTATATGACCACCAATACGAGTATAGCCGATAATGGTTACTCCCCCTGTTGCATTTGGTTCATATAAAAAATAATGTGTGGGGGTATAAAACCCATCAATGGTCCAGGTATCGCTTTCCGTTGCAGGTTCGGTATAAGTCCCCGCGCGCCTCCCGTATCTGTTATAAGCTTCCTCGAAGCCGTAGCCGAATGAAGCGTTTTGCCCAACCACGAGCGTTACGTCTGCGCCAATGGTTATGCTGGTTAAAGGGTTCTCCCGAAACGCGCGCGCGCCAATAGAGGTAACACTGCCAGGAATTTCAATGTCAGATAGCTGATTGTTGGCAAACGCTGCGCCTTCAATGGAAGTAACGCTGTTGGGGATTTCAACACTGGTTAGCTGGTTGCCCCGAAATACACTGTCTGCAATAGAAGTAACACCGTAAGGGATGCCAACGCTGCCAAGCCTGTTGTCAGCAAACGCCGCGACCCCAATTTGGGTAACGCTGTTAGGGATGTCAATGCCGGTTAACAGGTTGTTTGCAAACGTTCTGGCTTCAATGGAAGTAACACCGTAGGGGATATTAACACTGCCTAACAGGTTATCGGCAAACGCCGCGACCCCAATTTGGGTAACGCTGTTAGGGATGTCAATACCGGTTAACAGGTTGTTCGCAAACGCTCTGGCTTCAATGGAAGTAACACCGTAGGGGATATTAACACTGCCTAGCAGGTTATCGGCAAACGCCGCCTCTCCAATGGTGGTAACGCTATCGGGAATGATAACTCCGGTTAGCAGTTTCCCAATATCAATAACCGATCTCCTACCCATATCCGGGGCAAATGCCCCATCTCCAATAGCGGTCACAGGTCTTTCGCCTATGGATGACGGTATGGTTACAATGCCCCCAGGGCCGGTATAACCTGTTATGGTTAGCCCTGTTGCGTTTTGGGTATAGATAAAAGGAAGCCCGTGGATATTTACCAGCATTGACGCGGGATTTATGTCAAAACCTTCCCTTAAAACAGATACGGTCAAAGTTCCGCTAACGAAAGAGCCGTCAATATTCAATGTGTAAACCGGCCCTGGGCCGCTAAGCGCCCCTCTTATTGCACCGGAAACCCCCGATATACCAATGTTATTGGCTGACAGGCCGGGAATGGCCTGGCTAAAGGTCAGAGTCAAAGCCGTGGTGGGCTCCGCATTGGCACTTACGCCGCTGAAAGCTACCGGAGCAGCAAAGTTGATGGGTACTGTCTGCAGCGAGCCGCTAATGACAAAGCCTAATCTTGTAATAGCAACGGTCAAAGTCCCACCTGTGTTAAAGCCATCGATATGCAAAGTGTAAGTCGGCCCTGAACCGCTAAGATACCAACCTCGTACATTCGGAACGCCGCTTAGGGTTATGTTATCGACGCTTAGGCCAGGAATAGCTTGGCTGAAGGTTAGGGTCAACCGTGTGGTGGTCTCTGCCGCATGGCCATTGGCTGTTACACCGGTTAAGGTAACAGGGATGCCTATTGGACCAACTGCCGGGCTGGTAGCACTGCCGATATATCCGGCACGAGTTACAGTTACGGCAATATACCAGCCCAAATCCGCAGTGGTCAACGTATATGCGCTTCCAGTTCCAATTGAGACAGTATTCGAAATAGCGGCTGCCGCTGTTTCCCCACGTTTCCATTGAAAATAAATTGCCCCACTTCCGTCAAGGTTAGCGGTGTTTGCCGTCAAAACTTGCCCGGCTGCTGTTGCGTTTCCAGTTATGGATACCGTACCTGTCAGGGTATTTGTACCGGCGGGGTGCACCGTAACCGAACTTGTCGCGGTTCTGTTACCGTCCTGAGTTGTTACGGTTATTGTCGCGTTTCCGATAGCCACGGCTGTTACCATACCATTGGCGTTTACAGTTGCCACACCGGGATTGTCGCTGCTCCATGTTACGTTTCTGTTTGTGGCATTGTTAGGCATTACTGTAACGGTAAGGGTCGCAGTAGATCCGCCCAAAATCAGGTTAAGGGGAGAAGGAGCAAGCGTTACGTCGGTAACTGAAACGGGGCCGCCGCCAACTGGTGGTGTGCCTCCACCGCCACTTCCGCCACCAGAGCCTCCTCCGCCGCCAGAACTGCCACCACCGGCTGGTGGGGTGACTGCAAAGGAACCTGGGCCTTGCATTCTTGTGCCGTCATCAAAAGTTATAGTTCCGGAAATGTGGGTAATCCTATTGCCGCTGAGGCTCACGGAAAAAGTAGGAGCGCCTGTATAAGAAGGTTGAAGCACAATCAGGTAGCTGCTAACGGACACAATTGTTCCGGTGCTGATATTATTCCATCCTGCTCCAGAAACAAGCAGTTCATATCTATCACCAATGGCGGCTCTGTCTGCGCCCTGGCTTATAATTTTTAGGGCAAAACTTGTGCCATCACTATTGCCAGTATATGTAGCCGTGATTACCGACCTGTCAGGATCATTGTCGACTTCCTCTCTATTTGCTCCTGAGCCATCACATGCAACGAAAAGCAAGATAAATGATAAAAATGCGCTTAAAGGGAAAAGACCAAATTTTCTCATATACACCTCTTTTTCATCGAAAAACTTTATTGATAAGTGCTTATAAATCTTTTTATAAAAATGTACGACTTAAGCGATCATATTTCAAATATATGTATGTGTCAAGCATCTATGAATTTTAAAAAAGGATACTTATAACATACAGAGTTATGGATATGTCTCGTATTTTTGTCAGAAACTTAAAAAAATGGCGCAAAAGTATGGGATTTTCGCAAAAAGTGCTGGCGGAAAAATGCAATGCCGCTCATTCGTACATCAGGCAGATCGAAAGCGGAAAAGGGCACCCATCTTTCGCCTTTATAGAAAAGCTTGCCAATGCCCTGAATATTGAACCTTTCAAGCTATTTATTGATGATGCAATAGTAGAATCAGATAAACCGGCAGCTACAAAAGCTATCGATACTATAAAATCCGAATTTCTGGAAAAAGTGGGGCTCGAATTTGATAATGCTTGTAGCAAAATAAACACCTAGATCTAATGAGCTACCCCCAGCCCCCACTCCCTAGCACCCTCTTTCAATTTTTGCTATTCTCTTCAACATGGAATTGAATCAGGAATTTATCGACAACTTGCAAGTAAACGAAGTGAAGCTCATGAAACGTTTGGAAGTATCTGGGGTTTATACTGAATTTACTCTCAATCGTTGATAATAACCGTAAAGGAAGGGCCGTCCCATACAATAGTCCAGCAGGACATAACATCCCTGCCTAAAAGCACCGAGAATTTTAGCGGCTTGGAAGATCCTCCTAAATCGCATGAACTAATAGAAAGGTTCCTAAACGGTCGCAAGCTTCCACCGGGGAAACTAGGGACATGGGATATATTGAAATCAAATTGTATGTCGGGCGGCAAAGGTGGATTTGTATGAAAGCCAACGCAATGTGATCTAATTGAACCCATAATCGCTCTTACGCGGGGGCATATGCGGAATAAAGAAATCCCGTCATTTCTGTTTGAGAGATTATTTGTTGAATGACATATTCTCTTGGAGGGAATTTTGAAACCGCGAAATTAAGGGCGTTCTCGAATGTGTCAAAAGTGTTATGTAAAACCTTATCTGAAATTACTGCATATTTCATCTTCATGAGAGGGTCAGCAACCCACTTTTCAAGATTTTCATTAAAAAAGGCTATGTCCTGTTTCTGTTTTTCTGAGAAAAAATCATCCATGACAAACCTCCAAAAATAAGGATAAAAAAAGCGACTGGAGCATAGAATCAGCCAGACGCTCTATAAACATATCTGATTTCTGCTTTTCTGTCAAATTCAACTGTAGCAGAGTGTCCACGCCAAGTAGAAATGTCACTTGTGGACTTTACCGAATCCAAACCCCAGTCGCCAATCCCTAACCCCCCAGCCCCCACTCCCTAGCACCCACTTTCAATTTTTGCTATTCTCTTCAACATGGAATTGAATCAGGAATTTATCGACAACTTGCAAGTAAACGAAGTGAAGCTCATGAAACGTATCGCCGAGAATCTCAGTGTCGCTACGGGACAGGTTTCGACGGTTGTGGGCCTTCTTACCGAGGGGAGTACCGTGCCTTTTATCGCCAGGTACCGGAAAGAGGCGACGGGAAGCCTTGACGAAGTGCAGGTCAGGGATATCGACCACCTTTTTAAGAGCGGGACGAATCTTGAAACCAGGCGCATTGAGATTATCAGGGGAATTTTTGGGCAAGGGAAACTTACCGAAGCCCTGTACGAGAATATTATGGCCGCGGCAACTCTTGCCGAGCTTGAAGATATTTACGCCCCCTACAAAAAGAAGAAAAAAACCAGGGGCATGCTTGCCGCCGAAAAGGGTCTTGGCCCGTTGGCTGAAGCCATGAAAGAACTGGAAGCGCCGGACCTTGTCGCGAAAGCGGCGGAATTCATCGTGCCTGAAGATGATCCGCGGATTGCCGATCATCCGGAACTGGCGGTGCTTACGACCGGGGATGCTTTGCAGGGAGCTATGGATATCATCGCCGAGGAGATAAGCCAGGAAAGTGCAAACCGCGCCGATGTAAAAAGTTTTTACATTGCCGACGGGAAGATCATCGTCAAGGGTTCCGGAAAAGCGGGCAAGGGGGATGAGGATGCAAAGAAGACTTCCACTTACCAGATGTACTGGGACTATACGGAGAACCTTTCCCAGATCAAACCGCACCGCATTCTTGCCGTCAATCGTGGAGAGCGGGAAGAAGTTCTGGACATTACCATCGACGTGGATGAAAACACCGCGACGACAATGCTTCAGGGAAAATACATTACGCATAACGATTACCACTCGACGGCTATTGAAGACGGCCTAAAGCGGCTTCTCTCGCCGGCGGTAATCCGGGAAATCCGGGGAGATCAGGGGGATGAGGCGGACGGCCACGGCATTTCCGTGTTCAGCCAGAATCTGAAAAACCTTCTTATGCAGCAGCCAATCAAGGGGACAAGGGTGATGGGCGTAGACCCGGGCATACGCACGGGAACAAAATGCGCCTTTCTGGATGATACGGGCAAATATCTGGGCAACGTCGTTATCAGCAATCACAAAGTCGAGGAAGCAAAAAGGCTTATCCTTGAAGGGGTAAAAAAATACGATGTTCAGCTTATCGCCGTGGGGAACGGGACGGGAACACGGGAAGTGCAAGAGATCGTATCCGCGGTAATTTCCGAAAACTCGCTCGAAACGCTTTTCACTGTGGTTGACGAAGATGGGGCGTCGGTGTACTCAGCCGGGGATATCGCGAGGGAAGAATTCCCGGATCTTGATTTAACGATTAGGGGCGCGATTTCCATAGGCCGCCGCCTGCAAGATCCTCTGGCCGAGCTGGTCAAAATTGATCCCAAGTCAATCGGCGTGGGTCTTTATCAGCATGACGTAAATCAAAAGCGGCTTTCGGAAACTCTGGATGAGGTGGTTTCATCTGTTGTGAACAATGTAGGCGTCAACCTCAACACCGCCAGCGCTTCGCTTTTAAAGTACGTTTCAGGAATCAATAGCTCCCTGGCCAAGAAGATCGTAAAGTACCGGGAAGAAAAAGGCAAAATCGGAAGCAGGGAAGAACTCGTCTCGGTTCCCGGCATGGGGCCCAAAAGCTTTGAGCAGTCCGCGGGTTTTCTTAAAATCCCCGAGAGCAGCGAAAGCCTGGACAATACCTGGGTTCACCCGGAGAATTACGCGGTTGCGCGGGAAATACGGGAAGAGCTTAAAAAGGACGGGACAATTACGACCACTGGCATTTCTTCGAAAACCATCGCCAAAATAAAAGAGCAGTACAATGTTGGGGATACCACGATTAATGATATAATAGAAGAACTTAAAAAGCCCAACCGCGATCCCAGAG
>Ga0209755_10008740_pt1 | contig 10775 bp, 6 predicted proteins | sample TergutCo191P1_FD_187301 | JGI IMG/M metagenome (GOLD analysis project Ga0209755, IMG submission 187301) | Cornitermes sp. P1 segment gut microbial communities from Petit-Saut dam, French Guiana - Co191P1 (SPAdes) (version 2) | ecosystem: Host-associated > Arthropoda: Insects > Digestive system >... | reverse complement strand
TACATGTGCTGCCCAGCGTAATCTTTGTGATTTTATAAATCTTACGATAGTTTCTTTCTTAATTAGAATTTCTAATTCTTCATTTGTTTTTATTCTCCATGTTCCATCATTATCTTGTGTTGGTCCTATAATTTTCTAAGTACTCTTCTCTCAAATATCAGTAGATGATTTTGTTCTGTCACTGTCATAGCCCATGTTGGGTCACAAATTTTGACAGAGTAAACTATGAATAGCAGTCAGTGTACGTTTCGATATACACCTTCGCTAAATGTTAGTATCGGTAGAATTTGACCATTAGAAGAAATGAGAATGGGCAAGGAAATTTTGAATCTTCTGTCGAACAAAGTAGAGTATCGAGTTAATGCAAACAGCCTACTTTATACGAAGAAGTATTCTTACGTCATCTTCAGGGTTATCATCTTCAAGGCTATAATGTGTAATAACTTCCAAAATCACAATATGATGTTTTATATCTGTTTACCGAATAAAAGTGGCTACGTTCACAAACATATAATAATTTGTGCAGTGTGCTCAAGCACTCTTATTTGCAAAACCTGCTGTCAGACATCAGCATCGTGTTCGGCTTACAACAGTTCTTAAAATTAAACCAATGCCTATACAGACCCATTACTGTTCCAGAGGGTTCCATGAGGTTGAGGATACCAGATTTCTAGACAGTCGGCATTTGAAGGTGGTGCGGTTGTCATCCCTACGCACCGACCGCCTTTATCCCCCAGGAAATATTCCTGGTACTCATTTCCGATGGAGGCTTAGTCGACCCGAGGTCCATAGTGCGGCCAGAAGGATTACGTCAATTAAACATTCCAATGATATAATCGGGAATCTAACTCTTAACCACCTGCGCCACCGCGTGCCCTTGCACAATTTGTGAAAATTTAGTTTACTGTGTTGTGCGATCAGTAGTTTACACGAGTATACTGCCTGCTATAACTGAATGTGTGTGGAAGAGCATTAACTTGAAAATGAGAAGAAAGAAGAAGCCTCAAATTTCAAGCGTGTAAACTCCTGTAAACGTAACTTAAAAATTCAAATAAACGACTATGAAAGGAGGCGAGGCTAGCCATTATTGCACCCGGACCAGTTTAGAAACTGTTTCTCCGAAGTCGTATATGAAGAAGACAGTCGGCGTTTACCCACTGTGATAGTTTTAAATGTTGGTGGAAAGAAGTACAACAACAAACTTCCAAAGCAGTAATAAACATGTTTTTTTCTCCCCTCACTTCATTTCAAGTTGATAATGTGCTCCAGAGTATAAACGTCAAGTATCTTCTCGCTTTTATTATTTAAGGAAATATAACACCCAGGAAGTCGCTCAGTTTGCGCTTATGAATTTCCTTAGTATATGACAATGAGAATATTGATATTTTGTCATGATTTATAGTTAGACTGACAGGGAACAGTAGACTGAATGCAAATTGAGTATGGACTGTTCTAGCTACAGAGAACCAAAGAGAGTTAAACATTTTCTCAGAGCCTCGAGATGTTCAAATAGCTTGTTTATTACAGTGACCATCTGAAGATTCACATGAAGACGCACGACAACCAGAAGCCATTCCAGTGCACAATATGCAACAGGGGTTACAACACAGCGGCGGCCCTTACTTCGCACATGCAGAACCACAAGAAAGACCAGCAGCAGCAGCAACAGCAGAATGGACACAACAACAGCAACAGCAGCCGCGCTAGTAGCAATAACACGCCAAGTCCTGTTGCTGCCTGCCCTTCCTTCCGCTGTTTGCAGTGCGGCGAAACGTTCCGGAAGCCCGAAGAATTGCAGGTGAGATCGCGCATCAGCGGATCCATAGTAGGATGATTTGCAAGCCTAGATTGATCACAACCGTAGTCCCCAAATTTTCTTCTTCGTGGACGGGCAAGGCAGCAGTCAGATTTGTCTGACCTTCATCAATGCAAACGATAAAATTAAGCAAAACTCATTATTTCTAGCTGGGCTTGTCGAATATATTTCCGACAAATTGACACCATTGTGTGAAATTAAAATTGATGAGCGTCCTGTTCCGTTTATTTTGCATTACTAATTCACAAATATACGTATGGTCTGATGGAATAATTTTAAGGTGCTAGATAAAACCGTGTTACTAGAGTCTGATGTCTGTTACACGTGTACCTCAACATTTCCGGAGGTGCAACGGACTTTCCGAAAGTGCGTGTGATCTGTGTCACAAGTCAGATCTCCACAAAAGGGAGAGGAGAAACAAAGTAATAGATGTCAACACCAACTGACTAATACGAAAATAGTAGTAAAACATAAAATTTTACATGTGTTCTAAAATGCGTACTAAGCAAAAAGTATGATGCGTGGACAGGAGCGTGCAATCCATGTGCCTGTGGATGGAACGTACAAGAACAGAGCATCTTCTGACTCTCCATAGCTATCTCTACGTATCGTATTTTTTTTTGTTGGTATTTTTTAAGGTTAAGATATCTGCATATTCCTAGATGTCTCCACAACGGAAAACCTTACATTCATTAGCTTGGAAACTTATCGTTAGAGCAGGATTGTTCCTTGCTTGCTAGTTGACAAATGCTTCTGCATGAATCAAAACAAACTTTTCACCTCTCGTCTTTTACGTGGTGTGTTTTATGTCTGCAAAATTTTGCATCTTTTATTATAATAATTCACTTAATATCGTTATGTACTTATTTAAATACGTGTTGACTCAGCAGCATAAAGATCTTTTACGAAGTCAACACGGGTATATAACAACCTAGAACATAAAACAGCGAAACAAGACCAAAACCCAAGACAAAATATAAATACAATTTATTTAAATCAGAAACGAAAGTTTTAATGCGAAAGTGTATGTAATTGCAACCAACATAATTAAAACTCTCGAATTTGTCCTGAGGTCTTATAATAGATGGACAAGTTTTGTCTGTGTCTGTAGTCCTAAACAACTTCAAGGAATGAATACGAAGTGTAACTGGAAACACTGAAGAGCCTTTTTTTCAAAGTGATTGACACGAAAGTTAGAATCATCTTTTTGTGTGCATGATAACAATTGAAGCAAATAATGTGTATGTCTAGGGTATGCAAAAAGACTTCTTGCTTCAATTTTAAGAGTAGTGCGTTTAGTCCTTATGTGTCTCTTTCTTTCTTACCATTACATATATGCAATAGCCAACATTTGTAATAATCCAGTAGTCATGGACCTCCTACCTTGTCTTACAAAATCTTGCAGTAGTGTTGATGAAGACTCAGCTATTCTAGTGTATGAGGCCATAATGATTGACAGCAGTTACCGAATTTTTGGAGGAAGTTAGAGCTGTCTTCTTTAGGGAGCAAGCAGTCCTTCAATTACTTATACCCTTGAGATGGAAGCGGTAAGCTTCTCCGAAACATCTCTGGCTGTTACCAATTTATTTGGCATTGCATTCCAGAAGACCTGAAACTTTGTCAAAATTTACTAGTGGGTTCAAATCTAAGGAATCGCCTGTGGTGGCGGAGACACTCTTGCATCGACTATAGATCGATTTCAGCCTTCGTTATTAATCTTGAAACAAGCACAACATCAACTCTCAGTAGCTTATGATAAAAAAATCACCTGACAACGAAAGGAAACTCCCGTTCCCGAAGTATCACATATAATTAGTGACGCAGACTTCCGACCGTGAATAATGTAATGATGTAAAGTTGCATATTAATTTGTGTAATCATTCTTCCGATACCAGTTCCTACTACGTTCGGTTTTCACCAGCTGCCCGCTTTAGTGCGGTGATTCCCTTCGTCGACCACTTTCGGCGCCTGATGCAAGCGACGAGACAAACCCGCTTAACTGATGAGTTGAAGAGGTTGCGCATATAACACGGCTGTATTTGATTTAGACCAGGCCGGATCAGTGTTTTGTGTGGTACTGGCAACTTCGGTAAAGTTTTGTCCATGTGAGGGCAACATGAATTTCAATACATAAAACTAAAAAAGTCTAATTATGTGAAGAGTTTACCCGTGTGTCTTTCTGTAGAGCGTGTGCCAAAAATAAATGTACTGATCATAACACGAACAAGGTAGGCAGTGTTTGTATAACGTAATATTGTGGCGCGATGTCATAAGCATTGCTTTTTCTGAAAGGCAAATTTACAGTCCCGTTGTCTTACTCTAGACCTGCATGTAGTTGTCAGCGATATAAAACGGTTGAGTGTTGCAATGGAAACGCAAGGATGAGCTCCCTTTGCACTGCTGTTGAGCCAAAAAGTATTTCCTGTAGATCTCAGCAGTACAAAAGTACTTAGATTTTCGTGCGCAGTACCCAATACTGCTGTCCGACTTGAACGGGAATTTGAGTTTCTCGACAGATTTCGTGAAAGTGCCCAATATCAAATTTCACTAAAAGCCGTCAAACGAGAGCTGTCCTGTCATACGCGAACAGACAGACAGGCAGACAAATATGACGAAGCGAGTGGGCGCCTTTCGATATTTGTGCGAATGTGCCTAAAATTGATCAAAAAAAGCAATTCACAAGCAAGGTTAGGTTTTCGCTATTTTTAACATATTTCTACAACATGAATTAATAATGTAAAGTATTTCTTCGTAAATAAACTGTTCATGAGTTTTCAAAATTGCTTTGTCGTATTATATCGGTTTTACCAGGGGATGGCTTAAAATGTGTTTTCTTATTTCAAAAGTCTGCGTAGAGGACACACCGCTATATCGCGGATAACATGTTGCCCGCGTACTATGGATTGAGAGGAGCTGATTTAGACTGAGCAGACGTAATATTTTATATAATAATGGTCACATGAACTAAAGTCATTTCCGAAATGGTCTGCCGTGTGCAGCTGACTAATTTGACGAAAGGTGCATTACAATCACCAATGTAAACCTTAAGACACACATTCATAACCACTTGAAGAAAATAATTGTTTTTTGTAGTGAAGCGTTTATAGTTTCCCGACTTGTTATACGAAATATATTATCTTTTATAAAGCGTTTCGTTACCGCCAGTCTTATGTTAACCGAAAGAAATACCACAGTAACGAAATTTCTTTCCCCAGTAGTTACTTCAGTTTGTATATCATAACATATTAATGTTTGTTTATGTTTTTATGTTTAGAGGTTTGAAATTATAGCATACTTCTAGGGCTAAATGAGAACATTGCTCAGAGAAGAGTTATGGATTCAACACCCAGATCCTGATATGTAGGAGCTGACGTTTTTAGATTACTCAGTTTTTAACAAGTATTTAGAGATGAAGAGCTGGATACGGTTTATTGGTGAATTTGTGTAGAACTTGCAATTTTTTGTCGAATTCCGCACTCGTATAATGACATATCACCTACCCTATTAGTATGTGATCGCACTGCTTGTAATATAGCTCAACTTTGAAATTAGTATTCATTATAACTTCAGGTACGTCTTCCTTTAACAACGCCGATTGCTTCAATTGCATAAGGACAATTAGGTTAGTTCTTTTAATATATTTGATTTCTAGTAATCATAATAAATTGTTCACCAACTGAATAGAGATATTGTGGCTTTTAGGGCCATATGGTGACGCAGCACAATGTGGAGACAAGTGGTTCACCGCCGGGTCCTATCAGTAGAGGGCTGCTAGGGGGCCTCATGTTGGGGGATTCCCCTCTCGCCAGGTCTCCATCCCGACCATTACCTTTCCCAACCCCAAAACTGGCTTGCATCTACTGCACGAAGGACAGTTTCACCACCATGGAAGCCCTGCAGTTGCACGTCCAGGCAATGCACGGTGAGCACTTGGGATCCAAATCACTGCCAGCCTGATACAGTACTTGTGCTTGAAATTGTTGAGTGTGGTTTGGTTGTGAGCAGTGTAAGTTTGGTGGTAGTAATTCTGTATCATATTAGGAAATGTCACTCTATGTGGATCTGTTTGAAGCTATGTATTTTACTTTTGTAATCGTTAGCACTGTAATCAAACAGGGGAATAAATACCGTACTAGTGACCCAATGACACAACCTCCTTTTATTTAGGCTTTGTCTACCAGGTTAAATGATTCATAACCTGAAAATGGAAGCAGACCCAGCTTCGAAAAGTTGTGTTTTAAAAAAGTTTTAAATGATGGACAAAGTTCAAGACAAGGAGTCTGTGTCAGTTTGTCATAAACCATCTCACAGCCCTGTAGTGTCAAACCGTACTGGTGACTCTACAATTAAATATTTAAGGCAAGATTCTAAAAAAGTCTTGTCTCTAGAAAGACAGACATATAATATAGGCCGTGTTGCTTAACTTATCGAAAAGTATTTTTTACTGCCGTAAATTTGCGAATTCGTTGATACACAAAAAAGAAACCTGTTGAGTTTATGGGTGTACGTTATTATTGACAATGATGAGCCCGAAAATGCAATTATTCAAAAAAAATTTGTGAGCCATACAGCCAGTTATTAGAATCAACAAACTTTCATGTCTTAGTCTGTGTAACCAGTGCCTTTTTCTGGCTCATAAATACAAATTACAAAATTAAAAATCCAAAATGCAGGTTACTGTTGCATCGTCAATTCACATTTCTTTCCTCTTGTTCATTCTGAATAGGGTCAATACTTAATGGTGAGCTGCGAGAATTTACTAGTCTCTCGCAGCATCAGGCAAGCCCAAGTCCTAGCCTGACACCCCACCGTCTGCTCACTTCACCAAATGGAGGCGGAAGCAGTTCAAGCAATAACCACACCATGACTTCAGCGACCCTTATGCCTTATTCTTGCGACCTGTGCACTATGAGGTTTGGTACCGTCCAGGGTCTTCAGAAACATGCAGTTGCAGTGCATGGGCTGATGAGTCCTAACAACCTGGGGGCTGGAAACAAGGACCACCATAATGATGCAGTTGGAGGTACCCCTGGTGCTGGTCTGTTCTGTGTACAGTGCTCTCTGTCATTTCCATCAGCCCCTTTGTTTGCCGAGCATTATGTGCTCATACATGGATCCAGCAGTGCAGCTGGTGGTCTCATGATACCATCCTCTCCAGCACCTGAACAACTGAAACCGACTGACCTTAGCAAGAAAGCACATCGACATTCGCAACACCACGAAGAGAGATCACCACCAAAGCGACATAAAGCGTCAGTGGAAAATTCACAGCCACAAACAGTTACTATGCCCGACAATCCAACTTCTGCAAGTATGGTATGGCTTCATGTTTGCTGTACTACATACACATATATGCATTATTTTACTGAATGACATTGCTCTTTGTGTTTAATCTGTTACCCATTTATCAGTCTTACATTTACATTCTTAGATTCAAAATTGGAAAAATGACAGTAGACATTCACAAAATGGGAATATATCAATTTAAAATGGTCACAAGATCATTACTTAAAAAAAAAAGTATACCCTTGTACAGGCACTGAGGCTCTGTACAAGCCGTACGGCACATAGGGGGAGTAGAGGTATAGCTCTACTCTTTCTTGACCATGGCAGTAGAAGGGGGTGAGGGGTCAGCGTAACGCCCCGGCCGCTCTTTACGCCCGGGAAAGATCCGGTTCCCATTGTACAGGAGGTTGGGTGGGCCCCAGGGCCGGTCTGGGCAGGTGCGGAAAATCTCGTCCTAAGGATTCGATCCCCGGACCGTCCAGCCCGTAGCCAGTCGCTATACCGACTTCGCTACCCTGTCCACGATCATTACGTGCATTTGAATAAAATTGAGACTGACATCCTTCTTTATGCCGAGATTAAGAATGAATGGAATTATAACTACACGCCTCTAAATGTCTTGGAGTTGTGTACAGGAACAGCATTACCTTTCGGTAAACCTGAGAAACAATATTTAGGTTTGAATCAGAATACATAAAATGAAAAGAGAAAAAATAAACAAGTAAGTCTTGGTTTAAATATGTGAATGCAGCATTAAATATTTGTCTTACCAAGGTCTGCAGGTTTTCATTGAGATTTCATTTGTGTGTGTGTGTGTGTGTGTGTGTGTGTGTGTGCGTGTGTGTGTGTGTAAAGATAAATGTAGATGTTCCAAAGAGATGATAAAAACACACCCTTTATACGGAACTTGAAGACGAATGTGTGTGTGTAAAGATAAATGTAGATGTTCCAAAGAGATGATAAAAACACACCCTTTATACGGAACTTGAAGACGAATATTCCGTATTTCCATACAACACTGAGTTTTTATGTGCATACAAAAGGAATTTAAATTATTTGTGACTTCTGTGGAAAAATTTAGAGCTCTTTGTTTCAGATACCTGTTTACCTGCTGACATATATACTGGCACAACTATCAGGTTGTCATGAACCAAACATCATGTTCATTAATTACTTAGGAGCCATCTGAGACATTGTCACATAATATTTTCCCAAATTCACGTTACAATTACGACTTTTATATCACGAGTTATATTATTGTCATGAAATTCAGTATAAATGGTTTGCTTTGTGGTTTACCATTCTTTGGCTAAATTCATTATTGTATTTAATGGTAACTGTTAGGAAGAACAATACAAACACTTCCCTCTTCTTTGATTGTGAAAGCATGGCTACTACTATTTCAATTTTTTGTGACAGTAATTTTTTGTTTATAACATAATTGAAAGCACAGATTTGGAGGCATAAAATATGGAAACACAAGAGTTTTACTCATTTGCACAGAAGAAAGTAGAGGTAGATATATGAATTTATCCTGTAGAAATAATTACTTTCATAAATATGAAAATTTAAAAATATTTTTAAGGACATGTCTAAGTTGCCCCTTTGCCAGAACATCATAAAATACAAATATCAAAGTAAGGTTTCACACCTTGGCAGTAGTTGGAGGTGAAATGTAATTTTCCAGTTCACTTATTCCCTGGAGATAATTTCCTTTATAAGCTGGATAGGTAGCTACATGGTTCCTAGAACTGATGTGGATGTGGTGATAAAGAAAACACTCTGCTAGTGGTGGTCCAGTTGCTCACTTCATACAAAACCACTTTACTGACTGAGCTGTCTTATTTTATACACTTCATGCATTTTCTAAGCTTTGCAAATATACATATTTCTTTAAGTTAAGGTTATAATTTCTTTACATTTTAATCTGTCAGCAGGTTAATCAGTATGAACATGCAGGCACTCTCCTCTGCAACCAGTGCAGTGCAGCTCTGCCGGACTTTGAATCATTCCGGACACATCTCAAGTCCCACTTAGAGGAGGCTGGTGGACTTCGCGGATTGCTAGGAGGTGGCAGTGACCTAATAGGCATTTTGTCAAACCAGGACAGCCGAGTAAGCAGTTCCAAGAGTCCAGCATCCACTGGGGCTCTTACATGCCCGCACTGTGGTGCTAAGTTCTCGGGTGCAGATGATCACCAAGCCTTTGAGCAGCATGTTGCCACACATTTCATGGCCACTGCCACAGAATATGGCTGTCAGAGTTGCCTCAAACTCTTCCCCAAACCTGATGAGCTGCAGAAACATCTGATGGATATCCATGCTCATCATCTTTATCGCTGCTCTTTGTGCAAGGAAATGTTTGACTCTAAAGTTGCAATACAGGTATGTTAAATAGTGAGATGATATGAGAATTTCTGTCAGAAGTGAAAAATGCACAGTGTAATGTATTTGTGAATAATCCACCTTCCTGTCCTGCTTTAGAAGACTGTGTGTGTATGCATGTGCGCACATGCATGCATGCACATGCACATATATGTAAATAAGTGCATGCACAAAAACATTAACATAAATTGAAAAATTTTCAAATCAAAGTGTTGAGATGAACAACTGATGTTATGGAATTGTCAGAATCAAATAAATTATTAGTGATAGATTTCTTGATTGTTATATTTAAACAATATATATGTTCAACATTTTACACGTGAGCAATTCAAACAGTTTTGCACATCCTGGTTCTGCTTGTAGGTTCACTTTGCAGTGAAACACAGCAATGAATGTAAGCTGTACAGATGTACTGCATGTCCATCATCAGGAACAGTGTTTCGATCAGAGCTGGACTTCGGTCTGCATGTACGATCTGCTCATGCTCCTCTTCCTCTCCTCACCGGATCTGCCAATAAGACTCCAACACAGCAACCTTTCCGCTGCCTCTTTTGTCGACTCAGCTTTGCCACTGAACTTGAAATGCAGTTCCATCTGGCAGCTCATTCAAAGCAATTCCACTGTCCACTATGCCAGGAAGCCTTCCATGTGGAATTCCTGCTGGACAAGCACATGCAGACACATCACACCTCTCAGGTATGCCACAACTGCACACTGAAATTTGAAACTGAATTTGAATGGGAAATATTTTATGCAGTGAAGATTGGTGTCTTCTTAGATGCAATGCCATGTTGACTGGACAACAGTTACCAGTGTATTGAACTATCATGTTGTCATGAGCTTCTAGGTCCAGTGGGACTGCTTGACCATCACAGTAACTGTGTACCAGGTGGTATGGCATAATATTCTTGAAGAATTCACAGTCAGAAGCTAATATGAATATCATACATGCCTGTCTACTATTTTATCTACCATTCAGCTTGATGTATTTCAATCAAATTTAACGTGACTCTATCCTAAAATTTGTTTCGTTGAATTGTTTCTTGATCTGTATCACACTACTGAAACTCTGCTTTGCATGAATTTTGAATCAGACGTAGCAGGCTTCTCAAAGAACATTTTTGTCTTGTTGGTCAAAAATATATTGTTAAGAAAAGTAAAAATGATGACTGTTGTAATATAATTCATGAAAAATATAATTGTGATATAAGGATTCTGAGGTGTGTCATCCCCGTTGTGTGTTGAAAGACTAATGGTGAGTTAATTTCAGTCAGAAAACACAACTATAA
>Ga0209755_10008739_pt1 | contig 10775 bp, 10 predicted proteins | sample TergutCo191P1_FD_187301 | JGI IMG/M metagenome (GOLD analysis project Ga0209755, IMG submission 187301) | Cornitermes sp. P1 segment gut microbial communities from Petit-Saut dam, French Guiana - Co191P1 (SPAdes) (version 2) | ecosystem: Host-associated > Arthropoda: Insects > Digestive system... | reverse complement strand
GCTGAAGAAAGCGGCAGTACTAAGGTTATCTTTATCGTTAACGATGAAGAGGAAGTTGGCTGGATCATTAACAATGCGCTGTACCTGCCTCATGAATGGGATGACGGTCATGGTCATGGGAATGTTTTTCCCAGAAGCAAATAATGAAAATTGATTTACAAAAAATTGAAAAACTAATTAAAAAACGGGGAGCCGTTATTATCAGTTCTATTGATAAGTCAGGATTCCCAAATACAAAAGCAATGCTTCCCTCAAGAAAAAACGAAGGTTTAAAAACATTTTATTTTTCGACAAACACGTCTTCCATAAGGGTAAATCAGTACAGGCAAAATCCAAAAGCGTGCATTTATTTTTTTAGTAAAGGCCTTATTCATTATTGGGGCGTAATGCTAAAAGGCGAAATGGAAGTTCGTGAAGACGCTGAAATAAAGAAACTCATATGGAGAACAGGCGATAATATATATTATCCTAAAGGAGTTACCGATCCCGATTACTGCGTGTTAAAATTTACCGCAGCTGAGGGGCGATTTTACAGCGATTTAAAAACTGAAAGTTTTACGATTTAAAAACGCACACGGCTATTTTATTATTCTATATTGACATTATTATTTTTTATTGTGATAATATTTTCGTGGGGTTAATCCCCACTTATTGATCGTCCTGACTGCTTTTTTTGTTGAGGTGGGTACGGACGATTTTATATATGGGAGGGGCGATAAGCCCCTTTTTTTGTTGGGTATATACAGTTATGCTATCCAAAACACTCTCGCCACATCTCCCCATCTTTGCTACAATAAACCCACCTTGAAAAATAAATTCGGAAATAAAATCGAATTATTGGCTCCTGCGGGAGATTTTTCTCTGTTAAAGACTGCGTTTTATTTTGGCGCGGATGCAGTTTATTTGGGCGGGAAAGAATTTAGTTTGAGAGCGAAAAGCGGTAATTTTTCGGAAGAAGAAATAACAGAAGCTGTTATGTATACGCACGCGCTTGGTAAAAAATTATATGTTACTGTAAATATTTTCGCGAGAAATAATGATTTTGAAAAAATAAAAGAATATGCGTTGTTTTTGGAAAAAGCGGGCGTAGATGCCGTTATTATATCCGATCTTGGCGTGTTGAAAATATTTAGGTCATTGACAAATTTAGAGATACATATATCTACTCAGGCTAATGTTTGTAATTCTTACGCCGCAACGCAATATGTGGAGTTAGGTGCAAATCGAATCATTCTTGCGCGAGAGCTGCCTATTCAGGATATCAGTGAAATTTGTAATGTTCTTTCAGGCAAAGCGGATATCGAAGTTTTTGTTCACGGAGCGATGTGTATTTCTTATTCAGGGCGGTGTTTGATGTCAAAATATATGACGGGAAGGGATGCCAACCGCGGTGACTGCGCGCATCCGTGCCGTTATAAATATGCTTTACAGGAAGAAAAACGGCCGGGAGAATTTTTCTCTGTTGAGGAAGATTCTAACGGCACATATATAATGAACAGCCGCGATTTATGTTTGATTGACAAATTAAATGAGTTGGCTGACGCCGGCATCGCAAGTTTTAAAATAGAGGGCCGAATGAAAAATGAATATTATGTCGGCGGCGTTGTAAATGCATACAGACGGGCAATGAACGGTGAAAAATTTGATTATATAGCTGAATTGGAAAAGCTGCCTCACCGCCCATTTACAACAGGTTTTACTTTTAATGATCAACACAAAGAATTTGAAAAGTCGGCGGCAAGTATTTCAAATTATCAAGTTGTCGCTGTTGTAATAGAAAACAGTCAGGATATAACCATTCAAAAACTGCCAGACTCAATTGAGGTTCAAATCAGAATTAAAAATAAAATTATTACAGGAGATGAAATAGAAATTTTATCATCATCTGCTTATAACGGAAAAACATTTGTGTTCAATGGCGAAACTGTAAGCATTCCTGAGCAAATTGTTTCTATAAATTGCCCGTACAAGTTAGAGGCTTGCGATATATTATGTAAGAAAGTGCGCTAATCCTATTCCCACACAGCATACAAGAAAATATTTCGATCAATTATTTCTACTTTATCCCCAACATTATATGATGTTCCTGTGCCTGTTTTATTGGTGTTCCAGCATTTAAATGTAAATCCGGTTTTTAACAGCGTATTCTCATCCAGAATAGTGGCTTCCATGCCGGCTTTATATTCGGTATCGTCAGTGTGAGCAAAGCCGGACGTGTTTCCATTACCATAATACAAAACCCTATATACCGCATCTTCAAGCGGTTCACATCCTGTTATAAATAACCCAATAATAATAAAAACAACGAATAACAAAAACTTTCTCATAATTAACCTCCGTTTTTCTCAATATTTTATATTACTTAGTATAAATCCTTTTAATTATTTGTCAAATTAATCTGATATACAGGTTATCCGTCATAACACACGGATTTCTATTTAAACCACCGCAGATATTTCCCAATCCTGTGCGCGGCTTCTTCAAGTCTTTCCGGAGGCTGGGTTAACGCGAAACGGAGCCAGCCTTCGCCGCCCTCGCCGAAACTGGAGCCGGGTACGCAGATTACGCCTGTTTTATCAAGTAAATCCATACAAAATTGTTCGCTGGTCATACCTTTGCTTTGCGCGGGAAACTTCGTTGCAAGAGGTGTGGGATGCACATAGTCAGGCAGAGGGAACCACGTAAACATTGACGCGGGTGTCACCGGCACGTTCCAGCCGTTTTTTGAAAGCGCGGCGCAAAAAGCGTTGCGCCGTTCACGATATGCCGCGCGGTTTTCATGGACGACATCCTGCGGCCCTGTCAGCGCGGCAATTGCCGCTTTGTGATCGAGAGACGAAAGTCCGTAATCAATATTGCTGCGCAATTTTCGGAATGCTCCAATGATTTGTTTATTGCCAATCGCAAAGGAAATTCGCAGGCCTGTCAAATTATAACTTTTTGAAAGCGAGTTAAACTCGATGCCGACATCTTTCGCGCCGGGAATTGAAAGAAAGCTGCCGCCGGGTTCGCCGTCGTGAACGAATTCGGAATATGCGTTGTCGTGAATTACCGCAATATCGTATTGTTTCGCAAAGGCAACAAGCCTCTCATAAAAATCCCTGCCGGCAACGGCGCCAAGCGGATTTGACGGATAACTTACCATAATTACTCTTGCTCTTTTTGCGATGCCAGCCGGAATTGAATCAAAGTCAATCAAAAATTTATTTTCCGGCAATAAAGGCGTGCGGTAGACTTCTGCGCCAACCATTAGCGGTCCGTAAAAAAATATTGGATAACCCGGCGTGCCGGCAATCACTAAATCGCCGGGATCGCAGAGCGCGTGAAAAATATGCGCGAAACCTTCCTGCGACCCGTATATTGAAAGCGCCTCATCGCTTGCGATGTCAACATTAAAACGAGTTTTATACCATCCTTGCACGGCTTCGACTAGCGCGGGCGGATCGATCAATGTGTATTTGTAGTTTTCCGGGTTTGATGAAGCTTCGGCAATTGCCTGCATGACATGTGGCGCGGGCGGCCTGTCCGGTGTTCCGACAGAAAGGCTGATAATATCTATTCCCTGTGCTGCAAGCTGAACCTTGCGTCTTTCAAGAATCTGAAGAATATTCATTTCAGAAGCGGAGGCTAATTTGGAAATATACATAATATAATTGTATATCATATATGAATGACTGTCACCCACGCTACATATAGCGTCTATCTTTGTTATTAGGCGCTATATGTGGTGTAGGTGTTAATTATCTTGTTGGATATACAATTGTATGTTAAAATTTCCGTTATGAAAGAAATTTCTGAAAAATTAAGCAAGGCGATTAAAGAACGCGTTGGAAACGCCCCCGTGCTGTTATTGATTTCCGGAGGCGTGGATTCTACAGTGGTCAGCGCTTTGTTGTTAAAGACTTTGAAAAGCGAACAGATTCATTTAATGTACATGAATACCGGGCTTATGCGCAAAAACGAGACCGAAGCCGTCCGCGCTAATCTGGAAAAACTGGGCGCAAAAAATATTCACATAATTATGTGCGAAGATGATTTTTTATCAGCGCTTAAAGGAAAAACCGATCCGGAAGAGAAGCGGCGGATAATTGGCGATATGTATATTAAAATTCAGGAGCGGGAAGTCGCGCGGCTTGGATTATCAAACGATTATTTTCTGGCTCAAGGAAGCATCCGCGCTGATTTTATCGAGAGCGGTCAGAATACCGGCGCGAACGCAAAAGTAATAAAAACTCACCATAATGTCGCAAGCCCGCTTGTAATCGCGAAACGGGAGGCGGGAAAACTAATCGAACCGCTGGAGGCACTTTATAAAAACGAAGTCCGCGAACTTGGGCGTTTTCTCGGCGTTGATGAAGAAATTGTCAGCCGGCATCCATTCCCCGGTCCGGGACTTGCGGTGCGTATTCTTGGTGAGGTTACCAAAGAAAAGTGTGACATTTTACGTGAAGCGGACGCAATTTTAATTGAGGAGCTTAAAAACCGGCGCTCTTCAGCCGGAAAAAGCCTTTACGATGAGATTTGGCAGGCTTTCGCTATTTTGCTGCCCATTCGTTCAGTCGGCGTTGCAGGCGACGTTCGCAAATACGGGTGGGTTCTTGCGTTGCGCGCTATCAACAGTTCCGACGGAATGACAGCCAGCGTCTATCCGTTTGAAACGCGCGATCTTCTGGAAATTTCCGCGCGTATTACAAATTCTGTGAAGGAGATTGGGCGGGTTACCTATGATATTACAAACAAACCGCCTGCTACTATTGAGTGGGAGTAAGAAAGGATGAAGTATCTTTCTTCGTTCATGTTGTTTTTTCTCGCTTTTGTTTTCAATCAAGTAATTTTTGCCGTTCCTTTTAACGGTAATTATCCTCTTGCTCCGAATGCCACAGCGGCGGAAGCGCGTCAAATGGTTATTGAAGCAGGAAAAAAATACGAAGGTATTCCTTATGTCCATGCCGGAATAACGGCAGAAGGGCTGGATTGTTCGGGGTTTATTTACCTTAGTTTTCATGACGCGCTGGGTGTCACGCTGCCGCGTTCGGCATCCGGCCTTCATTCATGGGCGGATGTAATTTCTTTTGATGACGCTCAGCCCGGTGATTTGTTATTTTTCAGAACCGGCAATACAACGGCAATTACGCATGTTGGTTTATATCTTGGCGATCGCCGTTTTGTTCATGCAGCTTCGGCGGGCTCAAAGACAGGAGTAATTTATTCAAACTTGGATGAACAATACTATGTGAACACCTACGCCTCCGCAGGGCGCATTCTTCCTTCGGCATCATCTAATTCGATAACCGAAAGCGGCAGACGGAGAAACGCAGGCAAAGGGCATACCTCATCAAGCAAAACGCGTCTTCTCCTAGGAGCAGCTTTTGCGGCAAACTGGGATTTTTATAAGTTAAGCGGAAATGTGCTGCGCGGTTTTACAACTCAAATTTGTTTTGTTGCGGAATTTGGTCCAATGCTTTCTTTCGGTCTTGAGTTAAGGCCTGAATATGATGACGCGCTTAATGTCTTTCGTTTGCCGCTGACATTGTCATGGGGCCCCACCAATGAAATATTCAGAATTTTTGCGGGCCCTGTTTTGAGCTTTGGAAACGCTTCCTTTGTTTTTAAAGGAGATCGAATGTTTTATTCCGGCGGATCAAGCTGGCTTGGTTCTGTAGGTATTACTTTAACGCCTTTTATCTTTAATATTTCTAATAATGAATTTACTCCATATATTGAGGCTGCATGGCAATTATATATAAATAACAAACCCAAAACCCACATGGCTGCTGATGCTTTGGCATGTACCCGTTTTTCTACCGGGTTTAGATGGCGAATCTCTCTCCGGCGCGCATGATAACGCGCAACAGTCAGCGCCCGCTGACTGTGATATCTGGAGTATAACAATTACATATGATACTATATCTGGAGTGGCGCTAGGCGCCATAGTAGCGCACATCTGGAGGTTTTATGGAAAAGAGAGCTAATTCGCTCTGTAGTAAGTTAAGTTATGCAAGCGGTGATATTTACGGCGGCGGGGCGTTTATGATCTTCAGTCTGCTGTTTATGAATTTTTTAGTTTTGGTAGAAGGTTTGCCTGTTGTCGCGACCGCTATCATCATGTTTGTCGGAAGGGCATGGGACGCGGTAACGGACTCGATAATGGGAAGAATAACCGATGTTACGCGTTCAAAATTCGGCAGACGCAGGATTTATTTTTTAATCGGTATCATTCCTGTTTTTGTGTCTTTTTTTATGCTTTTTTATTCTTTTGGCATTCAAAATGAAACGGCAAAAATTGTTTATTATACGCTTGCCTATATGTTCTTTGGAACGGTAATCAGTATTGTCATGGTTCCGTATAACACAATCCTTTCGGACATGACATCCGATTATAACGAAAGAACAAGTTATACGACAATCAGGATGATCTTTGCAGGGGGCGCGGCTCTGGTTTGCGCCGTTATACCAAGTATCGTTATTAAGACTTTTGGCGCGAGCGAGATTGGAGCTGAACAAATTCAAGGCTACCTTGTTATGGGGCTTATTTTCGGGGCGTTATTTGGAATAAGCTGGTTAATTGTTTTTTTGGGAACATGGGAGAAAAAAGATTTTCCAAAATCGGAAAAAATTCCGTTAAAAGAGTGGTTGTCTGTTTTTAAAAATAAGACTTATAAAAACTTTTTGGGGATTTTTCTTCCGTTCCAGATGTCAACCGATCTTGTACTGGCGCTGTTTATTTTCTATATCGATATTGTTGTTCTGCAGTATAGAAATTATGAGCTTGTGGTCGGTACGCTTCTTATCTGTTCAACGCTGCTGGTTGCCGTGCAGGGCAAGATTGCCGAGAAAAAAGGCAAAGCGTTCCCGCTTATAATTAGCATCCCTGTGTGGATAATCGCGTCAATTGCGTTCATCCGTCTTGGTCCCGGCGTTTCTGTTGTTATTCTTTGCGTTTTGGCTGCCCTGATCGCCGTAGGCACTTCTGCGGGTCAGCTTTCTACCTGGTCGATGCTTGCCGACATTTACGATATTGACGAGATACGCAGCGGAAAACGTCAGGAAGGGCTTTATTCCGGCATCACATCGTTTTTGCGTAAATTCTCAAGCGGCGTAGCGATCCTTCTAATAGGTTTTGGGCTTCAGGCGATGGGTTTCGATCAAGCTGAATATTCGGTTTTAAAAGCCGAATCGGTTGATTTTAATCCCGCGCAATACGCTGAAAGCGGCGTTGTAATAGGAATTAAATGGATGTTTGTACTTATTCCCGTCATCCTTCTGTCGATCTGTCTTATTTTCTCGGTAAGAAATAAAGTAACTAAACAGCGTTTTGACGCAGTACTTAAAGGGATTGACGAATATAAAGCCAAAGGCAATTTTGACGCTCTAAGTGAGCAGGAAATGTCTGATATTTTGATAGCTACGGGGTTGGAAAAGGAAAAACTTTGGGGAAAATAAATAGCTTTTAGATAAAGAATTTACTACTTACCTCCTCTACTTTTTATTATATTTTATATTATCATACTTGCAAAAAAATTAAATAAAACCCATAAAAGTTTTTTTTTGCCGGAGGATAATATATGTTGGCAAATTTTTATGATGTTGTGATTATAGGCGCAGGGCCTGCGGGGCTTGCGGCAGCTGTCGCTGCTGACGAGCATAATACAAAAACGCTGTTAATTGAACGCGAAGCGGACCTTGGCGGGCTTCTAAACCGGTGCGCTCATATAGAAGCGGTGGTACTTACATTTGTTACGGAGATATCGAAGCAGCCTTTTGGTTTTTCTCTTACTCTTGTAAATTCGGACGGTGTTATGAATACCGCGTGCAAAAGCATCGTGTTTGCGAACGACGGCCGTGAACGGGCGGGAAACCTTGATATATCAATTAGTGAAAACACAAAAGGGCCTGTAACAGATCAGGATTACATGACGATGCTCGACGGAGTTTTCTGCTGCGGCAATGCATTATACGTCAACGATCTTGTCGATTATGTGATGGAAAGCGGCGAAGCCGCGGGGCATGCCGCAGCGCGATGGGCTATCACAGGCTGGATCAACGCGCGGCGAAACGGCCGGCGCACATTTGCTGAAATTACAACCGATGACAGCCTTTTGTATATAGTACCACAGCGGCTCAATGTTGGAAAAATAATTTCGCCTACAACATTTTATTTTCGTTCAAAGAGAGAAATGGGCAAATCCCTTCTTTCTGTAACATTAAACGGAAACGAAATATATCGAAAGATATATCCGCGTTTTCACCCGCCTGAAATGGAAAGATTAGTTCTGGATTTTGAAGAATTAAATATCGACAATGGAAGCACGGTTAATTTTTCTTTATCGCAGGTGAATGACACCACCGCTACATGTAGCGCCGCATAATAAATTGGCCGCTATATGTAGCGTGGGTGATGTCATCTTTAATTTGCCAGCGTGAATGTGTATGTTCTTGTTATAAGAGCATCAGTTATACGAATTACAATTGCATCGCCGGTAGTTTTCATATAAACCCATGCAGAACCTCCTGCATTAGCTGCCCAAGTGCCTGCAGCAGTCCCGGTACCGCCGCCGAGACCAAAACCAACAGGAAAAGTCGTTGAACTTATAGGCTCATTTGTTACTGAATCTGTAGTTGCTGGTTTATCGAAAATGTGTGGTGTCCAAGTTAGATTGGTGCCTGTATATCTATAGTAATTTGCATTTACAGCACCTTGAGTTGTAGTAAGATAAAAATCATTCTCGCTTATTACTATTGTCTGTGTTTCCCCTGATCCAGTCGTATGTTTCCATGTTCCATAAAAGTGTTCTTTAGTAAGACCTTCTGCTCTTTCACAAGTAGTGCAGTTTCTGCTGGCAGTATTACCGGAAGCAACCCAATCACCATAGTGGTCACAGTAACAATAATCCTTTTCTCCGCAAATTGTGCATTCTCTAAAGGAAATACTGTCAGATGGTACATCCCACTCTCCCCATTGATGATCACAAGGTTCATCATCTCCGCAAGCTGCCATTGCAAGCCCTATTACCGCAATAATAGCGATAATACCGATAAGTTTCAATTTTTCTTTCATTTTTTAACTCCTGTTAATTTTTTTTAAAGCTTCTGCTTTCCCTTTAATATAACGCATTAAATGATAAATTGTAACAAGAATCGGCTATTATATCTAAAATTTTTGCTCTATTTTTCCGTCTTGCTAGACTTATACATATTTGTTACATTATATCCATGGGATTAATCTGCGTCTTTGTAAACCAGAAAGGCGGCGTCGGCAAAACTACCTCTGCAATCAATATCGGGGCATTTATAGCCGAAGCCGGAAAACGCGTCCTTTTGGTTGATTTTGACGCGCAGGCAAACCTTTCAAGCGGGATTGGCGCTAATCAGTCAGAACCGGGTATTTATGAACTGCTTTCAGGAACTGCGGAATCAAATGATGTCATTAAAAAAACAAATGTAAAAAACCTCGATGTAATTCCTTCCAGCATCCATCTTTCCGGGGCTGCTGTTGAGTTAATCGATCAAAAAGAAAGGAATTTTTTCCTGAAAAAAGTCCTTGCCCCGATCCGTGACAATTACGATTATATATTGATTGACTGCCCTCCAAGCTTAGGTCAGCTTACGATGAACGGTCTTGCTGCAGCCGATTTGGTTTTTATCCCCATGCAGTGTGAATATTTTGCGATGGAGGGGCTTAAGCAGCTTTTACAAACAACCAAACTCCTGCAAAAAAACCTGAACCCGTCTTTAAAGATAGGCGGCATTTTTTTTACGATGTACGATCCCAGAACCCGGCTGGCAAATGATGTGATCAAACATATCAGCGCGATTTATAAAGACATGGTTTTAAACACGATCATTCCGAGAAACATACGTCTTTCAGAAGCGCCTTCCTACGGAATGCCAATTTCGCTTTACGATCCTCAGTGTCCCGGCGCGAGAGCGTATAATGCCCTTGCGCAGGAATTGCTTCGCCGCCATGTGCCTGAACAGACGCATGGAAAGGAGAATTAAATGCCCCGCAGAATTGGTCTTGGAAAAGGGCTTGACGCCCTGCTTGATAATAACGATGACAGCCAGCAAGCTGTTCATGTTGAAGCTCAGACTGCCGCGCGGGCAGAATCTCCTCCGCCCGCGAAGAGCAAAGGACATGACATCGTTCAACTGCCCGTAGACAAGCTTGTTCCGAACCCTGGCCAGCCCCGTAAATATTTTGATGAGACGGAGCTTCAGGAGCTTGCCGATTCGATAAAAACTTTTGGCATAATCCAGCCCATCATCGCGGCAAACGCGGGAGATGACACTTACATCATAATTGCAGGCGAACGCAGGACACGCGCCGCAAGGCTTGCCGGTCTTGAGACGGTTCCCGTAATAATCCGCGACTACACCGATCAGAAGCGGCTGGAAATCTCCCTGATCGAGAATATCCAGCGTACTGATTTAAACCCGATTGAAGAAGCCGCCGCTTATAAAAACCTGATGGACTTTTCAAATATCTCTCAGGAGGAACTTGCCGCGCGGGTTGGGAAAAACCGCTCCACTGTCACCAACGCGCTGCGCCTTTTAAAACTGTCTGTCGAGGTTCAAAAAAGCATCGAAGAGGGAAAAGTCAGCCCGGGACACGCAAGGGCTCTGCTCTCTGTAACCGACACAAGGTCAAGGGAAAAACTGTACAGGGAAATACTCGCGCAAGACGTTTCCGTAAGGGAAGCGGAAAAACGCGCCTCCGCCTTAAACGCGGAAAAAGGCGGCGGAAAGGGAAAGGCAGCCAAAACTGGTAAAAAGCG
>Ga0209755_10008738_pt1 | contig 10775 bp, 13 predicted proteins | sample TergutCo191P1_FD_187301 | JGI IMG/M metagenome (GOLD analysis project Ga0209755, IMG submission 187301) | Cornitermes sp. P1 segment gut microbial communities from Petit-Saut dam, French Guiana - Co191P1 (SPAdes) (version 2) | ecosystem: Host-associated > Arthropoda: Insects > Digestive system... | reverse complement strand
TACTGTTACTACTACAACAACAACAACAACTTATCTTCTAATATTTTATACCTACCTACACGATACTCTTGTAACCATGAATTAAACCAAAAGTATGTGACTGTTTAACTGTGCATTGATTCCAACACATAAAAATTGATAACTGTGTTCTTATTCTTACCACCCTGAAGATGACCACAAGTGGCTGAAAGATGTCAGTAGTTACTATGTAATAAAATTACATTCATCCAGTCAAGTACACTTGTTGGTTTTCTTTAAAACATGTATACCTCTGATTAATGCACAGAACATAGAACGTATTGGTGGTTAGTGTGGTTGTCAGTTCCACACCATATTCATGACATTTAAAGCTGACACACAGAAACATTCTGTAGCATATGTAAGTTAAAATTTGGGTGTATGTGACGGAGTCTGTGCAACCATGATGAAGTCTTTGGTTTAACTGGCATCAAATGAATGTATTTTGTTGCAGGTTTAAAAGCACACATAAAATATTTAGTTTACATTACCTTGCTTTGGTGTCTTTGGTTTCAATTTTTTGTCTGCTATATATTTCAAAACATCTTCTTTAAGCAGTTTTCCTTTACGTCCTGTGGCAGTTATTTCACTGGACTGCAAATGGTACTGTTCTAACAGTGTGCGAACTGCAGGTCCAAAATTCCTATACGAGAAGACAAAAAAATGTTCAAGCAATGAAATAAAACCATTCCTGACATAATACTATGGTCTAATGACACCATGCAGTTTTATAGGTGGCTACCACTGTTTTGAAAGAACCTGCTGCCTCCAACTACAAGGTAGTTTCAATGGTAGCATATGATAGTATTATCTGTAGCAATGACAATAACTGGTCTCTTCACAATAAAATAACTGCAGCCTCAACATTATTTTCAAGTAACATGGTTTGCATTTTATGCCAATAACGTGTGATCTTCAAACCAAATTTGTCAGTACATAGTTGTGAGCTATAGAAGCATATTATTGTATACAGGATGATTTTGAAGTACACAGATAGCCTGATCAAAAAATATCCGGACTGAATGCACTTATTTAGTACTTTATATCACACTGTGATGGGACTTTTCTGAGCATGTCTTGACATTTCTCTGCATGTCTTCAATCAGCAAGACCTCACTGCAGCCTTTCAATCTGACACTATCACTGCAAGTAAACAGCAGTGGGTGTGCCATAATTCGAATTCATGGTGTCTGAGAGTATGGAATAATGTGTGTGTGCAAAATATTTTCACAACTGGAAGAAACAGGAACCATTAACTGATGTAATAATTAAAACTGCATTTTGTGAGGAGGCCATAAGCCATATACACATTCATAAGTGCTTCTGCTGCTTTCAAGATGGGCGCACATTCACAGAAACTGATCAGTGTTCTGGACGTCCTTCATTAAAAACATAAGAAGAAACAGCAACAGTATGTGATTTGGAAAGAGCAGTTTGAAGATTAATCATAAGGCAAGTAGCTGCACAACTAGAGATTTCTTTTAGCTCATGCCAGGCAATTTTAACTAGAGATGTGGGTATGAGACATGAGCTGGAGAAGTTCATCCCATGCCTGCTGATAGTGACGCAGCAATTTTCAAGCAAACATCACATTCCACAGGTACATCAGCCCTTGTATTCCACAGACATGGCCCCATGTGACTTTGTCCCCATCCTCTGAGTTAAGAAAACCCTGACATGTAAATGATATAAAATTGTGGAAGTGATTAAACTTAATGCAGTGCAGCAACTTAAGAGATCTCCAAAACAGAGAACGAGAGGTCCTTCCAGCAGCAGACAAGCCACTGGAATAATGGTATCTAAGCAGATGGGGCCTACTTTGAAGAGGATTAGTCCATCCTGAAGGTAAGTTTAGTTTTGTTGTTTCACAGCATCGTTCCAGATACTTTCTGATCAGGCCTCGTACACACACACACACACACAGAGTTGAACATGCTTGACAATTTCATGTCACCCACTGCTTCATGGTGGGATAATTAAGAAGTGCATTTCATGCAAAATGGAGCACCACCATATTCTGTACTTCCTGTTGGTACATAGCTTGAAAGCATTTTCCTGGTTAGTGTAATGAGCATCAAGGACCACAGAATGGCCTCTACAAAGTCCTGGTCCTACCACATGTGATTTCTTTTTGTTGTGCTGGGCCAAAGAAGTCTATAGGTCAAAATCAAGAACACTTCAGAAACTGTACCAAAAAATTCAAGATACTTTCTGATGTTCCTCTTGACTTCTTAAGGGGAAGTGTTGACTCAGCGTCTTCCAGGAGTGTGCGCAAAATGCTGGGGTCTATGTTGAAATCTTGACACTAAATGGTAGTGTATGGCCTTCGAAGTAGTGTAATCAATTGGAGCAATCTAGCATTGTTTAGAAAATAAAGCTATTTAACATCATGTATTTACTTTACACTTCCCTTGCTTATAACCATAACCAAAGCTTTATTTATGCCCTAGTTGTGTCCCTGAAAAAGTTCGTGTAAATAAAAAGGTATAAATGAAAACTGTTATACCTATTATAAATCATGGAATAGGTAAGGGTTAGCATAAGAATGCAGCCAACAAAGGGCATTAAAGGGAAAATTAGAGAGTGGAAATTAAGAAGTAGTGTATATGGCATAAAACAAGGGCCATATTCAGAATGAGACAAGCCATGACCATTATAAGTCAAATGGTTATATGTATGCACATACATATGCTTCTATGACTCCTTACTGACAATTCAGGGTATACCAAAACATCAAATCCTTACTGGGTAAAAATGTATAGAAAAGCTGTATCTGGTTATGAAATACAAATTATTATCACACACAGTATGTGCTTATTTTCATTGTCAAGAAAGCCTGAGATCTCACTTTCCTTAACTTAATCCTATGGTTATGTAAATTACACAAGCCTGCAGGCAGACCAGGGCTACTACACTAAAAAGCATGCAATATAAATGGAAAAGAGCAATTGACAAGATATAAGAAATCCAAATATTCCAAATGTAATACTGCTGTCATAACTACAGCATTCTCAAAAACTGGTTCACAGTTATGTTTATTTGATTAAGGATTATTGTGGCAACCCCTACCATTATGATACAAATACTTCATGTCATTTTGACCTTGTACTTGGAAAGATGAAATGGGCCCTATATGTATGGCTGGCAAGATGGAAATATGGCTGTCATGCCATCATACAAGGAGGTATATAAGGACATGTAGGAGGTGGCAAAGTGATCAAAGATCACCTCCTTCTTCACCAAGTCCTCTGTTTTCCTCTCTATCATGCATTCTTATGTTGTTTGATCACTCTGATAACTTTCAGCCAGAAACAACAATAAGAATGTTTTCATGTTTGTTAACCTTTAATTTACATATCATGTTCTGTGTGTCAGAGACACATAATATCCCTAATCCTATGTTTTTCATCAGGTCTTAACTTCACATATCACAGTTCTACCACTTGGTGAATTCTTAAGAACATTATTACTGTAAATGGTGTGGGTTTACTGTACTTAGTTTCTTCCCCCCCCCCAAATATATATGTTTCTGCCTTCAAACCAGTTGGCAAATTACATGTGAAAGAGCTTGAAGAAACTCAAAATGACAACAGTTCTGTACCATAAGCATACCTCTCTCTCATAATGCATGTTAAGATTTTCATCAATATTGTATACAAGCACTACCCTTGTTGTTGTCATGTCATGTCAGCAATCTGTAAACGTTTAAGTAACAGAACATTTAATAAGCAGATAAGGTTAATCATGTTATAAGCCAACAACATTCCACAGCACATGAAAAAGTGTGAAGCCACATTTAAAATAAAGTTAAAGTTTGTTTGAAGTATAAAATTAAGATACACACATTGATTAGAATTATGTGGTGTACCACGACTTGTAAATCCAACTAAGATAACTTTCCCTACAGAAATCAAACTATAACACTGCTCGAAACATAAAAGATGTAGTTTTCCCCAAGCTTACTTCAACACTATGTCATGAGGGTGTATGGGAGATTGGAGACATAACTCCACACATTTTAACCTGAGTGCTAGATGGAGGTGAGTGATCAGATTCATGCCCCAGCCAACTTACCTATGGGGGAAGAACCCCAGTACCCAGTAAACAAGAGGCTTCAAGATGCCTAGAGCTGGCTTAAACGCCTTGGAGAAGATTCTATTTCTTGCTCCTCTTGGGAATCAAACCCCATTTCCTTAATTGTACAGCCTATAGTCCAGTAACTATGCCAACTGAGATGTCCTGACTCAAAAGTGCTGGGAATAGGAACCAAAATTCTAACAGAATATATACAAAACTCACTCCGGTTGAGATAGTGCTGTTACAGCTGGTTTTGTTTTTGCACTTAGTGCAGATGGCACAGGTGGTGCTGCAGCAGAAGGAATCTCCACATTTTTCCATTCTTCTCCTGGTGACACCATGAGAGCAATCGGTGTGCCTACTTTTATACCTTGCACATCTTGTTGGACCTGAAGCAAAACAACCACTCATATATTCAGTGGGCTCTGAAATCCATGTCACCCCTCTAAAGTACAGACTACATGCACGGAGCAATGGGACAGGTTTTTCTCCAGGTACTTTGGTTTTCATGTCAGTACCATTCCACCAAAATTTTGTACCCACATTTTGTTCATCTACTATCGATGTTACATAATCTGGGCAATTGACAACATTATTAAACACTTCGCTTTCTCTATGAGCATGCAGCTCTGTTTGCATTGCAGCAACAACAAAATACTATTGGCCAAAAAGCCTCCACACAGAATTTAACTGATGGACCTATTCCACATATCCCCCCACCCTTTCCTCCTTTTCAGCTCAGTTACTTTCAAAACATGAAGTCCATTTAATCCTAGGTTCAATTATTATCTGACTGTCTTCTGTTTTATGCAAATGATGTTTAATCCTTCGCAGATCAATTAATGAGACACAGCAATTGGCATTCAAGTGGCAGATATCAATCTCATACTTAAGTAAATGTGAGAGTTCCTTCTGAAATTTTATTAAGCCTTTGCTGACAGAAATAAGTGTCCAGCATGCTCTTCAGAAGACCTGGAGTTTAAATGGTCACCCATTACTTCGCATGTTCTTGGCTGATGACTAGTGGAAATTTGATTTTCTCAGCATCACACTGCCCATCGACCAGTCAGCCTTCAGCACCAAAGGATTAAACGAATTGCATGAAACTGAATTTAAATTGATGTCAGCAAGATTACTCAGACTCTCCACCTGCCTTGAACACAACCTACAACAATAAACTGCAATTCAAAACAACTCCCTTAACTCCCTTTTAATAAAGTGTCTATTTCTATCATATAATGAACTTATATCAGTCTAGCATAACAGAAGCAAGTAAAGCCTACCAAAATCTTAGCAATCACACCTTCTTCTTCTGTCTCAAATGACACGACTGCCTTATCAGTCTGTACTTCACAAAGCACATCTCCAGGAGCAACTGGATCACCTTCATTTTTCAACCACTTTACGATAGTACCTTCTGACATTGTTGGGGAGAGTGAAGGCATTTTTATTTCTTGGCCTATAACTACAATCAAGCAAAGTCATGCATTAGTAAGTATTACAGTACACTTCGAAGATATATGAATTAAAGAGCTTGAATGTTTTAATATTTAAAAACTGCGAGGCAGTTACTTACAAACATATACTATGACATTCTGCACATATAATTGCTAAGCCAAAATGAAGACATGAATTCCAGGATGCAGTAATTTTTCTTCTGCAGTTGAAAGAGTTTATCCTATACAGAAAACTGCAATTCTGCTAATCAACCATCTTAATACCGCAACTGAATGAAAGGTTTTTAGGTATAATATTTTCTCCAGTTCACTACGGTTTTGTCTTATTTCAGACTTCCTTGAAGACAATATCACTGAATTAAAACTCATGACACAAAAGAAAATGCACTAATGTTTTGCAAGACAAAACATATACAACTCATTCATAATTTTCAAAAATTTAGGAGCATTTACCTACACTCGGTACAGTCAGAATGAGCACAAGATTATGGTCAGTGACTGGATAGAGGGACATCTGTAACTTGGAAATGAGTCAGAAGTTTCATGCATTCTTCAGTGATTTAACCACCAAAATGAGAAAGATTGCATTCTTACATGGTAGGGTAAAATGATAGAAAAAACCTATTAATAGTGTCATTACTTCCTGTTCTTGGTTTTGGTGCGGGTGCTGATGGCAGTGATGATGGTGCTAACGATGCTACATCAGATGATAAGGGAACCTCAACAGACCTCCAGTCTTCACCCTCAGCCACCATAAGTGCTATTATAGTTCCAACTTTTATGTCTTTTGTATCTTCTTGTACCTGTAGAATGACAATGCATTAGAATATGTACTCACCTAGCACAGGCACTGAAATAAGGATCCATTCACATCCTACAATATCTTTCCATGTATTAACCACAGTTTTGTAGTAGCTGCTGAAAGAGATATCTTACAACACTCAAAATACAAATATATTCTCTGACACAAGTTAAAGTTTTTCTGTGATTTCCATAACAACACTCCAACTTCCATTGCTAAGTACAGCACACAACATTAAAGCGTTATTTGCCGTCTGACTTATCTGTATCAGTGCTGCACACAAATGTTGCAACAGTATATGACAGTGAAAACATCACTATTATGACAAACTATGAAAATTAAGGTATATCATATTAACCAGATTATAACACATGGATTTTCTTCACAATTCATCATCTGAAAAATAGGAGTTACTCTACAAAGATAACAGAGTTAAACATGGTCTGTGAACAGGGTGAAATTTTATGTATCTGCCTCAGATGTGTATATAAAGAAACTTACATAGCCACTACAACAATTACACACACTACTTGTACCGTTTATTACTAATATGCTGACAGTTCATTTTCAAGACAGATCATTAATGTCAGCAGTTGTTAAAGTTATATTATTCTGCAAATATCATGGGTGATCATGCTGAGAGGAAAGAAGTTTCTGCAGCACCAAAGTCTGTGTATTGCAGTTACAATGCTAACTTTATATTGATGGCAATAAAACAGGCAGAAGAAACCAACATATGTGTTGCAGCATGGAAATTCTGTGTGAGGGGACAGAATGTATGATGCTGAAGAAAACACAATGAACTATTAATAAAGGTAGAAAATTCAACCAAAAAAGCATTTCATATGCCAATTCAAGGTAATTTTAATCCCAGTCACCAAAAAAAAAAAAAGTTGTGGAGTTTGTGCAGTAAAGTATAAAACTGGCACAACCACTATCAAAGAAGAAAGTGGAAGTTACTATATCCATATGATTCAATGGCACAATTCAAAATCCAGCAGGGTTGTGTAGTAGTACGATTTATGCATCATAAAGTTCTACGTCTTTATTGCAAAAACTACATTAGTGGAGGACACAGAAACCATTTATGATTCATAACAGAAAGAATCTTGTGAATAACAAACTTCCTAACAGAATTATATTTAAATGTAATTAGAAAGGTGGAGAGAAGTCCAGTAAGTATGGGACAGATGACCAGGTGTCCCTTTAAACAAAAAAGGAGTGCTAGGTTAAAATGCAGTCAAGGGTCCCTTAACACTGTTGCTGTCCATGGCGGATTTTCCTTGCTCCCACAATGGCATAACAGATATCACACTTTCCTCCTTCAACTTCTATAGGTGAACAAAGAGAAATCAGAAGCGTGGTGTGGCTCTGATGTGAAGCAAGAGAAATAATCTTAGGCTCGTTAAAGGGTGTTTTGGTCAGCCTTGTCAATGCTGTCATAAGAAATAACACTAAACATAGCAGAACACAGCAGTATTTTGAGTTTATTTGTGACTCATAGATACACTTGCAAGACGTGAAAACAGTCTTTGCCTCCCACAATCTCTGACTCGAGTTGGCCCTAGTGTCCGATCACTGTTCTAATTTCTGATCACCTGATAATTCTCTGATTACTCATTTACTACCTAGACCACTTTCCTTGCATTCCATTTCCTCTTATCTAAATTTCTGAATCCCCTCTGTCCTTCTACCCTTCAGGATAACACTTTCAACATATTTTTGACTCCTGTGATTGGTCAGGTCATGAGAGTGTGAAAGAGGTTCCACTTTCATTGGCTGATCAGTTAAAAAAAATTCCACATAATTCCATTGGTTGCAATTTTATTATTATTTTTTTTTTTGTGGGAAGAAGATGTCCACACGAAACATAGCCAAAACATCACACATGCCTTGGTTCTGAAGTTAAACATACAAATTCATGAATGTGAGATAAAAATGTCAAATGAAACTTCCAAAAATCTGGTTTTTGTAATGAATTCTAAAGCTGTCATGACTGATGGGACAAAGGTGAAACATGAGAAGGATGGGGGGTCAGAATGTCCTCCCTCAAGCAGGTGCAGACACAAAAATGAAAAAGGAGGAAAACATTTCCCTTTTTCATGCAGGGGGTGGTCAAACTCGGACTCAAAACTGATCTATGTTTGGTTATACAGAGAATGTAATAACCTTCACTTCCAATCCAAACACAGATCCTGTGATCATAAAAGGCATAATCTTTCAGTTACAGGGTCTGGCTGTGGCAGTTAACACACCACTCGAAGAGTGACTATGTTGTCTGTATGGGGAATCATAGCTATCTGGGAAATGCCCACTAACACCAGCAGGAAACAAAGAAGAACATCTGCAGCACTCATTGTACAGTGGATTCAGACTGCCTGGAATGACATTTCACAAGAATCCATCACCAAGGGGTTTAGACAGTGCTGTGTCAATGATATGAACAGAGTGGATGATTATGTCCAATAATTATAATAATAATAACACATAAAAAATAAATAAATAAAAATAAAATTAAATAAAGGAAAGAAGAAAGAAGTAATTAAAGTGTTTGCAATGACAAATTAAATAAGCAATGTGGTCATAATTTTTTACTACAGAAATAACCAATACTTCAATTCTGATGAATATTTAATTCCCTAATATTAAACATACAAACACTACGTAAAATACAAACCTGGCTAATATGAATACCGGTATTTTCCTCAGAATTCAAGATTGTAATGGGGTCATCTTATGTGCAGGGCTGTCTTGTATTTTGGTAAATATGGTATTGCTGACATGCTGAATAATGCATACTCAAAATATGATGCCCAGTGCAAATATCTGGATGTGGCTGAAATAACAGTATTTTTTCAAGGAAGAATAATTTTAAAATAATATGCCCACAAAAAACACAGTACTGGAATAAAGATTTACAAATTACAGCATGTCTGGCTACATTGATGATATGGAAGCGTACTCAGGAAAGGACAAAACATACACAACAATGGATATGACAGCAATACACTGTCCTGCAAGCTACTTCTCTCACACACACACACACACACACACAAAATATAGGAATATGGACATAACCTTTACACACACGACTTTTTTTCCTTCACCTGCCTTATTTAATGAGCTGATAAAAAAAAGACAATTTTTGTGAAACAGTCAGGTGTTAGAGAAGGAGAATGTGACAACACATGTTGCCATCAAATGATTGTAACAAGGCAATATTTGATCTAGAACTAGAGACGACTTGACAGAAATTGTCTGGAGAGATAAATTGGGCATAAATATGCTTACAAACACACATGATCCACCACCCAATGGTAACTATGGTGATGAAATTGGACAAGTTACTAGATAAAATGACAGACAAGGGAATAGAGTGGAGGGACTACTTGTTCACTTCTCAAGACTTGACAATTCTGATGAGTTTCCTCCTCCTATCTGTCTTACCAAAATGACTTGAAAGACTCCTGACTTGATTTCATTCACAACCTGACTGAAGAGACTTCATATTTACTGCAATGAACTTGACCACTGGACTTGCCATTTTCTATTCTGGAGAAATCCATTATGTGTTCTGAGCTAAATTAAACTTAACATTCTCCATTTCGATCTTCGACTATAGTGTTGCATTTGTTACGCAAAAGGAATAAAAAGAAAGTGCAAACAAAATATAAGAATTGTGATACGGGACTTCATGTTGGTAAGCGTTCCCAATATTGCAACACAAAATCGAAGATGTGATGTGGTATCAATGGGCAATGAAAGTTTTTGGAATTGGAATACATTGCATCAGGCAGGGATGTAATATGAAAAATCTGTTTTGCTGCTTCCTGTAGCACACTGATGAGTAAGGCAACAAAAACCAAGTATGGATCACATGGGCAGCTTCAACCACAAGTCATGTGGTTATGCAAGATATGTAAATCTGTTAAATTTGCTATTGCATCCAATTACAGAGGTCGAACAGTGTTCAAACTCATGCCTACATACCAAAATTTTTGCAAGAACTCCCTCTTCTTCAGTTTCGAATGAAACAACAGCTTTGTCTGTTTGTATGTCACACAGAACATCACCTGGAGCGATAGGATCACCTTCTTTCTTCAGCCACCTTACAATAGTTCCTTCTGACATTGTTGGAGAAAGCGATGGCATTTTCAGTTCTTGACCAGCAACTAAAAGTAGGTAAAAGAAAAAATAATATCAAACACAGTGTGAACAGAAAAACTTACACTTAATATCCGTAATTTAAAAATAGTACCCACATACTCGATATAACAGCGAATTTTAACCTGGGGCCTACAAATAATAAGAAAACATAACTGATCTTGCATAATCAATTATCTTACAACTACAAAAATTTACACATTTTGAAATAGGGCTGTCATAAAAAAATCACCTTTACGACCACCATGTAACAAACT
>Ga0209755_10008737_pt1 | contig 10776 bp, 5 predicted proteins | sample TergutCo191P1_FD_187301 | JGI IMG/M metagenome (GOLD analysis project Ga0209755, IMG submission 187301) | Cornitermes sp. P1 segment gut microbial communities from Petit-Saut dam, French Guiana - Co191P1 (SPAdes) (version 2) | ecosystem: Host-associated > Arthropoda: Insects > Digestive system >... | reverse complement strand
CTCATTTGATAAAAACTGGAACTGATCATACAGATTAGTGTATTTTGTAGATAAGTAAGTATTTGATCATTTTACATACATATATACTGTGTCTCAAGGCATATGTATCTCTTACAGTAATTCCCAATATACATATTGTCAGTTGTACTGTGTGTGTTAAAACATATCACATATATCCTAATTATTAAGAGTATCAAAACAATTTCAAGTTTGCAGTCAAGCAGAAAGTTTCTTATATTCTGCCAAGTTGTTGTGCAGATGGCATTAAGTCGACTGCAGGAATGATGGAAGTTCATATTTTATAAGAAAACATCATCAGTACCTACTTACTGAATTTTATATTCTGTTTCCTTAAAAGCACCATTTTTTAGTCTTGTCTTTCAAAATACAGCAGTCATTCTGTCATAATAAAGAAGTCAAATTTAGTGACTGATGTGATTTCTACAAAAATAAAATATTCAGTAAGGAATTTTTGAAATGCTTGTCTGAAATGTGATTTTGTTTGTTGACAGCAATAACCTGTACAAACTCTTGTCCTCATGACTGCAATTAAGAGGTGGAAGAATCTCAAACTGTAGCCATCCCAAAATTTGGAACAAAAGCACAGTCAAATCAAGTTTTGAGGTGGAATCAGGATGAATTGCACAGCTAAAATAATGGTAGTTGTGAATTTTGAGTTCTAATGACCAAAACCCATTGCAAATTTAATTTAATTTTAGGGAACGTAACAGCACAAAATTCTGTCTTGGTTGCATCTTGAAGAAACTACTGTAGTACATACAGTAAAAGCTGTAATATTCAGGACTGGATGATCTGGAAAGCTATGCTAACAGGAAGTTGACTGTTCACTATTCCATCACCTAGCACCAATTTGAAAAGTCTGGCAATTAATTATTGGTGTCCTGTAGGTATTTTTGGATTATACATATACTCTGTTATGTGAGTAGTAATGAAAAGTGAAAGAAAACGTGGCATAGAAAGGACTGGGTATCAGGTGACAAATTTAATAGTTGGGTCTGTCCATGAGGTTGCGAGGTACAGAAAAATATGAATTACATATAAAAACCTAATATCCAGAATATTATGATATCCAGCATTCCTTAGATCCTGAAAGTGCTGAATATTGCAACTTTTATTATATACTGAAAAAAACCAAGTAGTATTTCATAAAAAATTAGCATATGAGGCTTTTTTCAGTATATTTATCTGTATGATCTGACATTTCTGTGTGTTGTTAATGAATGAAAGATATGCTTTTAGTTTCAAGACATGGCTGAGGAACTTATGCTGGTAATCAGAAATTTTAAGACTTAAAAGTGAATGACAAATTTTACAGTCTGTATATAGTTGCAAGAATCTTAACACTGGAACCCATGCTAATAAGGACAAGGCAATATGTATAATAATGAAAATCAAGTGTGTGGGCAGGATTTTTTGCAAGGTGGAGCACATCACCTACATGAAAAGTGACCAGTTTTGTAATTTATGTTTGATGTAATAAATTATTAATGGCAAAGTCCTAAGGTGCTGCAAGTGCACCACCTTGCACCTCACTGCTGACACCCCTGATGAAAATTAATAAATTCTTACACCAACAAGAATTTATCATTTGTTATTATTGTAGTACACTTTCTACTAAGTTATCAGTTTAACAGCTCTGTCTTCTATATCATGTTTGACAAGTAGAACAGAAACATGTGGAAAAGTGATGGGGGAATGTTTAAATATTTATGTAAAAGTTGGCAAGCATTATTCATTATTCTACCTGTGGTGTTATCATTAGTAAGTCCTTGCAACATTACTGATGTCCAGTGCAATGCACACATTTTATTTTGTATGTCACCACATGTTTTAATATGAAATTGTTGTTGGATAATACACAGCTTAATTTTTACGTGGAAAGCTGGTTCAGTTTTCAGCCTCTAAACCAGCTTCGTTTCATAGTGGACTGTTAATGGGGAGTATAAACCAAAGCATATGTGGGTTACGGTATGATTGAAGGTCTCGTACATTTAATAAAGACAAATACAAAGGATGATTCATATAGGACTGAAACCTAAGTATGTGGCAGCAGCTGGCATGTTGTGCCCACCAAATTTTTCTTGTATTCCATCATGTGGTGTGAACTGGTGACCAAGTAGTTCGCTCAAGAAGCACATACTCCTGCAGTGTGTATGACTTGATGCAGCTACTGTATGACGGTGACGGACGTCTTCCACTTTGCGTGAATGAGGCAAACGACTTGTGGCTGGACTTGGCATGAAAAAAAGCCCAGGAATTTGCGAGTAGATTGAAAGCAATGAATGCCACTGTCCGTAACCTATACTTAAATATTTGAGTTTTGTTCTATATGAATCACACTGTATGATGATTTCTTCACCTAATTTTACATTATATACACCGGTATTAGTATCATATACTGGCTGCCTTTGGGACTGATTATACGTGACCGACCTTGATCCCTTGTCCAGTGTAATACCATGGCATGTTGGGCAAAACCTCATTCTGCAAACTTCTTATGGGAAGAGTAGCTGTACATGGGTGTGGATGCATACGGACACCCCTCCCCATTAAATCACTTAAACTACACACATTTCTTGACACTAAACATTTACCTGCTGTCTGGGTAATGAATGTTACCAGCTGCTGCAGCAGTTGAGGGAGTAACCGCTTGAATTTCTCCTTCTGTATTTATATTTTTCAGCATTAGGCAGATACTTTTTTTTTTTTACATGATTTGTCACTATTATCAACTTTGAATTTTCAAAACCATGCTGGGTAGAACCACACTAGATGGGGTGTTACTGTATGTCTGTTTTCAACTATTGTTGAGCTGGAAATCTTTCACTAAGTGTTTAAAGTGGATTCCCCCCTTCATGTCTGTTAATTTACTCTGTGGCAGGAAGAATATCAGGAAGACTTAAATATATTGTAATGCTTTTTGCAGTATATCAGATTAGCAGTTACTGACTGGCATGTTGTTGAAAGTGAGTTCCAGTTGAATGTATTATGCTGCATGTGGATGGGGTAGGAGCCAATGTGTTTGTCTCAGCCTAGGTTTCCTGTAAGCCAGTACTAGCTTCCTCAAAATAATAAATTGGTTAGAAATTTACTGGTATGAACATGTTGCACATTTTGAGTGTTTATCAAGTTTCTAGATGCACAGGCTTGTGCACGTGTTCACCATTCTTCTTCCCCTGTGAATTGCTTTCACTATTTCCTTCCAATATTTAGTTTCATTATAAGCATAGTGTGTCCACAATATGTGTAGCATACTTTATATGTCCACATTGAACCTTATATCTCACTTATGCTCTTCATACCTGATTCTCTGTTTTCTCACCATTTATCATACCATACTGTATTTCAATTGCAAATTGGTTTATTCAGACCGTTTTTTGCACTCATCTGTACCTGCCTTACATTGTGTTAAGTTACATCATGCATTGTTTAAATAATAGCCATGTTTACTAGAGCCTTTACATGAAATCATTATTGTTCATGTGAAATTGTAACTGACACGCATACAACTGAGGTTTATACGTTACATTAACTTCCCACTGTGACTCTGATTACGCACATTGAATATTGAACTCATAATCCATAGAAGATGCAGTGTCAGTCATACATGAAAACACAGTAACACAGGAAAATTATGCATATATCAGCAACAGTTTTAAGGAATTATGGAATGGAGTGCAAGTGAATCGTCCACTGCATACTGATGTACCATTTTTTGAAAGGTATAAATTCCACCTGATTACCTGAACATATGGCTTATGTGTATTACTTACGTGCTGTTATTCATTGGTATGCTGCCACTTGTAATGTCACCCTCCAGTTTATAAGTTGTATACTGCAGTGGGTATGGTATGAAAGAGCGTAGAACAAGTGACATCACATTCCTAAGGTTAAGAGCAAGGTAAATTGAAGCCAAAATTTTTAATACTTTTTATAATACAGGTATTTGCATCTTGCAAATATTTATTTAGTTCCTGCTGAGTTCTGTGTGCTACTGATTACACAGGATATTTTGTTCATATTTGCATTCATGTACTGAGAAAATCTTCAGTATAAAAAATGTGATGATAGCTTTACTGCAAATGTAATTTCCTTAAACCTTTATTGATTATGCATTGTAATGTTGTAATATTGAATATGCATGCTGCAAGCGGCTGAACACTGCAGTTTTAAATTAATAATACCATTACACCCAAATTAAAATCCAGCCAGTAGCTCCATAGTACTGGTGCATTTGAAATACTAATGATGAATGTTACGTGGTTTGTGTCCAACCTGATATTTTTATTATTTTTACTGTCATATCTTTTTCCTCCACTAGCAAGTATGAGAAAGCTGTGTGATATGGCATATTTGTGTGTAAGGATTGCAGTTCAGAGCAGGTGAGAATCTTGATGGAAAAATGCCAAGAATTCTGTACTTGCTATTGAAGTGGAAGAGTTCATTTGAATTTGTACATTCCATGTAATTTTGAAAACGACCTACACGAGTATAAGATCGTGAAGTAAAGTGGGCTCTGATGGTCCAATATAAGGATAAAATTACATCTTGATAGAAAAGGTCATAATAAACAAGTGGCAGTATATCAATCTTTGCACTGTGAGTGTCTGTTTCACTGCTGCCACCACCAAGAAGGTAAACTTAGTATCAGAATATCTACTGCACTAAACTCTTACAAAAGTAGCCAGTACTTCAAAATGACCGTGAATTGGGAATTTGTATTAGGAACAGGAAAAATCAGACCTGAATTATAAGCCAGTAAAATATTTGTCACATTGTGAATTAAAGTGTTTACTTAAATGCCTCCTTGCCATTGCGAAGGGGTCTATGTGGTAGCTTAACACTGTTAAGTGGCCATTAGTGTTATATATTTATTAAAGTGAGGTAAGCAGAAGTACCAGTGGACCTGTATAAAAGATCAGAAGACTTCCACTTTCAGCACAGGCTGTTTTCATTGCATATCTGCAATTAATTTAGACCTACAGCTCTATCAGAGATGTGAATTGCTGTAACAAACCATATATAGAGATAAGTCATTGTTTCAGGATGCAAGATATTCAAACTTCATCTTGACCTACATCTGAATGTAAAGATTACTTCTATTTTCTCACTGACAGAAAATTGTCATCTTTGTATGACAACAAAATTACATTACCTAGATGGAGGGAAATTCATAGTTGCAATTCATAACTATCACAGAGCTGTCATGATGGTTTTCTGTTGTATGAACTTGTGCCCTCCACAATCTATAAAAAGGTGCAATCAGTATTTTAGGCAGGACATTCTTCTTATTTTGCAGTAAATACAAAACTGCAATCAGTTCTGGAACACTGGTTACTATTCATGTGGGTGTAACACTTGAAAATTGTTTAGAATTCTTGTCATGTTGTTTTAATTTCGGTTCATGATTTTATTGACATATTTATATTAAATCTGTCAACTTTATAGGTGACAAAGATTATCCAGTTCACAAATAAATGTAGATAGGAGATAATGATGCCTACATTAATGAGAAAGGTACAAAGTCAATCATGAAAATAACGTTGAGACTCACCTGAGATAGTTCTTGTCTGCCACACATGACCAGGACTGCAAGTTAAGATGTCATGGAGTATGCCAAATTATGAGATGAAATAGTCCTATTTAGGTGTGCAATTACTCTTGGATGTGTTGCATATAATCATTGCAGACTGCCTAGATGTATGAAATCAAATTTATGCAGTGAGATTATCATTATGGCTCCTAAATCTGTTAAATTTGTGTTAAGTACATATAGTTAATAATTTTAACAGATATGACAGTTGAAATATATACATATTAAGTAATGATGTCAGCATTGGTGTAGCATATACTGGGTTTACTTGGATTTGTCACAACTCCGGGTGAAATGTCATTAGTTCACAGACTCAATACTTGTATCCCACATGACATTCTAGCAACTGGAATAATTGTTGGCCCATGTTTATAGAGACAGTATTTCCAGTATCTATATAGTAATTCGTTAGTTGAATTTGAATAGTCTAAGATTGTTATACTTAATGCTACTGTCATCTTGTAAACACCAGTTTCTACAACTGACATAATACCGTACACTGTACCTTCATGCACTCCTAAAAAGCTCCATGCTGTGGTCCCATTCACTCCGGAGTTGCAGATGCTTTGTATACTGGATAGCTCATGTTACTGCCATGGATCAAATTCCATCTGTCAAGCACTGAGAAAATGACGCACATATTCAGAAAACTTTATAAGGGATGCACACAGCAAGTTTGGAAACCAATGAAAAATTGTGCATAAAACCTCAAAATATAAACTGCTGTTTTTAAACTGAATACAAGATCTTGAATACAAACTGCTGTATATTTTGAAAGGTATGTTAATGAATGCCTTCGCAGTACATGTGTCCATAATATTTGACCAGGAGATGATGACTGGTGAAACTAGAAGTAATGTAGCTTTGCTGGGCAACATAGAATATAAAGCTACACTTGTGTAGCTTTCTTAAATTAGTTTCAGTTTCTGAGATTAAACTGAACTTTCAAAAGAATTTTTGAGTTACTTTATGTATATTTTTGTAACAAATTAATGAGAACATGACACAAACTCAAACTGAGGTTTTAAACTAAGTCAGTATTTAAGTAACAAGAGTTTTTATTAAACCTTAATGTGATTTTTTTAAAAAAGTAAATGTTATTTGTATGAGTGAAGGATTTATGTTAACTGTGTGTAAAATCTACATTTTGACACCAAAGGAAAAAAAAAAAAAATACTGGAGCATTTGACTATGATGATGAATATGTAATATTTGAATGAATGGTTGTTTCCTGTTTGATTGAAAGTTAATTAATTCTAATGGGTCAGCATTGTATATTGCAAATATATTATGGTTAGAAATGGGCACATGATAAATAAAGTTATTACCCATGAGACAACATCAGCTCTGTACTTATGGAATAAAGAGCATAAATAAAGTTGAGATCCTAGATTTGGTTGTTTTACTGGTTGATTTGTAACTGCCAACTTCATACAGCTCTTCAGAAGAGGAAGTAAATTTAAAACAGGCAGCAGCAACTGTTGAGATAAAATAATTTCAGAAGTCATTTCTGTTAACCACTTTTAAAACTGTTAATGTTTCATCTATTTTCAACAATGCCAGTAATGAAGGCAGATGAAATATTCTCTGTGGTTGTGAAACATGGATCTCTTACTGTGATAAAAGAAAATAAATTGATACTGCCTGACCATAAAGCTAAGCAGCATGTTTTGGCTAAGCGAGAACAAAGAAATGGAAAATGGAGAAGATAATGCAAAGAGGACCTGATCTTTGCTCTACTCTTACTACTGTTAAACTAATTGTATGGTTAATTTGTACAATGAGTATGGGACAGCTTTCATATCCCCAGTTTTGCAGTACTTCACATCTTCAGAACATTTCTCTTCAGATTGCTCATCACACCATCTTATCATCTCTTCCAAAATCTTCCAGACACTTGCATTAACAAATTAAATTTTGTACGTATCTTTCATTTTGATTATCACATATCTTGCCCACTGACTGCACCACCAGAAAACTACGGACTTAATTTCTTTATTGTGCAGCATCCTCCATTTAGTTAACCTCTTTCAGATCCAAATAATTTTATCAGTATTTTTTAAGAACTTGGAATTTTATATTGTTCCTTTAGCATTTAAGACCATGTTTCAGAGCCATGCACAAGAATGGTAAAATTATTTTCTTTAGTGTTTTGGAAACTAGATGAGGCATACATTTTTGTAACTTGATACTAACAAGCATTTCCTCAACATACACTCTTCTTGATTTCATTGTGAAACTCACTTATGTTTGGTGGTCAATTCTGAAATGTTGGAACATTCTGAACTGATATATCAGCATCATATTATGATTGTTGCAGATTCTATTTCATGACATGCTCATATACTTTGTTTTATGTAAAAATTCTTCAGACCAATTGTTTTACTGCTTGTAAAAGAATTTCGGCATTATTTTTCATGGTATTTATGTTTTTATCTAATAAATCATCTACTTCAGCTTGTACAACTACATGAATTAGGTAGTTTACTGCTGGCATTTCATGCAGAAAATTTGGTATCCCCTCTTTCACCCTGTATGAGTGGCAAATTTACAAGAAACACAGAATTATGATAGAGAAATCTTTTTAAGAGTGGTTACCTGAGCCTAGACATGAGATAAACACAAGTACAGTAGAATCCCTGTGTAGGGGTTCTCAATTTAAGATTTTCGTGCATTTTAGATTCATTTTTTGTGGTCCTAGCCAAATCTCCATATAAGCAATGTATAATTTTTCTTGATATTAAGTTGTGTGCACATTTAAGACATGAAAATTCAGTCCCTATCCTGTTTTGGAGCTTCAGTATGGGGTTATTGTTTACAATATTGGAGTTTGATAACACCATGATTTTGTATTTTGGAAGTGACATCAGAATCAACTGCCAACTGTCACAACAGTTTACTGTCAGTTCTCAAAAGTCATGAAGACTCTAAGGAAGATAAAAAAAAGATCCGTCTAAGACTGCAGAAAGCCAATGTCAAACCCACTGACAAGGTTTTCAGATTTTGTGAATGCAAATGAAACCATTCAGACGAAAGGGGATACCCTGGTCCTCCAGGATGGAGGTTGGGCATGAGGCTAACAACCTCACCCTGTGAAAAACTGACTGTTACAAAACCTCACAATAAGCCTCAGAACGTAATGAATACCCGACGAAGACAAAGGACCACGGATTTGACATTTAGCACATGGAATGTTCAGACCATGCTGCAGCCAGGGAAGATGGTGGAGATGGCCGATGAAGTCTTAAAACTAGGAATAGATCTTGTAGCCCAACAAAAAATTAGATGGCAAGGCAATGGGGAGATTAACAAGAAAAATTTTACTGTAATATATAGTGGACCAGAGAATCGAACAGGGCAGGATGGGACAGGATTCATTATATCAAGAAAAATTAAAGAAAGCATTCTGGAATGGGAGCCAGTTAATGATAGATTATGCAGAATTAGAATTAGAGGGAAATTTAGGAACCTGACGATAATCTCAGCCTATGCCCCCACAGAAGACAAGGGAGAAGAGGAAAAGGTAGAATTCTACAGCAAGCTCGAGAGAATATGTAGTAGAATTCCAAAATATGAGGTGTTAATAATTATGGGGGACTTTAATGCCAAAGTAGGAAGGGAAGAATGCAGACATAAAGAATCAGGCAAGCACTCCCTCCATGAACATAGTGACGAGAATGGATCATTTCTGGTCCAGTTTGCAATAAGAAATAATTTTTACATCAAGAGTACAACATTCCCACATAAGACAATCCACATGGGCACCTGGAAGATTCCTGGTTCCACGGAAGTAAATCAAATTGATCACGTATTGATCACAGCAAGGCATGCCTCATGCATAATAGACGTAAGGAATAGTAGAGGAGCTAACTGTGATTCAGATCATTACCTAGTAAAAGCTAAAGTAAGAGAAAGAATTAGCAGGGGCTGGAAGCATAGAGCTGGATGTGGCATAAGGAAATGGAACTCTGAGTTAGTAACATCACCAGAAGGGAAATGAGACACCAGGCAAGTTTAGAGAAGAAACTTTAAGGAACAAAAATTACAGAATCAGGGTCTCTTGACATGAATAAAATGTGGAATGATGTGAAAGAGATGATAATAGCAGCTGGTGAAGAAGTAATGGGTACAACAACAATACAAAAGAGAAATGTTGAATGGTTTGATGAAGAATATAGAGAAAAAATAGCCAAGAAGAACGAAGCTAGAAGAAGGATATTACAGAAAGAAACATGGGGTAGCTATGAGAAATATAAGGAACTACAGAAAGAAGTTAAGAAGGCCTGCAAAAAGAAAAAGAAAGAACATTTACAGAAGCAACTGAAAGGAAACAGAGCAGCTGAACAGACAGGATGGAAGAAGAAAAATTTTATAAAGCAATGGATAATATCAGGAAAGGTGTTGTTTGACAAAGAAGAAATACTGAATAGATGGGCAGAGCATTTTAGGGAAGCACTAAATAAAGAATATCCCAGCTGCAATGACCAGGGGAAATTAGATCTGGCATTAAATAATGAAGAAAGTGACAAGGGTGAAAACTCTGAGACACCCACATATGAAGAAATAGAAGAAAGTATCAAAAAATTAAAGAATGGAAGAGCACCAGGGGAAGACAACATCATACCAGAAATGATTAAATACGAAGGGGAAACAACTGGTAAAAAAATTACACGAACTAATATGTGTCATGGAGGAAAGAAAAGATGCCTGAAGACTGGAAAACTGGTGTTATCTGCCCCATATTTAAAAAAAGGTGATAAACTTGACTGCAACAACTATAGAGGCATTATATTATTGGATATAGTATATAAGGTATTTTCTAATATATTAAATGAAAGATTAAAGAAAATCACAGAAAATGTACTTGGAGAATATCAGTGTGGTTTTCGTAAAAATAGAAGTACCTAGGATCAAATATTCATAATTAGACAGATGATGGAAAAACACTATGAACACAACCAGGACCTGCATATGTTATTCGTGGACTTTAAACAAGCATTTGATAGCACAGATAGATATAAATTGTACCAGGTAATGGAAGACATGAAGATCCCATATAAGCTAATCACATTGGTCAAGATGACGATGAAGAATACCACAGCAAGGGTGAAGGTAACCAATAAACTGAGTAACAGTTTTACATTTAATGCAGGTGTCAGGCA
>Ga0209755_10008736_pt1 | contig 10776 bp, 10 predicted proteins | sample TergutCo191P1_FD_187301 | JGI IMG/M metagenome (GOLD analysis project Ga0209755, IMG submission 187301) | Cornitermes sp. P1 segment gut microbial communities from Petit-Saut dam, French Guiana - Co191P1 (SPAdes) (version 2) | ecosystem: Host-associated > Arthropoda: Insects > Digestive system... | reverse complement strand
GTCATTATAACGAAAACATTTATGTTGCCGATATAAGCGAGTATATAAGTTTAATAAACACTGAATTTCCGCAGCTTTTCGCTGACAGAGACTCTATGGTAGAAGCCCGATATCCCAATATGGGAGCTTCAATGTCGACAATCATGGATTATAAGCGTGATGTCGCGCAAAGAGGAACGAATAAAAACACGGTAGTGGCAAGCAAGAACATCCCTGCCGGTATTACAGGCGCAAGGCTTGTAATATGGCCCGGAGAAAACGGGAATGCAGGATGGGCGGCGTTTGAATCTCTGATTAAATCGGTAAATGGAAGAACAATTAATCTGGAAAAAGAGCTAACAGGTTATTATGAAAAAACTTCTTTTGATCCGTTTTCACCTTATCCAGGGAACCCGTTTTATATAACAGGCTCTTTGGCTTTACTCGACGCGCCCGGTGAGTATTTCTTTGACAGACAGACAAATCATTTATATTTTTATCCTCCGTGGAATGGAAGACCAGATTCCCGCATCCTTACCATGCGTTGCATTAACAATATTGCAATTCTTGCTGAAAATACATCCTATGTAAATATAAAAAACATTAACATTTACGGCGGAGGAATTAATATGAAGAATTCCGGAAATAACACGTTGGAAAACTGCCGTGTTAATTATGCGGAACATTTTTACGAAAACGGCTGGTATATGGACAGAAGCGAAATTAAAAACCGAAGCGCCATGATTGTATCCGGAAACAATAACAGGATTTCCGGAAGTGAATTTGGTCCTACTGCAGGAAGCGGAATTACACTTGAAGGCGATGATAATATTTTTACCAATAATATAGTTCATACTTCAGGTTATTCAGGCAATTATTTTTTTGGCGCGATGGTTTTAGCGTCCAGGCGGCTGGAAATTTCGCATAATACTTTTAACGATGCGTCAAAATCACATGTTTATTTCTGGACTTTAGATACATTCGACCGCTGCATTGTTAAAAATAACTATTTTGAAAATCATTCAGTTTTAAGCAGTGATGCCGGAGCTGTCTACACAGGCTATTCTAACGGCGGCGGAACAGAAATATTCAATAACTTTGTTGTAAGCGGCGCTAAAGGCGATAATGGAACAATGGAGCATCTTCGCGAAGGTTTATATATTGACGATATGAGTTCAAATTATATTGTCCGTCATAATATTATAATCGGCGGACACAGGGGAATCAGCATGAATTTTCCAAACTCAGGAACGCATTTCTATAATAATACAGTTGTCGGAGCTATTTACGGAGCAGGTTTTTTCAGCACACCGGATGTCAACGCGGATGCAAGTAAAGTTTCTGTTAAAGATAACCTGTTTGTAAACATTAAATCCCATGATATATCATATTATGGGACAGAAAACGGCAAATTTGTTAATTATCAAGGAAACTTGATAAACGGAATAATTCCTGTTACGCAAAACCCGCAGGGACGCATGCAGTCTTCAGGCAATGCGCGAGGCACAGTAGACGCTCAGTATCGTCCCACAGGCAGAACGCCTGACATCGGCGCAATTCCGCGCGGAGGCGAATTGTTCCCTTATGGCGCGGACTGGAAACTTGGAGAGCGGAGATAATTTATCAAAGAGATTACAAATAAATAAATCCATTGCAATCACTTTGCATACTCGTATAAATAAACTAAATGGTATAAGCTTAGTTAAAAGGTGTCAGTCACCTTTTACAAGGGGATGCGAATTATGGCAAAAGAAAAAACCAAAAAAGAGAAGCTTTCGGACAAATTGTTTTTTAAGCAGAAAAACTGCTGGGAAGAAATCGATAAAAAGACAGGGAAGGAAGTTGAGGAGTTTGCTTCGGCTTACAAACAATTTCTGGACAGCGGAAAAACAGAGAGGGAATGCACCGAAGAAATCTGCGCCATGCTCGATAAAAACAGTTTTGTAAATATCGAAACAATGAAAACAAAAAAGTTTGAAGCAGGCATGAAGGTTTATCAGAATATCCGCGGAAAGTCCGTCCTTGCCGCCGTCATCGGAAAAAAGCCGGCAGACGAAGGCTGCAATATTCTCGGCGCCCATATTGATTCTCCGCGCCTTGACTTAAAACAAAAACCTTTATACGAAGATTCAGACCTTGCGTTGTTCGATACGCATTATTACGGCGGCATCAAAAAATATCAGTGGACAGCGATTCCACTTTCCATGCACGGAGTTTTTGTAAATAAAGACGGAAAAAAGACAGCGTTAAAAATCGGCGAGGAGCCAGGCGATCCTGTTTTTACTGTTACTGATCTTCTGCCTCATCTTGCAAGAGAGCAGATGGAAAAAAAAGCGTCCGCCGCTGTCGAAGGCGAAGACCTTGACATTTTAGCGGGTTCCCGTCCTTATTGTGACGACTCTGAAAACGGCGAAGAAAAAGAAAAAGTTAAACTTATGTTACTCGATCTTTTAAACAAAAAATACGGCATTACGGAAAAAGATTTTACAAGCGCGGAAATAGAATTTGTTCCCGCCTTTAAGGCAAGCGATGTGGGCATCGACCGCAGTTTAATCGGAGCTTACGGGCACGACGACCGCTGCTGCGCCTTTCCCGCGGTTCAGGCGTTACTCGAAATTTCGCGCAGTAAAAACGCTCCCGAAAAAACGCTTGTCTGTTATCTTTCCGACAAGGAAGAAACAGGCTCCGCAGGAAACACAGGCGCAAGAGCCCTCAACTTTGAAAACTTTCTTGCAATGTTATGCGGCGGCGGATTCAACGACATGCGAAAATGTTTTTTACGCTCATCAATGTTATCCGCCGATGTTAACGCGGCATTCGATCCAACTTACGCCGGCGTATTCGATAAAAAAAACGCGCCTTATATCGGCAAGGGAATTGTGCTTGAAAAATACACAGGCTCAGGCGGCAAATACGGCGCAAGCGACGCCAACGCGGAATATGTCGCAAAGGTTCAAAACATTTTAAACAAAAATAATATTCAATGGCAGACAGGCGAACTGGGAAAAGTCGACAAGGGAGGAGGCGGAACAATCGCGTTATATGCAGCCAATTTGGGAATGGATGTTCTCGACTGCGGCGTTCCTGTCCTTTCCATGCACTCGCCGTTTGAAGTGATTAGCAAAATCGATCTTTACATGACATACAAGGGATATATCGCTTTCCTTCAGGACGCGTAATTTTCAGTAACGGGACACACGGCATTCCTTAAGCAGATCAAGAAAAACGTTACGCGCCATCTCTTCTCCGCCGAGGCTCATAAGATGAGAGTTCGGCACCTGACAGTCGATAAAAGCCACTCCGCGATCAAACATTGTTTTCGCTAAACTTAAAAAAGCCGCTTTTGACGCGTTTGGCTTTTTGGCGAACATGGACTCGCCGCAGAAAACCCTGCCAAGTAAAACGCCGTAACAGCCGCCTGCAAGCTCTCCGTCCTTCCAGGCTTCAGCCGAATGAGCCCAGCCAAGCCGGTGCAATTCGGTGTACGCGTCAATTATATCGGTTGTGATCCATGTTCCGTTCTGCCCCGGACGAATTTTATCCGCGCATCCCTTAATTACTCCGTAAAAATCCTTGTCATAGGTAATTTCATAAATATTATTGTTAAAGATTTTTTTCATGCTGGATGATACATGAAGCTTATCAGGAAAGATCACACAGCGCGGATTTGGAGACTGCCAGATGATTGGATCATCGGGACCATACCACGGAAAAATACCCTGCTCATAGGCGGACAATAAAATACCGGGCGATAAATTTCCGCCGATGGAAACTATATCATCAACCCATTTGCACGGATCGGGAAATTTAAAATTAACATAAGTATCAAGATAAGGAAAATCTTTATCAGGACCCGGCTGTGTTTTCATTATTCATTACACATTTCACATTCCCTGACTTCCATGCAGTAGCCGCCGCGCCAGTCAACAACCGCGTTGCCGCCCTGGCTGAGGCTTCCGAAAAGTACTTCGTCAACAAAAAAACTTTTAATTTTATCTTCGATGAGTCTGCCCGCGTTCCTCGCGCCGAATTCCTTGCTGTAGCCTTCTTCAGCCAGCTTGTCCACGCATGTTCCCGTAACGGTAAGGGTAACCTTTTTTTCCGCAAGCTGTATGGAAAAAGCATCAAGCTCTTTTCGGACAATCGAAACCATGATGTCGCGCGAAAGATGTCCGAAACGCACAACCGCGTCCAGCCTGTTGCGGAATTCGGGAGTAAAGAGCTTTTCCACGGCGTTATCAACCGCGCTGTCGTCCTGAATGCGATCTCCAAAACCTATAAGCCCCTTGCCGATATCCCTTGCTCCGGCGTTACTCGTCATTATCAAAATTACGTTGCGGAAATCCGCCTTTCGCCCCTGATTGTCGGTAAGTGTCGCGTAATCCATTATCTGCAAAAGTATATTAAAAATATCGGGATGAGCTTTTTCAATTTCGTCTAACAGAATAACCGCGTGAGGCTGTTTGCGTACCGCGCTTGTAAGCTGACCGCCTTCTTCATAGCCGACATAACCGGGAGAAGAGCCGATAAGGCGCGAAACTGTGTACTTCTCCTGATACTCGCTCATGTCAAAGCGGAGCATCGCTACGCCGAGAATTTCAGCTAACTGCCGCGCGAGCTCTGTCTTTCCTACGCCTGTAGGACCTGCAAACAAAAAGTTCGCGACAGGTTTTCCCTCAGCCCTGAATCCGGCTCTGGAGCGTTTAACCGCTTTTACCACTGCCGCAACCGCGTCGTCCTGTCCGAATACGCGCTCCCTAAGCCTTGTTTCAAGATTTTTTAATTTATCTTTCTCGTTTTCTTCAACAGACCTCTTGGGAATACGGGCGATTTTGGAGACAACAGCTTCTATAACAGGCAGGCTTATTTCAATTTTTTCGATCTGCGCTTCCTGAACGGTCAGTAAGTCCTTTTCCTCTCCGGAAGAAGCGGCTTCGTTAGCTGTCATGCTGTCAGCTTTTTCGCTGTCCTCCGACTGCCGCTTTTTGTATTCTTCTATCCGCGCGAACGCGCCGGCTTCGTCAATTACATCAATTGCTTTATCGGGCAGGCGGCGCTCTGTGATAAACTGCGCGGAAAGACGCACCGCGGTCTCCACAGCTTCGTCGCTGTAATGAACCTGATGATAATCTTCATACCTCGATCTAAGCCCTTTAAGTATGTCGATGGCGACATCTTCCGAAGGTTCATTTATATCGATCTTTTGGAAACGCCGCGAAAGTGCGCGGTCTTTTTCAAAATATTTATTGTACTCTTCATGAGTTGTTGAGCCGATACATCGAAGTTTGCCTGAAGCAAGAGCCGGTTTTAACAAATTTGACGCGTCCAGCGCGCCGCCTGAAACAGCTCCTGCTCCTACAATCGTGTGAATCTCGTCAATAAAAAGAATCGCCTTTTCTTTTTTCAGCATTTCTTCTACAACGCGTTTTATCCGCTCTTCAAAATCGCCGCGGTACTTTGTTCCGGCGACAACAGCTCCCATATCAAGCGATAAAATGCTGAACTCTTTTAAAACAGGCGGAACTTTTCCTGCGACAATTCTCTGCGCAAGTCCTTCTGTTATCGCGGTTTTTCCCACGCCGGAATCACCTACATGAAGCGGATTATTTTTCAATCTGCGGCAGAGAACCTGAACTGTCCTGTCAAGCTCTTCTTCCCTGCCGATAACAGGTTCTAATTTATTAGAACGCGCCAGCGCCGTTAAATCTATCGCATAACGTTCAAGAGCACTTTTTTTATTCGCTTTTTTCTGCCCGTCCGGCGCGTCGCCGTGAATATCATCATCTTCCGCAGTAGTTTGTTCACTTTTCTGAGAACTTAAAAAACTGTCGCCGCTGAAATTATGGGAGAGCATCTGCAAAAGTACAAGCCGCTTAATTCCGGCTTTCCTCAGATAGTAGGCGCTGTAACATCTCTCTTCGTCATAAAGAGAAACAAGAATATCGGCGACATCGATCATGTCTTTCTGCGCAGATCTGCTTTGAATAACTGCGCGTTCGATAATGCTGTTAAAGCCGACAGTTTTTGTAGGCTCGCCAGAGACCGTCAGCGGCAATTTCTGCTCGAAGAAATTTTCCATTCCGTTCCTGAGCAGTTCCAAGTCGGCGCCGCAGGAAAAGAGCAGCCCCTGAACTTCATCAAAAGCAAGCGCGGCATACAAAATATGCTCGGGTGTGAGATATTCATGCTTGCGAAGTTTTGCTTCATTGTACGCTGCATCAATTATCGCCTGTACATGCCCTGAAACTTTCATCCCTTTCCCCTATTAATAAAATCTAGCACAAATCTTAATATTTTTCTACCCGCGAGCCCTATTAGGCTTTTTCCACAATGCATTTAAGCGGATATTCGCTTGCCTGCGCGGCGGCATGCACCTGTTCAGTTTTTGTCACTGCGATATCCCATGTATAAACGCCGACAATTCCCTTTCCTTTGTTATGAACATCAAGCATAATCCGGCTTGCCTCGCCGATATCTTTATTGAAGATAACCATAAGAATTCCAATAACAAATTCCATAGTTGTATAATGATCATTTAAAAGAATTACCTTGAACTGCTCAGGCTCTTTAAATTTCTCGTCAGTTTTAGAAGCCGGTTTGTCTTTTATTCCTGGTTTCATGCAATTATTTTATAATATACTGATTTACCTGACTACCTCTGCGCATGGAGTAATTCCGGAAAAAAACGGCAAATCGGAACTTTCTGTTAAATACAACTGCGCAATTAAATAAAATTCAGCAGACCTATCAGAAATAATAGGTGCAAAATCATTGAATTTAAATAAATAAATTTAAAACCTATTAAAAATAACAGGTGTTCAATGTTAATAATCTGCAATATACCAAAATATAGTCATGTCCGTATGGGCTTAACATCCTGCTTTGAAGGTAGATAAAATGAGTTTTCCGCTGACGCGCAAATCTACAGATCATTCCGATATGGAAAAGTTTACGTTCAGTTTTTTCTGTGACAAGTGTGGAAAAGAATGGAAAAGCCTTGTTGTACCGTTTGAATCGGGCGGATTTACCTCCATAGAAAACGAGGAAGCGCGCCGGTTAATTTGGGAGCAGGAACACAAAGCGGCGTTTGAACATGCTAATCTGGAAGCTCATCTGCATTTTAATCACTGCAAAAAATGCGGAAAAAAAGTTTGCGATGAATGTTTTGATATTGAAGGACAGCACGAGGAAGTTTGCAAGGAATGTTCTTAAAGCTGGAAATACCGCCTGTATGGGCTGTATATATTTTGCCGGCGGGCAGCGTATCCGAAGGATACGAAAACGCAAAGGAGTGTGTTATGAAAAACACAATTAGGGTAATAGGAATTATCGTATTGGCAGCGGTAATCGGATTCACAATGGTTGCTTGCGGAGGCGGAGGCGGCAAGCCAAACGGGACATATTACAACGAACAATACAAATCCAGTTACACTTTTTCTGGAGACAAACTTACCATGGACGTGAGCGGTTATACATTTGAATTTACCTTCAGTGTCAAAGACGGAAAGTTAATCACATCATCAGATTTGGGAATTGCCGAAATCAATTATACGCTTAAAGGTAAAGAGCTTACAATATTTAACGACGACGGAAGTTCATTTACCCTTATTAAACAGTAAACAGGCTATACACCAGAAAATAATACGGAGAATTGTATGAAAAACAAAATAAAAATAATAGGTATTATCGCCGTTGCTGTGTTAATCGGATTCACAATGACAGCTTGCGGCGGAGGCGGAGGAGGCGCAAAAAAGAGCGGATTAAAAACCAATGGATTTTTCGGCGCGCTTCCCGCAATTTACGCAGACCATGAATTAGCCAGAACAGCCATTGATGAAAGGCTGGAGCTGGCACAACAGAAAGCGATAAAAAAACATGATATTAAAGCGTTGCAGAAGGCGGAAGCGCAATACGACAAAGACTTGGAAGATTTAAGCGCAAAATTGGAAGCCAGCCTGAAAGCTGAACATGCGAAACTCGCCGGCAAAGACGTTCCATTCACCATCGGCGCTAACTTCAGCGATTTCAAAGTCAATTCTCTGAAGATAGACGAAGACGGAAATCTGGCATTGTCCGCCAGCGATGTAAAGACAAATTTAATAGGGGTTACGCAATTCATGTACAGAGCTTATACGAAAGACGGTACGGTATTAATCGAATACATGGGTTACGGATCAGAAAAATTGTATACCAACCAGGCAATATGGAGCAAACCAGAAGGATGGGTAGATTTTGACAAAATAGAATTTATCGATACCCCTGGAAGAAACATGTAAGTATTTTAAGTTGTTCGGAAACTTCGGTTTCTGAACAACTTTTTAAAGAAAATTATCTAAAATACCGGAAACGATGCTGCCAATCGAATCTGCTTTATCAAAAGATTGGGACACACCAGAGTTGTCGCCGGACGGCTTGGTGAAACAAAAATACGTAATGTCTTTAATTATAAAATTATAAAGCCCTGTTCATGTCGGGAAAATCTTTCTTCCCTGCTCTCCGTTTACTACCTGAGCCATGGCTGAATAGATTGCCGATAATCCGCAGAATATCCCCACATAACCTGCGATTCTTGTTATTTGAAGGTTTTCGGTAAATTCGCCGGCTGAAAGAAGGAAAAATAAAACCGCTAATGATAAAAATACTGTCTTTGTAATTGTATTATGCGACAGCGTCCCTAAAAACATAAAGAAGGTAAAAACGCCCCATAAGGCAAGATAAAAACCTAAGGAAATATTGTCGGCGGGATTAACGCCGAAAGGTTTAATCCATATAAGACATAATGACCACCAGAATAAGCCGTAAGATGTAAACGCTGTTCCCCCAAAAGTATTGCCTGCCCGAAGTTCGCTGACTCCGGCAATAATCTGCGCCGCTCCGCCAAGAGCAAAACCCATGGCAACGATAACAATAGAAATTTCGATGATCCCCGCATTGTGAAGATTTAATAAAACAGTCGTCATGCCAAAACCTAAAAGTCCAAGAGGACCGGGATTGGCAGTTTTCTTTTCAGACGAATTTTCAGACATAATAGCTCCTTTTTTTAATTATAAACTACAAATAGAAAATATGGTATGGTATGACCAATAAACTTTTTACAATATATTTTAGTGCAGCCACCTGCGCCAAAGGTGACAGTCACCGCCGCCACATGTAGTGCCGTGTTGCGAGTAACGGCGCTATGGGTGGTATGGGTGACTGTCACTCTATCGTGAAATCCGTATTTCGGGGTTAAAAAACATGACTATTCAATATCTGCTGACTAAATCAAAAGCTGACAATAAAAGCCCTGTCCAGATAATTGATGAACTGGTTAGTGAAAAAGTCGCCGCTTCCACTATATAGTATCTATTGCCGTTCAAACGACACCGCGAAAAAACGGTGTCAGGCAACATTGTACCAGCAGTTTTAAGGATGCGATATTGTATTATTTATTTAAGCCAACTACAATAATGGGATGTTCGCCAAAATTGAGTTTAATCCGTCAGCGTTTAAGCGGAGAAAATGATGGCAAGAATGACAGATGAAGAAGCGGACGCGCTTGACGATTTGCTCACAAAGACTACTCCAAAAATTAAAACCGGAGAAGGCGGTTTTTTTACCCGTCAGCGGGATATTTTGGATGCGCTTGATCCGGTAGCAGCCAATTATATCCGCTCACAGGCTGAAATAACTCATCAATCGCCGGTTCAGATTATAGGCGATCTTGTCCGAAAAGAACTTCAGTCTGCATAGATTAAAACGGTATCTGATACCAACACCTCCGCTATACGGCGCGGGAGTATTCACTTTAATTTTTCTATAACATTTTTCAAGCAGTTGCGTATGCCGCATAATGCGGTTTTAATGTTGCGAAGCCGCCTGTCAAGATAAAAGTTTTTCAGGAATGCAGCGTTTTTTTCCGCAATAACTGCAATGCGTTTTAAAGCTTCTATTTTTCTGACGGCAAAACTGAAGTTTTCCAGCGCGCTTTCAATACTGTCTTTTTTTGCAGGATCGTCGTCCTCGCTTTCAAGAGCGGTTTCAGGCTCTTTCCAGCTCTTTTTAAGAAGTTTTACCAGTCTGCGGTAACGCAGACGATCAGTTCCTGCGACCATCGCAAGCATCGCGCTCGTTTCAAAACATTTTACCAGTTCCAAAAAAGCGGGAGTATTAACTGTTCCGTTTATTTTCCCGATATCAATTGCGTCAATAAGATCAAGGTTGAGGCGGGTTTCAAAATCGCAGGCATATAAAAAACCATTACGGTTTCAGTACATGTACAAACGGTTTCTGTACATGTCCAAACGGCTCCAGTACATGTACAAACGGTTTCTGTACATGTCCAAACGGCTCCAGTACATGTACAAACGGTTTCTGTACGTATACTAACCGGCTCTGTACATGTATAAACTGCTTCTGTACATGTACAAACTGATTCTGTACATGTCCAAACGGTTTCAGTACGTGTACAAACGGTTTCTGTACGTGTACAAACTGATTCTGTACGTGTACAAACTGATTCTGTACGTGTACAAACTGATTCTGTACGTGTACAAACTGATTCTGTACGTGTACAAACGGTTTCTGTACATGTACAAACTGATTCTGTACATGTCCAAACGGTTTCTGTACATGTACAAACTGGCTCTGTACGTGTACAAACGGTTTCTGTACGTGTACAAACGGTTTCTGTACATGTACAAACTGCTTCTGTACGTGTACAAACTGCTTCTGTACGTGTACAAACCGCTTTTGTACATGTCCGCAAAGATGACAGTCACCTGCGCTGCCTATAGCGCCGCTATTTGATTTTGTTTG
>Ga0209755_10008735_pt1 | contig 10777 bp, 11 predicted proteins | sample TergutCo191P1_FD_187301 | JGI IMG/M metagenome (GOLD analysis project Ga0209755, IMG submission 187301) | Cornitermes sp. P1 segment gut microbial communities from Petit-Saut dam, French Guiana - Co191P1 (SPAdes) (version 2) | ecosystem: Host-associated > Arthropoda: Insects > Digestive system... | reverse complement strand
GTGGACATCCATGCCAACATAGATTATTCTTGTCATTGTAGTGGCCTCCTTTTGCTTGCGGTAATTCCTGTAATTTACAGGTAAATCCACGACCTTGCAAACTTGAGGTCACTACATATTATCTTATTTACCACGGCGTTGCCGTGGTATCGTGCGGCCTGCCGGCGGCTTTTCCGTGCCTACGGCACGGCATGGGGCAAAATCGCCCCATGAGAACCCAAGAGCGTACACCGTTAAAAATAAGTGTAAAAATATTCACATCGCCAATCATCACATTCGAGATTGCTGATAGTATCTTCCAGTAACTCCTTTATATCTTCGCTAACATAGTAAATAAAATCGGGGTCATGCACATAAATGATTATTTGCCCTGCCGTTCCTATTTCTGTTGGGCCATAATCCAAAATTAGATAAAGTGAACCATTTGCCAGTTGAGCGAACGGAAACCAATGCTCATTTTCAATAAATGGCTTTATGCGTTTATCCAATTTTGCAATATCTTCGCTACTGAAAAAATCATCATCAGCCATTGGCTTGTTTTCTTTCCAGTAACTAACTTTCTCTTTTCTAATTTCATCAAGCGAAAGAAGAAAGAATGAAGAAACACATTCTTCGTTATAGGTTGTGTTGAAAATATTAAAAGGGTAACTACTACCATTTTTATATTTATAAAGTGACTTGAAATCTTCGGGCAACACGATACCAAAATCGCTTTCAAATGCCCGTATTTCTTCTTCGGTTGCACCTTTAATATTTTTGTAGGCTTCTAAATATTTTACACCTTGTTCTTCTATGCTTTCAGCTATAAAGCCCTCTATTGTTTTTACCAATGCTTCAATCAAGTTTAACCCTCCAAGAATTTCAATCGCTAATTTTCAGCGGTTGATTTTTTTATGTTCCAAATCGCTCAATCCAAACCCCACCTTATTCAAGAAAGGAGTTGACCGCCCACCCATGTACCACCTATCCATAAAAATAATCACCCGCTCCGCAGGACGTTCCGCAGTAGCTTCTGCTGCCTACCGTGCGGGGGATATAATCAAAAACGAGCGTGACGGACTTATCCATGATTATACCCGAAAAAGTGATGTAATGCACACAGAAATTTTACTGCCCGATAATGCCCCACCCGAATATAAAAACCGTGCTTTGCTTTGGAACGCAGTAGAGCAAATAGAAAAGGCAAGCAACAGCCAGTTAGCAAGAGAAATTCAAATCGCCCTGCCTGTAGAATTGACACTAGCCCAAAACAAAAGCCTTGTCCGTGAATATGTAAAAAAGAATTTCACCGACCACGGAATGATTGCTGATGTTGCACTACACGCAAGCAAAGACGGTAAAAATCCCCACGCCCACATCATGCTAACCATGCGACCCTTTAACGAGGACAGGACATGGGGAGCGAAACAGCGGAAAGAATATGTACTGAACCCACAGGGCGAAAAAATCTACGACCCCAAAAAGAAACAGTACAAATGCAAATCCATACCCGCCACCGACTGGAACGAAAGAACAAAAGCCGAGGACTGGAGAGCGTCATGGGCAGAAACCGCAAATAAACATCTTGCACAGCTTAACCATGATAAACGCCTAGACCACCGAAGCTACAAACGCCAAGGCAAAAACCAAATCCCCACAATCCATTTAGGAGTAGCCGCACATCAAATGGAAAAGCGGGGCATACTAACAGACCGTGGCAACATAAACCGTGCAATCGAAATCAGTAACCGCAAACTACGCCAACTGGAAGAACGCATAAACGAGTTGCAAGGCTGGCTTGCGGAAGAAATGGCAAAGCCCGAAACGCCACCCGCCAAATCACAAACCGCGCCACCGCAACCACCCAAACCCCAACAACCAACATTCGCAGATGTAATAGCCGATATTCTATCAAGGCAAGGGCAAATCATAGCCAACGCCACAGCCTAAAAACGAATACTCGACTTCCTCAAATCCAACAAGATAGAAAACTACAAAGGACTTGAAAAACATCTGCAAAACCTCATGGGACAACAACGCACCACAGGCAAAAAGCTAACCCCCATACGCCACCGCATGAACGAACTAACCGAGCATATGCAAGAATACGAAACCTACAAAACCCGCAAAGCCGAACACGACAAATACCAACAGGACTACAAAGCCCAAATGCCGTGGAAGAAAAAAGCCTATGAGCGGGAGCATGGTTATATTGTCCATCTTTACGAAACCTCAAAGGACAATATAGACAGCTTGAAAAACGCCAACGGCAAAATCCCCATACATTCATGGCAAAAGGAACACGCCAACCTCACCGCAGAATTACGGGAACTGGACAGGGATTATAAGCACCTTAAAACCGAAGTTGATACTGTGAACAAAATCCGCACCGACGTTTACAACATTCTCCGCAAGGAACAGCAGAGGGAGCAACCCACCAGAACGCAAGACAAGGTGCGGTAAAAAAATACCGTGCCTTGCACCCATGCCGACCTCAAAACCCAATATCCGCTTTTATATATTATAACACACAAAAAAATCAAATGCAATATTGATTATTGAGTTGAGGTGTGATATAATGATTACAAGCAGAAATTTTGAGGACACAGCACCCCAAGTCACAATAACAAAAAGGAGCAACCCCAAATGGCACTAGCAAAACACACAGCCAAAAACAAGAGCGGAACACCGCTAAAATACACTTTTAAGTCAGATGTATTGTTCAAAATGTTGTTTGTTCGCAATCCCGACTTGCTGAAAAGATTGGTTGCTGTACTTCTCGGCATACCCCTTGCAAGCATACAAGAGTTTGAAACAATCAATACCGAAATGCCACCCGAAGAAATCGGCACGAAATTTTGTAGGTTAGACATCAACATGAAAGTGGACGGTAGACAAGTGAATATTGAAGTCCAAGTAGAGGACGAAGGCAATTATCCCGAACGCTGTATGTTCCATTGGGCTAAAATGTATGTAGGTTCTTTACCATCTGGCAAAGACTTTTCGCTACTACCACAAACCATAGTAATCAGCATTATGGGTTTTGAATATTTTGAATGTGAAGAAGTACATTCGGAATTTGCCGTGATGGAAGTTAAACGCCACGAATTGTTATCAGACAAACAAAAATATCACTTCTTCGAGTTGCCAAAGTTGCCAAACGTGGAGCAGATAGACACTACAAGCGAAAAAGATTTATGGCTTGCACTTTTTAACGCAGAAACCCAAGAGGAATTAGAGCAGTTGATGAAAAGCGGAGGTGAGGTTATGACCCAAGCAGTAGGAGCATATCACAGCATTACGGCTGATAAGCAGTTTCAGTATTTGGAAACGCTACGGGCGAAAGCAAGGCATGATGAAGCACAGGCGATTAGCAATGCCGAACGCAAAAGAGATGTGCATTGGCAAGGCGTGGTTGCCGATAAGGACACCGCACTTGCTGAAAAGGACACCGCACTTGCTGAACAAGCCAAGCTAATAGCCGAACTACAAGCCCAACTCAAAAAATAATTTTTCATACTCGAAAAACCAAGAAAAGCCCGATACCGTGGGGATTTATGACACTTCACGGCATGGGGCTTTTTGCGTGTGATTAAAAAAGTCCTTGGAAAGGACATACACAATTTCACCCACACCACCGAAAAGTCCAGTAAACAAGCGGTTTCTTCGGTGGTAATCTTGCCCTTGTAATCCGTTTTGGTCATTGTTTGGTCAAGATTTTCTACTAGGGGTTAGCACCATTCACCGCAACATAGCACAAGTTATCAAAGGTCAACCACATTTACAATAGCTTCCATTGCTCGTGTCTGTGCGTTGCTAAATGCGTGTGCATATGTTGCAAGTGTGGTAGTTGGTCTGTTATGCCCTAATGCCTTTTGAACCGTCACCACATCAACACCGCCATTTATCAAAGCACTAGCATTAAAATGCCGAAATGAATGTATTGTCACCTTGCGTATGCCTTTACGCTCCGCTAACTTCCTAAAGTAGTTAGTAGGTGCATTTATATACATCATTTCACCGCCAGACTTAGTAAAAAGCCTGTCATTTTCTACCCAAGAACTGCCAAAAATTTCTCTTTGCTCGTCTTGCCACTTCCTGTACTCTTTTAATGTTTCCATGATATGAGCAGGAAGTTTTAGGCTTCGGCAACTGCCTTTTGTTTTTGGCGTGTCCGTGTAGGCTTCGTGTCTGTAGTTGTCATAGTAATAAGCACGAGAGATAGTGACGGTATTATTGTCAAAATCAAAATCTTTCCATTCAAGCCCTAATAATTCGCCTTTTCTACACCCTGTATATACTGCCAAAGTGAAGAAAAGTGCAAAAGGCTTGTTTTCTCCGTCCTCATTGCGTAATATTTCTAACAACTGCTTGACTTCCTCAACCGTGTAAATATTGCGTTTAATCTCATCTGCCATTGGATAATCAACAGTTGCACATGGATTATATGTTATTATACGCTTTTTAACGGCATAGGCGAGGATAACAGACACTAGACGCACATGACTTTTAATGTAATCGGCTTTTAGTCCGTCATCAGCGAGGGAACGCACAAAGCGTTGTATATCAAGCGGGGTTATTCTGTCTATGCGAATATGCCCCAATGCGGGATAAATCCGCTTTCTTAGCTTGTTGTAATTGCAAACCGTCATCCTCTTTAACTTCAATTCTGCGTAATCCTTAAACCATGCCTGTGCAAAGTTTTCAAATTTTGTAGATGTGACAGTTTGCCCTTGCTTACAACTTTCCTCAAACAAAACCGCTTGCCGTTGTAACTCTTTTTCGTTCCACTTATCGCTTTTTGTGGTATCGGGTTTATAAGTCATAGACTTTACAACTTGCTTACCATGCACATCATACCCACATGAAACTTTAATGCGAAAAGTATCGCCACGCTTAGTTATATTCGCCATTTTCAATTCCTCCTATAAAAGAAAATGACGCATTTCCATTAAAGAAATTATACCATGAACCCCGCATAAATTCAATAGAAATACGCCATTTTCACTCAATTTTTTACAAGGTTTTTACTAGGTTTTCATTAGGTTTTTCAAGCAGTTTCACCGAAAAAAGCCAGTAATTCTTTTTCGGAAATCATGTACTTATTCCCGAATTTGTAATACTTAATGCTGTTTTGTGTGCATAATTGACGCACACGATATTCAGTTAAACCCTCAATCAGTTTTGACGCTTCTTTGAGTGTTAGCAATCGTAATTTTTTTGTTTCTGTGTTCGTGTTTGTGGTTATTGTCAAAATATCGCCCTCCCTTAAAATTAAACAAGTGGTAATCTATCATCAATCCAATAGGCTTGAAAAACTGTACCGTCACGAGTGATAAACCGCCCCTGTGCGTCTGATGAGATGTTGTCACTAGCCGAGCCATTATCAAGAATGATAATTGATAAGGTGTTGTCTGCCCTACCACAAGCCCGATAGTCCAGATTATTTTTAATCTGTCCAGACAATACATTTGCGTCTGGTCGTTGCGTTGCCAGCAATAGATGTATACCAAACGCCCGCCCTAATCGTGCAATCTTGGCTAGTTTGCTTTCAATGCCTGTTACTAAGGCTTTTTGTTCTTTGTCTAACCCTGTCTTGTCAAGCAGTTCCGCCACTTCATCACAAGCAAATATCAAACGTGATAAATGCACCTTGCTATTTTTGTTGTACTCGTCAATGTTGGCATATCCCGATTGTGCAAGCAGAATTTTTCTGTTTTCTAATTCTTGCGTCAACCCGTCCAACTTTTCAAGCAAGATATTTTCATCTATAATAATGTCACAATGCTTGTGCCATGTCGGGGGAAAATCTACACCGCCCTTAAAATCTGCAATGGTGACAATTGCACCTTTTTTCAGACATTGCATTAGCAGAAGTTTCAACAAGACACTTTTGCCGCTCCCAGTAGAACCGCCCAACAACATATGCGGGGTGCGGGATAGGTCCACACCTTCTACACCTAGCAGACTTTCCCCTAGTGCTAGGGTAAAACCGTCATGTGTATTTTTTATCAAGTGCTTGTTACTCCAGTTAATTTTTTCTGGTAAACTATGCCTTGCGGGGATTGTGTGAAGTAAAACATAGTGCTTACTTGCACCAGTTTCGACTTTTACAATGTTTAAGTCTAGTGTGGCTTCAATTTCTAACTTCATATCTTCCCACTTTTTGAGCGGTAGACCATAGTTTAGAAATTCAAGTATTTCAATGCGTTTGTCGTTTTTGTCCTTGGTTTTGTTAATCAATAGTGGTGCTTCTCCTGCGTGGTTATCAAGTCCAATCCGCAAAAGGCTGTCACGTATTCCTTTACTTCCCAAAGGTGTACCCAATGCCACAATCAGAACAACCGCACCAATTGGAAAGCCTAGTGCAAGCCCTATTTGTAATAGTGACTGCTCTAATACTTCCAAAACTTCTGCATTTCTTATTATTTCCGCAAGACTTGTTGTTGATAGTTCATTAAAGGCGTTGCGTAAAACGTGAATATCAATAGCCCATATTGCACCTATTACATAGGCTAGAAATACGATTGCCTTTTTCCAATCCGTAAAAATAGCCTTGCAACCTTTACAAAATCGCAAAAATACATAACTTCGTTGATTTTGTGTGTTGAGTTGTTCTCTATCGTGTTTCTGCATATCGTTTTACCTCCATATCCTCGGTTACTGCCCCAAAGGGTGTATACTCTATAACCTTGTGTATTCGCCTTAAAAATGCCTTCCATGTTTCTGGTCGCTTGTATTGCACATCTGAATATTGAGCAGTTAAGGGAATATTTGATGTGATATATACAGCAGTAAAGCAAGCGACTTTATCGCTATATCTTGCGGGTAGGTTTAGAGGGTAAATGTCCAAATAATTTAACATTTCCTCAATCTGTATTTGTGAGTTGTATTCCTCAAAAACTAATACATCTTGACCAGAATAGTTATCAAAAACTACGCCTTGACCCTTGCGGTAGTTGGTTATCCTGCATACATTCCTCGCACCGTGTTTTTCAAATATTCCGCTTGTTTTGCCTGTGCCTGTTGAGCCGTAAATATAACTAACTTCCAGTTGTCGATTTTCAGTAGCATATTTTTCAGCCAACACGGTTTGACGCAAAATTTCTATATCTTTAATGCGAAACGCTAAAGCGGGGTTGTCGTTGATGATGTCCATAATTGTCATACCCGCCCTAATGCTTTCTATCAGTTGGTGCATTTTGGGGCTTTTTTCTTCTCTTTCAGTTGGAATATTGCCCCATTCGTAAAAGCTACCTTCTACGGAAGTTTCAGCTTTTTCACTATCTGCCCACTTACCACTTTTTGTTATATAGTCCTTATTGTCCATTGCACTGCCTATTGCTTTTTCGATATGTGCCGTTGGGTAACGGTTTTTTAGCGTGGTAAAGCGTATAGGCGATGATGACATTATAAAAAGGTGCGTGTGGGGTGTTCCTGTTTCTGATATTTCATCAGCCATACAAAAATAATCTGGGAAGAAATGTTTTGCTATTTCTGATATGGCTTGTTGTGTTAATCCACCGTCTTGCGGGTTATTAAAAACTAAATGCCATTTGCGGGATTGTGCATTGTTTGGCATATAAAACCTCCTGTCTGTGATTATATTTGCTACGTGCTACAATGTAGCCATGGGGGTAATACTAGCCCCATGGCTAGGGGCGGGAACGAGCGGGCAGGGGGGATATTTTCCCTACGTGAAAACATCTAATCCCCCTTATTGCCCACACGCTCCCGCCATAGGTTTATGCCTTGGTTTGAACCAAAGATATACCTTTAGCCCTAGCCGCTACTTGGGGTTGACCGTTTGACCAATAGATAAAAATTTCTAAATCGGTGAAGGTAACTTCTGCGTAACCTTCGGGGGCTTCTAAAATTTGCTTGCCCTCAATTTTCACGCCTATTTTTTCTAAGCTACGGTCGGGCATGGCGATAACGTAGCGATAACCAGTAATGTTGTCGGTACGCTTGCCGTTTTGGTATTCGTATGCGGGTACTACTTCAACAAGCCATAGACGCTTGCCTAGACTGCTGTTGTCGATTTTCAAGTCTGTAATCTTCATGTTTGTGTCCTCCTATGGGATAAAAAGTTTTAGGGTGTGCCGATTTTGAGAAAGTGAAACAAGCTAGAAAGTTGATTAAATCGGCTTAAAATCAACTTTCAGCGCATACAAAAAGGCTCAATTGTCCTAATGACAACTAAGCCCATTCCGAATATTCATAACTTGTCGATACCCAACACACGCATATATACATGGTGGGTATGGCAAAGCCATAAAACAGGGAAGAAATGCGAACCAATGAAAAAGTCCGTATTTCTTCCCATTCATATTGCATAAGCCTTACAGCTTAAAATCTATTACTGGAATTGTAAAAGGGTAGACTGCTCCCTTTTAATTCACGTTTTACGCACCAAAAAAGTATACAGTGCAATCCATTCCGAAAGTTTGCGTACCTACATATTAGATACATTTAATCCAAAAAAGCAAGGTCACATCTTTGCGTCGTGTGCATGACTTAACACTATCACCATTCTAAAAAACCCTTTGGGATAGTCACTGGCGGGGTTGCCTGCAACTTAATCTAATATCATTATGCCTGTGTCATATCGGCATAGGTGACAACAAGGGCGTATGACCACCCTCTAACCGACAATCAACTAAGTTTTGCTTAGTCATTCGATTAGTAAAGGGACAATATTAGTCTAGAGTTACTTGCTAGAGGTACGCTAATATTGAAAAGTTGATTGCTCAACCTTACCTACTTATTCTATCATGGTGCAGTGAGCTTGTCAACCATTTATTTCCATTTTTGATAACGCAAATTGTTTTATTTTTCGGCACAATCCGAAGATATTTTATGAAATTGGCAATTTATAGTTGCAACAATCGAAAGTTTGTGCTATAATGAAAGATGGTAATTTGGCTGTACATTTTCCACCAAGGTATGTTATACTGAATTTATGCAAAGTTGAGGAGGATATTATCCATGAAAATTAAAAAAGGAAAGAAATTTATCGCCATTGCGTCGTTTGTCGCTGTAATTGCTGTAATCCTTTCATTTAGCAATGTAGGCGAGGTTTTAGCACAGGCTTGGAATGTAGCGGTTTCAACGTCTAGGTTCGTTGTTAATGGTGAGGTTCGTGAAATTAATGCCTTGAATATCAATGGAAGAAATTATGTTTCTATAGCTGAGATTGCGGAACTGCTTGATATAAATGTTTCCTTTGACGAAAACACAAACACGGTATACCTTGAACAAGCTAACGCTCAAGCCGACATTGCAATCCCCCAATATCAAGCTGTCGATACAGAGCCAATAAGGACTGTGGATGTTACAAACACCCTCTCGGATAGAGAGATTGTTCATGTAATCGAAATAGATATTCCTATTCTACACCCACAACAACATATCGTATTGGACGATATGTTTGAGTTATTAAGCGGTGACATTATTACTTATGACATATCATTTGGCGATGCACGTTCTGGTGTGATGGTTGGGTTTGTTAGGGATAAAACATGGACAAGAGGCGATGCACTTTTTTGGGGAACGATTCTTGATTCCATATCTTCAGTTGAGCCGGGCAGAATGTATTTTGAAACTACGTTTGGGCTTGGACTCTCACACTCGTTGAGTGAAGCGTATTTGATTATAAGAAATCAACACCCTATAAATAGTGGTGAAGTCGTTGAGAATATTAGAGGGACTGTAACCATATCAAGATAAGAGCATAAATAAACTTGAAATATGTTTTTGGGGGTGGTTTTCCTGGGAAAAGCGATAATTGCATTTGCAGTCACTTTAATTTTAGGGGTCTTTTTTGGCGTTATAGGGCATGATTTTCTTAATGGTTTTACTGTGTTGGGAGCTATCGTAGCTATTTCTACAATGGGGGCATTTATCATATACTTTAACGAAAAACTAAATTCTAAAGAGTAGCACAATAAATCCATTCCGCTAACCCATAGTCAAGAGAAAATGTACTCTTGACTATGGGTTTTTTGTGTGCTGATTTTTGAAGGTGTCCGACCCTATACTGCATATTGGCTTTTGGAGTATGTCGCACCCTCTAAGTATAGCACACAAAACCGCTGCATTTTGGCTATCGGAAATTTGAAGTTTAAGACCTTGGGCGTTCCCCCCCAATCCCCCCCGTCCTCACCGACCTGCATATCGGGTGTGCCGTGGCGAGTTATTTATGCAGGGTAAAAAATAGAAGTTGGAAGTAATCCCCCCAACTTCTGATATGGAAATGCGCCTTGGTTTTGGTCTTTCCTTGGTCATTATTTTTACTTAAACTTACCTTTTGTTGCTTGCAAGTGCTAGAATATACCGCTTGAAAATCCTGTGATAATACGGGTTGTTGGTGCTTGCCACAAGTTAGCAAAAGTTGTGTTGATACTTGATACAATGCTACAGGAGCAACAAAGAAAGTGTTTCTGATTCTTGACCATCTGCGTGTTCATCACTCAAAAAAGGTTAGGAAATGGCTTGAAAAACACAAGGTTGAAATTGAAGTGTTCTTTCTGCCGCCATACGCCCCGGAATACAACCCCGATGAATTGTTAAGCAGCCACCTGAAGCGCGGTATCGGCAAAAGATATATTCCTCGCTCACAAGATGATTTAATACACAGCGTGCGTTCTCACATGAAAATGCTTCAACTTGATTCCGATAAAATTCGCTCGTTTTTCAATGCACCGTACACGGCATATGCCGCTTAAGCTGTCCGATATTTAATCGGTGGAGCAATATAATCGTGGTATACTGGTTTGGATTGCGGAAAAATCGGTTG
>Ga0209755_10008734_pt1 | contig 10778 bp, 5 predicted proteins | sample TergutCo191P1_FD_187301 | JGI IMG/M metagenome (GOLD analysis project Ga0209755, IMG submission 187301) | Cornitermes sp. P1 segment gut microbial communities from Petit-Saut dam, French Guiana - Co191P1 (SPAdes) (version 2) | ecosystem: Host-associated > Arthropoda: Insects > Digestive system >... | reverse complement strand
CGAATATTTTAAACATGGTGTATACTCTCCGTGTTTTCCTCTTCAAAATGCAGTTTGTTTCATAATTCTATCATATTTGGTTCCTGTATTATTCACATTTTATATACAGGATGTGCTAAAACTAAAAAAGAAATAATTCCGGGTCCAAAAGGTTAATGGGAGTGTTATCTGTAAAAATTATAGCTATAAATGGGAATAGTGGAATGAAAAGTCGAGTGGCAGGTGCAAATATGCTTGTGAATGGTGAGGTAAGACAAGTGAACTGCGGCGAACGTGGTGATGTCCAGGCGTTCACTGGTATTGTTTGAGGACAGTTATATAAAAATTAGACTACAGAATGATGTCTGGGAACGGAACGTTTTCTGAGGATAGGTGACGGTCAAGCAGTTTTTTTTTTAACACTGGCTTTGATGAACCGCTGGCACTAGGTAAATTATATTTGGGATGAAAGTAAATCGTTAATGTTGATATACGTTTTTTGTTACTCAATTATTACACCAACCACTGCACATATATAAAATTTATAAAATTTTACACATTAAAACATTAAAAACGCTCCGACATGTTTCGGTCCTATGACCATCATCAGGGAGTTATATATTCCTTGCTAAAGTTACACTAGAAACAGTCACATATTAATTGCGTCGTACAAGTTGGGTATTGTGGCAGCATGCCGTCTTGTGTAATGTTATGTTGCGAAGGGTGTCCTGCTACGGATGTGCATTCTGTGCTTCGTTGCAACGCAACGAAGCACAGAATGCACATCCGTAGCAGGACACTCTTCGCAACATAACATTACACAACAAGGCATGGTACCACAATACCCAACTTGTACAAAGAAATTAATATGTGACTATTTCTAGTGTGACTTTAGCAAGGAAGATATAGCTCCCTGAGGATGGTCTTAGGGCCGAAACATGTCGGAGCGTTTTTAATGTTTTAATGTGTAAAATTTTATAAATTTTTTACATGTGCAGTGGTTGGTGTAATAATTGAGTAACTCGACAACTTGCACGGTGTAACAATGAAAATAAAAAATTCTGAGTGTGTATTTGTAGCCTTAAATATCCAGCATACAATGTGTATGTGTCGTGTTATAAATTCATCTGTAGCCTGTCTGGCTGTACGACATTTTTTCCACTCTATCTGATGAAGAGCACGATTTTCGGAAAAAAAATTTCTTGAATACAAAATATTTTGATTTTATCCACTATTTGTGCCTGAAACATTTCTCATTCTAAGAAGAACTCAGCTATATAAAATCATAATTGTACATAGGTTTTCGTGTAATGTACCCGTTTTTTGTCGGATTTTAATTATCTCGACAGCTTTCCGGAAAAGCCCAAATATAAAAATTTCATGAAAATCCGTCCCTTGGGAATTGTTTCATGCGGAAAGGCGAACAGGCAGAAGAACAGAGGGACAGACAGTTATGAGGAAGCTAATTGTCGCATTTCAGGGTTTAACGAACGCTCCTAAAAATAATTTATTAGTAAAGAGACTGTAATGGAGACCTGTCAGTCAATCCTCACATATACTACATGTACTTTGAACATATTATGTCTAACCAGTAACTCAGAGAATGTGATTTATTGTTATGATAAGAATTAACGCAAAATAGATTTCTTGAAAACCCTTCAATCTTGGATAGAATATTGCTCCTGTGGATAGTGGATTCTCTATATTGCCTTCAGATGTCGGAGTTTCACTATACACTCTTAAGCTGTCATATCTAAGTATAACTAAATTTTCAACTATACAGCTGGGAAATATTTGAACTCTCAAGATTTCTTAAACTGCGCTTCTAATTCGTAGGTTACAATCCAGAGGAAATTCTTCTTTGGAGGTGGATCAGTCCACTGGTGTGGCGGCTCCATTATCGACAGCGAACACGTACTGACTGCCGGTCATTGCGTTTATGGGTGAGTAGAAAATGGCGAGCTCTTAGCGTATGAGTATCAGGAACATTTCTTGCGGGTAAAGGCGGCCAGTGTGTAGGCCTGATGAACTTACCACCTTTATGTGTCGTTTGTCTATAAATCTGCAAAGCTCAAACTCCTGGAAACCTATGGGTATGTAATGGGCCTGTACAGGGACTGCCTTACAGGTTTTATATATATTTTTAAGCGACCTACATCCATCCATCCACGACTGATAAAGTTCAATGTATCATGCGATCATTTTGACGTTAGACTGCGATAAGTAACAGGATACTGATTATCGAGATTATACACACTGAAATATGCAATTCACTTCTTGCAAAATTTAGGTGGAATGTTGGTAATTTATTGCCTGCTATTTGTTGGATGCACCTACACTTTAATTATTGCAGATATGATTAAGAAATTTTCTTTTTTATAAAAGGTTGCAGCAGTTTTTAGTAAAGAAATTACATTATTTGAGGTTAATATTGTATTAAATTCAAATTCAAAATTATTACTCCAATTTCGTTTACATCATTGGATGTAACTGTTAACAACGGTTTTCTTCTGCACATTCCATATTTTTAATATTAATGACTAAATTTAATCTAAACTGTTTGCTATCACCCTTCAGATTATGTACTTTAATACTATGTGCGTTTACATGTAGTAATATTATATGTTATAAAACAGTATCCAAATAAGAAGAACAATTTATTTGTTGCATTCTTCGGGTTTGGAATTACATATCCTATGACCTGTTTATCCTTGTCTTCGTCAGTTATTAAAAGAAAATTTTGTAACAGTGCCTCAAGTATGGTCACAATTTGCCACTTTCCCATTTTTTCCACTTCATCTATATCTTCTCACACAACTTTAAGGAAACTGGGTCACTGGAAGCCTTTATTTTATTAATTGTACTTAAAAAACAAAAGCAAAGATTTGAAGCATTTTGACCAACGTTCGAAACAGAAATTTGTCCTTGTGGTTAAAAATCACGCCACGAAGCCTTGTGTGGGAAGTGAGATGGTGTCCTCAAGTATGTGTTTCTTTGATTACTTGGCACTAATATTTTCTGTGTAAGTTGCATGCTCTCACTCATTCCATAGGTTTGACATAATAACGCAAAATGCAAGAGTGTGTATGGACGTGACGACAAACACGTCCAGGCCTATCTCCTTGAAATCGAATTTTGTATAAAGTAATTGCAAAACAAATTACAATGCTTGAAAATGTTTAACATAAAAAGTCCTCCTTCATGCGAAATAACGCTGTGAAATCTCAATCATATCACCATATTTGTGAGCCCACAAAATTATTAATTTATAAAAAATCGCGATTTCATATTTATTACACTGGCAGCCACTTCGCGTATAGCATTAGTGTTTTAACTTGATACCGAACGAAGAATCAACTTCGCTACAAGGGTATATCAAACTATGGCAAAGGCAGTGGTCATAAAAAACTAACATATTTCAATCATGTCTGTTGGTAAGTACTGGAAAAATATAAAACTTGGTTCAAAATTGTTTGAAAATAGATAATAAACGCTTGGATATTGCAGCGTCTCCGTTCAACTTTTGGCTAGAATATAAAAATAAATTAATACATTGTTAATAATGTGAAGATTCTTCAGAAGTATTGCTTGTAAAATGAATTTTTTTCCCGGCTCCTGACATGAAGGCATACACTCACACTTAATCCCTGCATCACGTGGAAACAAGTGTTCAACTGTAGGCACCGGCCATTTTGCTCACGGAAAAAATACGATATCCATCGAGTTGGAGCTTGGTGGGTAACAGAGCCATTCTTGACGCTCTGAAGAAGAGAAAAATTTCATGCGCCTACGGGATTCGAGCCCCGAATCTTCCAGCTCCTAACCTATTCATTACACTGACTGCGCTACCCAGCTCTCGATATACTGCTTGTATGTGAATAGATTGTCACCTCAGTGACAGAGTATATTGCCCGAATTCAAACCAATATTAACTGTAATTTAAATGCAAACTTGCTTTCTTTCCGTCGTTCCCAAATATTACAGCTTTATCCCACTATCTAGATATGTATTTTCTACGTTAATATTAGTATTTTCTTCTTTGTTTTTGCGAGGAAACCTGAATATATATATAAAACATTTCTTACACTTCACATTCAGACTGAGAGCTGCAGAGTTTATAGTATTTGCTGGCGTGCTGAACAGAATAGCGGAATCTTCAGAAGACACCAAGGTGGTACGGGAGGTTACAGAGGTGTTTCTTCATGAGAAATTTGATTATGACTCTTTAATTAACGATATCGCCATTATAAAGGTAGGAATTATTTTTAAGTATAAAAACCAACACTTTATTTCATTCGAACATATAAGTCACAAAGTACATTTGGAAGTATAGTAAGTGAATTTAAATATTACACATATTTCAGATATTATATTTTTCCTAAATTCAAAGGTTTCAAGAATAAATAGCATATTTCAAATCTCCACATTCTTTCTGTTTCCTTTGTGACTATCGATCCATAACTTCTTCCAAAGCGAGTTTTCTAGAGAGTGTGAACTAGAGTTTCCTCCTTCAATTTCCAGTATACTCTCTTTTCCTTAGACATTCAGTTGCTACGTATTCTTCCTCGTCTTCCTGTCACTTCTCTATTTCCCTATATCTTTCTTCCAATAACGTCTTTTATAAGGTATTTCCTATGCAAGATGTGAACAATCTAGTTAAACTACCTTGTATTTAAGTTATTCCTCCCTCTTTGACTCTTTATAATACTTGTTAACGTTTCACAACATCAGTCCAATTGTTCTTTCCCTTCCTTTTCCAGCACCACATTTTGAAAGTTTTAACAAGCAATAAATTGCAGTTTGTAATAAGACTGATCTTCTACCTTAAGAAAAACGCGCTTCGAATCTTCCCTGTTATAGTCATTCTCCAAAACATGCACAGAATTTGCAAAAACTACACAACATTGGCGATTTTGGAAAAAGGTGTTAGAAATGGGCGATGAATGTGTAAATTTTATCACAGTTTAATAAATGTTCGAATTGGATACGTGATGGGAAATTACTTGCCTACCTGAAAAATTACAGCTGTTTGATGAAAGATTATGCTGAATGGATTTCTTTCAATTTTGACCTTAATTTTACGAAATATTGTAGGTCCAGAAGTAAAAATAAGAATAATTGTGCCAATTGTTTTATACGGATTACTGTTTTGTTGAACAAATTTGAAGTATGGTTATGTTAAATGCGTTCCTATATACTGAATGCTTTGTATCTAACACATTTTTTTATCAAAGCATACACTTATACAATATATTTTACTCATTAGAATTTGGCATATTTCGATTCTTTGACACGTAATGTTGGTTAATGTTAAACAAAGTCTCTTGTCCAATTTTAAAATGTTTTGTGTCCATAAACTAGAAACAAATTTTAGCACCTGCTCTACGGTGAACTGTATCACAGAGTACAATGATTAATGTCATTTAATTATATTTACGGTTTTCTTATTCTGCATGTTTCATAATAATAATAATACACTTAAGACAGTACTTAAATTTAAGTTTTATCCTCTAGTAATACAATCTTCATTAGCCAGAATGTAGTTATAATACGCAACTACAAGGAACGCAGTTTAGTTGCTCAAGTTTCAAGCGAATTAGATTTTCACCCATCATTATTATATAGAGCTGTAAAATTTAATTTTAAGAATAATGATAAAATGTACTGTAATTTAAATAACAGGACATACTTCACACAATTGGCTTGCTGTAGGATAAGTTTTATTAAAAAAAAGGGAGGTTTTAAAATTTTTATACTTACAAGGCAAACAAACACCGGATTTGCTAATGTTCGTAAACCGAATTTGCTGGCATACTCCCTAGTTTGAATTAATAACAACTAAGTATGTCGGGGATAGTACAAAACGTTACCTTAGAGACGTGTTACTAATAAAAATGAAATTGTTTAAATGAATTATGATATTTTATATTCAAAAAAATGGACGGATTAATTACGAATGAACAAGAATAAATAAAAGGAATCGAGCAGTTTAGAAGGGACTATACATATCGAGAAATCTAATTGCTTGAGAAGGTTGCTATTGTTATTGGGTGTGGGCATTGAATGTAAACATTACTGGGGTGAGAAGGAATATCTTCAGGACTTTGTTAACAGCACGTGGAGTTAACGTTTCAGGAGATAAACAGATAATATATATATATATATATATATACACCTTGATTAGATAGTTTGTGATACAGAGAAAATAAGCTTAGAATCTTGTCCAGTGCCTTCACACTTCTACATACGGCAGGGGATGTGAACAAATTTGCTTTTCTGCACTCTGGTCTGGTTGTGCAGATTGTGAAAAATGGGTACACTGCTGCCCATAATGTAGCCTAGATTCACTGTCAGTATGAGGTACAGACAGACGTGACATGTTTGTAGGTCAGTCCTGGCTTCCCGACAGACAATCCCGCTGTGAAAGCAATCCCATTGAAGCAGAATGTTGCTCCTGATGGCCTGGTCTGTACCGTGAGTGGCTGGGGACGTCTGAAGGACGCACAACCGACCATGCCGCAAATTCTTCAGGTCGTCGTCGTGCCCTTTATCACCTACGACACCTGCCGCTATATATACCAGAACTACACTGATGGAAGTATAGAGCCTGGCATGAATTGTGCTGGCTACCTCCAGGGTGGAAAAGACGCGTGCGGAGTGAGTACTCTTTCCTTGTTTGCGGCTTAAACGGGATAACAAAGGAACGCTTTTTGATACAGCCAGATTATATCCTGCTGTAGTTGCAGATTAAGGCGCTATTGTTACGGATGCCCGAATATTTTCTTTTAAAAAACGAGCTGCTTTACTAACTATGACACGACATACAGGGCATTCAGGAAAAGAGACTCTCAGTATCAGGATTTGTTGGACAGTTTTCTTGAAGGTGGAAATATTTAGACAAGTGATTCATCAAGAGCTAGTGATTGCCATGTAAGCAGGCTCATTTAACTGTATTGGGAAGTTAACTGTTGTTATTTTGAACAAAATTCTGTGATAACATTGAAGATTGAGAAATTACTACATGGATGTTTTCGATTATAAGTTAAGCTGTCAAGTCACCACTTTACACCTACATTAATATTAGGTAACTTAGTATTTTACTCTTCCAAATACCGTAGCTTTGTGATATTATAATAAGATTATTTTCATGCCAAAACAAACATTTTTACCTTCATATTCAGGACAGGGCCTATTATTTGGGACGTAGAACTGAAAAATGTAATTGGCACTTGCTTAAATCCTTGCTTTAAATCTCGTAAGCCACTTAACACCAAGTACCATGATCTTTGAAATGTAATATTCCAAAATTTCAGAACTGTGGACTCTGTAAATACATTTCTCCCTTTTTAGGCTCACGTATTATAAATATAATTTGTAATTATGATTATATTTGAAAGTAAAATTATTTCTATCAGAAACTTATCAAAAAGTGACTTATATAGCCGTCAGACTAAAATTCTTAATTCGGGAAATCCCTTTTCTGTTTAGGGCTGTTATTTTTTTAAGAAGTTACGTCTCGTGTTTTTCTTCAGGATTGTAGGGAGAACGACAGGATACTTTGTTGAACCAAACCAGATCCCTCACCTAATTTGTCTTACATGAAACTAACCGTGTTTTTCCCATCATATTAAGGCTGCCATTCAATAACGGCGTTGGTATTTGTAAAGGGCTTAAGAATAGATTTCGAAGGAACATAAATATTTCCTACCCTTTTGTACAGAAGTACTCTACACTTTTGGACTATGGAATGTTGTCTCAAAACTGTGCCCCGCTCGGGCCAGTGAACAAAATTCATAGATTTTTTAGGAAGGATTTTAGAGACCAGTAAATGTAACTTCAGGGATGTTTATTGAACATTAGACGAATATCTCATAAAACTGCATTTACCCCACCACAACACACTTCGCTGTAATTCTCAACGTATGTGTTTACTGAACTAATTGTCTAAAGTAAAAACCTTATATCCGTAAAAATTCTTTCGGGCTTTTCAAAATTGTTAGGTTCCAGAATAATATTATCACCCGAAGCCCACAATTGTAAAGAACATAAAAGGAAATGCCGAGCGCTATTATGCATAGTACATTTATGTAACAATCTGTCACTGAATATTCTATTCGGAAAGACTTATAAAAAGGTGGTTGTAGCGTAGTTTTATATATTTTAACAAATTTAGTACGAGGAACTGAGGTAAACTAAGATAAACCTTAGAACAGCTGCTGACAAAAATAAAAATCGAAAAGTGAACCTTCCAAATACCAAGTCCGAAAATTCGCCGCTTCAGTCTACTCGCTTAGAGTCAACAGGTTTGTAAACACTATCCGTAAAACTCCGTAAACTTTCACCTCTCTCAGGCCTGAAGCCAACTTCATCTCCACAATCAGTGTAACATCTTCCTTATATGATATTTCAGATTGAGGTTTGACAAGATTTTTCTGAAAGATGTCGTCTGCAGTGCCTGAGAATACTGACATTAAAGCATTTAAAAAAGTGATTAACTATTACAAATAATAGAAAAGTGAGGACTGCTTTGAAGAGACTCGATTATTTTCCTGTTGGTAGTCTCTGAGAAACAAATTTAATAAGTATCCGAATACTCTTATAAGTTGAGTAAAATTAACTGTAAAGAAAGATATAATAAGAATAATAATAATATAAAATAATAACGAATTCCGATTATCTAAACTATGTTTCTACACATTCCTGCAAAACATTGCAAGTAGTAGTGTAGACTGTGCTATCATAACTCAAAGATGATTAATGTCAAATTTTCATATCTTGCCGAAGGGTGACAGCGGTGGACCGCTGCAGTGTGGAGGGCTCCTCACAGGGGTTGTGTCATGGGGTGAGGGATGTGCCTTACCGAACTACCCTGGTGTTTACACCGATGTGGTTTACTACAAGGAATGGATAGAAAAGCAACTGCTCAAGAGCAAAGAAGAGTTCTTTTTCACAAGATGATAGCAGTTGTGGCCATCACTTAACTCCGATAACATTGTGTGTTTCAACGATTACTTTTACCACGTCTTATATCGTCGACTGACGCTACCTTTAATTTGTAAAACCTGCATTTGTATTTATTGGGACTTGAGATGAATAAAGGCTGTGTCTCGTACAAAATATTTTCGTCAAATGAGGATTCCATTTACACGAAAACACATCGCATGTTCCCTGACGTGCGGACAGACAGATGTGGCAAAGCCAATATTCAGTTTTCGCAAATTTGCTACTGCGCTTAAACTTATGCTGTACAACAAGTAAAAGAATACGTCATTTGTTGTAAACTGGGCACGGAAAAAAATTTGTTTTTCAAAAGCAACCAGTGATCATGGTTTATTGCTTCAGGAATACTGGAGCACTGGTTGCAGATATTAAAGAACAGAAAAGTACGTAAGTTTCGCCGACTTCCGAAGTATAACTGTCTTAAGTGTTAATTGTAACAAACGTTGATATATATTCAAAAGGTTCGTCATCCCCGTTGTGTTCAGTAAACTAATTGTCTAACACAACTTATTTTTTTAAGTTTATTGGACCGTGCATCATCTTGATAGTTGAATAAAGATAGACCAACTTGATGTCACTCGCTTTAATATTTCACTATTTACTGCTCAACATGTTTCGAATGTTAGTACATCCATATTTAGGAGCTCTCCTCACTATAGACTTGGTGAGATGACTTTATCTTTTCTAACGGATGTACCTTAAGCAGAAGAAGGAATTTAAAATAAACGTTTGAATTATTCCAATACAAAACTCATCCCTATGTGACTGCAATCACGGACTACTCGGATTCAATTAATGAATGCCTGTCAGCTGAGTAGACAACATCTGTGATTCATTCCAAAACTCAGGGTTTATTAAGCGACGCTAGCAGACTGCATCAGAACGGTCGCACAAAATAAGATTTACTGTACCGACTTAGAAAGTTCAGGACAAATTCAGAATTGCCAAATTTTCGGGCCGATGTGTGCAACTGAAAACCTTACATAAGCAAGATGAGAGCTGCCTTCGTTCAGAGGCGATCTTGCTGCAGATCCATGCAGAAGCCAAACGACTACAGATGGAGGGCTGTCTACAAGACATTGTTTCGGTTCAAACAGAATTTTCTAAGCGAGATTTCTATAGAATAATTTTGCAACATTTTTCGATTAAAACGAGGAAAGTTTCGAAGTCCTGCTCTGTTTTATCACGAAGAAGTAAAAACAATAAAACCTTATCATACAGCACTTACTGGCTTAAGTGAGTGATTTATCTCAAAAGAGAGATTAAATGAGAGTTTTGAAATTATTTGAGAGTAAAAGTGTAACCAAATGTATAAAACGTTGTCTTCAAAATTTCTTTTCACTTGACAATGGTAGCAAATGAAGAGTTTGAAACGGTTGTGTTTCGAACTGAAGAGAAGGAACAGAAAAAATCCTAAGCCAACTAAATAAAGCAACTTTGTCAAAAGTCACATCTTTAAAAAAATACTTCAACATCACATCCAAGTGGCATCAGGACAAAGACAGGGTTATCATATACAAAAAAAAAAAAAATATTTTGTGTTTAATTTTTCCCATATCAGTTATGGCAATCTAACTGCCGAATAGTATTCACGCACACACTTGACTTTCGCTGCCCCATCAGAAAGCAGAACAACATTTAAAGTGATCTGGCGAACTTAAATCTCATACTTGTAGCCAAGACGTGTAGTAAAATGATCTCCGTACTTACTACAAGGAAACTTCGTCAGAAACGTCACAAAATATTAATGACAGCGGAAGGTGCAAGGAAAGGTTTAGTGGTAAGGTCCAGCATCTCTC
>Ga0209755_10008733_pt1 | contig 10779 bp, 8 predicted proteins | sample TergutCo191P1_FD_187301 | JGI IMG/M metagenome (GOLD analysis project Ga0209755, IMG submission 187301) | Cornitermes sp. P1 segment gut microbial communities from Petit-Saut dam, French Guiana - Co191P1 (SPAdes) (version 2) | ecosystem: Host-associated > Arthropoda: Insects > Digestive system >... | reverse complement strand
TAGAGAAAGTGTGGGTAGTAATTCATTTATGCCTTCAAAGTGTAACCATTCCTAAGCTAATTTTTATGAAACTTGGGCTCATTTAACAAATTTTTATACAGAATTCATATACTGAATTTCATGAAAATCTGCAGACAATTTAATTGCTGATAAAAGGTTGTGGCAGAGAGAGGGACATCAGCTGCACCTACACCCTTACTTTTCTATATTGCCTTTATAGAGCTTGCCTAATAAATGGATCATCCTATTCATTTCTTTTAATAATACCATGTATGAGATTTGACTGTCAGAGTGGTGGCTGTGAAAATTACTATTGCCTGTGATGTGACACCATGTGGTTTGTTAGATATTTACTATCTTTAGTTTTATAGGAGGCAGCAGATTTCTGAAAAATGTTGTTACCTATCTGCCAGACTACACAGTGTCATGTCCCACAATACTGTAATCTTCAAGGTGTTGATGGGTTGTTTACAGTGTTTTAAAACTGTGTCAACAGTGTGCCTGATTGGAAAATTTGGTTGTAGTGCAGATGCACAGAGCAGTCTATGTCATCCAACAGAACATGCCACTCAGCCTTTGCTGCAGCATGCCACCCAGTATCAGTAAACACAAAAGGATGGTAGTTAGAAGAACCAGTTGGCAAAGCTGAGGGCAGTGGAATCAAAGCATAACAGGCACGACAGTTAGAGAATTGAGTCTGTGGTATAAATTTTATTGCTTGTTTCTTGTGTGTGTATTACAGGTTTGATTGCATTTGACATTCAGCGGACCGTGCGTCGTGATATATTCTTATAATAAAAGCCAACAAGATGCCCTATTTTGCAGATTTATTTGATAAAGTAGTCTACATGTTTTGGACAGGTCCACTGTCCATCATCAGGAGTATCTCAACACTGTACACACACACATTAGGTATTTGTCGTGGATGACCATGCTAGCATAAGCCAACAGAACTAGCATGACAAATACCTATTGCGTGTGTACAGTGTTGAGATACTCCTGATGATGGATGTTGGACCTGTCTGAAACATGTAGAGTACTTTATCAAATAAATTTGAGAAATAGTGCATCTTGTTGGCTTTTATTATAAGAATATTTGTGTTGTTTTTGTTGCAGTGTAATACTTTTCAGAAAGACAACAAAGAGCTTAGGAATAAGAATGAACTGTTACAACAAGAACTCAAGCAAGCCAAAGAAAAGACAGCGACTGTTACAAAGGTAAAGTAAATTGCATTTTCATTAAATTAGAAACACACTGGGCAATCAGGGAATTGAATAAATTAATCATTATTTTGTTACTCTTATTCATATGTTGTACTTACTTGAGTGTGGCAGTATCGTGAATAAAACATGAAATAAAATATCTATTTGAAAGAGAGTGATACAGATTTAGTGTAATGACTCATGTAACAGGAACAAATGCACTAGCCTATAATTTATGTATACAGATCTTTGATATAGCTCCTGTATGTTTTGGTGCTATTATCTCGCAATTTTCAGGGAGTTGGCACCAAATCTTTTTAAAACATACAGCAATGAAATAGGTCACAATGAACATACATATGTTGTGGTATTACTAGAGCAGAATTTTGCTGGTGATGGTTAAAATTATGTACATAAATATAATACAGTCACAGTAAAACAATAATAATGTGGTTTGTTTTTAAAATGGTTAAAAAATTGTACATTTCTGCATTGTAATTTTTATTTTTGTACAAACATCTCTTCTTCCTGAATCCCAGTAGATTCCATCCCTGATGTGAACACTTGTAATTCCATAATGCTGTGATCCCCACCTTTTGTGGACCAGTTCTTCACATACAGCTGCTACAAACTGTATGATATCCACAATTTTTAAAAATTTTTATCTCCTTGATAATTCATCTGTGTTTTATATGTGCGTGTTTGATGTTAACTCCCTAAGGATGACTGGGTAAATGACCAAACTGATGCACAATTATGTTATATAAAACATTTATTATTATAATCCTCCATGTGTTTGAGCAACACTGTGCTCATCATCAGGAGGTCGAATTGTATTAATACAGTATCTGGTATAGTACTCTCTGTAAGTGACCATCTGGTGTGCAGGTTGAGAAGGAACTCCTTCCTTCTCAACCTGCACACTGGACGGTCACTTACAGAGAATACTATACCAGATGCTGTATTAATACAATTCGACCTCCTGATGATGAGCACAGTGTTGCTTGAAACACGTAGAGGATTATAATAATAAACGTTTTATATAACATAATTGTGCATCAAGTTGGTCATTTACCCTGAGTTGTACTAGGATGCACAGTCAGCAAAACATAAAATTCCCTAAGGATGATCTGAAGAAGATCCAAACATGTTGGAACATTAGTGGATTATATGTGAAAGTGTACGTTTTATTACTTGTGCATTTGTCAGTGTTATCTGTGAAACTGTTCTTTAATGAACAGATATGAAGACTGCTAAAATTTATTACTCTGTTCAAAAGAGCCTGCCACTGGCCCCTGTCCTGAACAAAATGTATCCGGGCTGCACCTTCCCACCCTCTTTCTTGTATTGTATCAGTACATATTATCCATCCATCTTTAGGCAGGTCTTCTAAGTTCCTTTTATGTTTTCTGACTGGTACCATTTATGCTTTATAGCATCTTCTAATATGGGTGATTTCAGGCTCCCGCTGCGGAGGTCTCTCTTCAAGGGTGTTACACAGCTTGACCCTTAAGATGGCCCCAGTATTTTATCCTGAAACTTGAGTAACTAACTACCAATCTACCCTGTGTAGCATTCCAGAAGAGCAGAGATATTCTAGTATCTTCTTGATTTAATCATCAAAATATATGGTCAGCAAAAATTTTGAGGTTTCTCATTAAGCAGTTTTCTCCAGTTTCCATATACTTCTTTCTGCTTAGGAACTTGGAACACCTAGTATTTTAGACAGCTAGTGATAACATTTCTACACTATGCTACAAGCCAGAAGATCGCAGGTTTGATTCCCGATGGTGTCATTGGAATTTTTCATTGACATAATCCTTCTGGCCACACTATGGCCCTGGGGTTGACTCAGCCTCTAACAGAAATGAGTACCAGGAATATTTAGTGGGGGGTAATGGCAACCGGTGTGTAGGGCTGACAGCCTTACCACCTTCATATGCCCATTGTCTTGAAACCTGAGAGCCTCAACCTCCTGGAACCCTCAGGGCCTGTCCAGGCCTGTAATGGAATTGCTTTTTAGTGATAACATTTCTAATTGCTGGCAGTGGAGACAAAGCAGGTAGCAGGGGTTGTGTGTGGGAGAGTGACAAAATGGGGGTCAAGAAAATGATCCACGCCCAGTAAATGTAGCTGACAAAAATTTTACTACATTCCATCGAAAATATTTCTGATGCTGCATATTGTTGGTGCAGGAATGCCAGAAAATGGAATCTGTGTTGTTTGAGGTTGGAAATGAAATGCAACAAGCAGTAGCCCAGGCAAGTGCAGGACAGCAGTTGCGCAGTCACATGGAGCAGTTACAGAAGGAGCTCATATTGATGGGAGAGCTTCAGCAGAAGTATAGGGACCGTTTTTCTCAGCTGCCACTCTTAAGGCATAGTGAAGACGAGTTGGCACATTTACAGGACTCATACCATGAAGAAATAAAAGGTGTGTAATTTAATTTAATGTACAATTAATAGTAAATGATTGGCAATATATTTTATTAAATGTTTGTTTTCTGGCCTTGTAATATTACTGGTCTCCAGACAGTTCCAGACCAGCTCTGGGGTCCTCCCAGTCTTCTTTTCAGTGGGAACTCAGGCTCTGAAGCAGTTGGAATGTGAAAGTGATCAGTCAACTCCATCTAGTGCTTAGGTTAAGAATGCATGGAGCTATACCTCCACCTTCCCATATGCCCTCATTGTGGGCACGGATAGCTTTACCCTTACCTTAATGTCACTTGAATTTATAAATGTATGTTGGTTAAAATGTACCATGGACATTTTGACCTTTGCCTCTGAGAATTGCACTCTAAAGTATATCTGATCAGTAAATAACCAGACTGTTTCAGTGGAAACAAAATGTACTGCAACTAACATCAGTGATTATGGTCACCATCACAGCACTGAACTCCTGTTTCTTTTTTATACATACATTCTAATGTTTCTATAAAACACTGTTATAAATCATTGCCTAGAAGTATTTTTCAGTATCATTATCACATTGCTCAGATTTTCTTCAAGCAGAGCTGGCCTACATGTGGGCACCCTGGGTAGGTTCATAATTTTCTGCCCAGGGCAAGCTAATAATTCTATGTGCATTAAAACCAACATTCTTTGAACTTTTTCAACCTAGGTCGGGTCCATGTGAACTGTTTTTGAGAGCACATGCCCAAATTGGAGATAATTTTCAGAGAAATTCTTTGTGTGGAAATCTGAGTTTACTGCCACTATATTTCCAATTTTTCTGATTATATCACAGTGTCCTGGTCAGCCACGTGGCTGGCCAGCCTGTTAGTCCAGTTCTTTCTTAGAGTAATTCAAAGTGAGCTTTTAATTTGAGGAACATGATAAAGCTATACAGATTCAAGTTGGATGAGTACAGTGGATGTTGTAGTATTTATATTTATTGTGGAATTGAAAATCATATTTCTGCATGGGAAACCAACCCTTTTTTGGCAAAGGACCACAACCATTTTTACGTTCTGGTTTGGGCTGCAAGTGTAAAACTCAAAATAACTGCCTAAATTATTTTGCAGTTCCTGTAATACACAGTTTACAAGTGTGGCCTTGGTGTGGACAGTCATACATTACTGTGTCTGTGGAAGTTGCATTATTATAAATAAGTCCATGTGTCTAGCTATAGATTTGGTCTCGTTTGATAAAGTTGTTGCTACAGAGGATATCTTTAATCATGCCCTTGAGCATGGCAGATGTCACGGGACCTTTATCACATCAAAAACCAACATCTGTTAGGATTTAGAGGTTTTTCACGTTTGATCTGTAATGGACATGTGAATAATTTCTTGCACACTGTATTTTTCATGTAGTCCTGCAGGATGCTATAGCATCTGTTTAGCGTGCATTTGGTTTTGTATGTAGGTGTTAATGAGATGTTGGATTTGCGGAATTCTACCCTGGAAGCTGCAAAAGCTCGAATTGCTGAACTGGAGTCTGTGATTACACGACGTGATATGATTATTGCTGATCAGAAACGGGTCTTGGAACAGGTTAAAGAAGAGTATCAAGAAAAGTTGGAGGTACATAATCTCTTAATAATTTCATTCAACATGTGCAAGCTTATTATACTGGCCAAGGTAAATTGCATGCCTAGAAAATGTTGACAACAATAACACATTTTGACATTCATTCATCTGTGATAGAAAAATAAGAATGTATGATGATAGAAAAATTTAGTGCTAGACCAAAACTAATCCAGTGACATTTTCTTTTAAACCAGTCAGTTGAAAGCAAGTACCAAACCCATCGTTCCATTACTCAAAGAATGGAAAGTCATATATTGGAATTGCTTCATAAGCTGAGCTTGGCAGAAAACACTAGCATGGGGAAAAATACAAGGTCACCAGACACCAGTGCTGCCCACGAAGTCAGTGTCAGTTCTGCTGGATCAGCAGATAAGCCCTTTGGGCCTTCCAGTTTTAGTCCTCATAGTTCACCGTTATCAGAGTCCCTGGGTTCAGCTGAAGGATCTCTGTCAGGAATTTTGAGTGGTGAGGGTGTGGAGATGAAGAATTTGCAAGTAAGTTCATATTAGGGTAGCACTATAAGAATTATGAGTAACTTTCCAAGCATAAAATGTACAAGGACAAAACTCATCAAGGTAAAATTTTTGGGAATTGGGCTCTATAAATGTGTTGCAGATGTGTCCTAGGGCCAGATGAATCCTTCCCCACCCCCCTTCTCCACTATCAGATTTCCCTTATTATAGAAACTGAAAATCCAACACTGCCAACACCAGATTGGATCCAATTCTGAATTCGGTTTATGTCTGCAAATTCAATTATATTATTATTATTATAATTATTAAAATTGTGTAATAATAAATTGATCCCCCCCTTACCTGTCTGGCCAAGTGGCTCCTTCCAGCAGACTTGCCCCTCTCAGAGGTCCCTAAAAAGTTCTTCATGTAATTATCCTAAGAGCAGCTTCTTACATCCAGGTACTGTCAGAAATATTTAATTCCAACATCCTAGTAATGTGGAATTGGGTATAAAGGATATTCTAAACTGTTATTAATTACAATATTGAAAGTGTAAAGTCATCACCAGCTAATAACTATTTCCATATAGTAGACTCCTTGAGCAGCCAATATCGTAGTTCCTCAGGTAGCTAAGATATTTCCCAAATTTTAATCCAGAAGTTCATTTTTCTTTACATGATTTTACTAGTGTTACTTTTCAAACAAGTCTGTAGGCTGTCATCACTCAGGATTTTCAACATTGCACCAAAGTTAAATATTCAGGACATTATGACACCATACTTATTCAGATAAGTACAAAAAGTGATAGATGTATTGTGAATAGTATAGATGTTGAATGCTTGAGCAGAGGAGAGTTTCATAACTGTATCTGGTTAGATTCTTAATTACACCATCACCTGTGTACAAGCAAACAAGTAAATCTCTGCAATATTTAAAGTATTTCTTGGCATCATGAGCAAATAACTACCCCTTGTATGAGAACAATGTTACAGAAATTGTTGAATATGAATACAGTGTGCTCTTGATTTTCCATGCATGGATTGTCCAATTTGTGGAATGTCTTTGCATGACTCTAAGTTGCTAATGACTAATGACAGAAGTGGGAAATAACGATTTAGCACCGTGTGCTCAAAAAAAAACCTCACTACAAATTTTATGTTTTGCTGACCGTGCATCCTGGTACAACTCTGGGTAAAAGACCAACTTGATGCACAGTTACGTTCCTTCTCAACGTGCACACCAGACGATCACTTACAGAGAGTACTATACCAGATGCTGTATTTAATACAATATGACCTCCTGATGATGAGCACATTGTTGCTTGAAACATGTAGAGGATTATAATAATAAACGTCTTATATAACGTAATTGTGCATCAAGTTGGTCATTTACCCAGAGCTCACTACAAATGATGTGTATAATAAATAAAATATTGTTTTGTCTGTGTTTCTCAATCTTCTGTGCACCCCTTCCCCACCTTTACCCCATTTAATTGAGAGTACACTGTATTATGTAGGTAGGATTCAGTCCAGCTTTGGACAGGGGATTGATCTAATTAAGTTCTTTATTCTGAATCTTTGTAAATGTATTTCACCAGGTTGTACATTATTTTGTTATTGTGGCATTTTTTCACAGACATGTAGTGAGATAACAGTTGGTTTTAGACTGTACATGTACTTATTTTTACTGTTCTTTGTGTGTACAGGTGATAGTGGATCAGCCAGAACAACCTTCGACAGATCAATACCAACAGCCTCGGCCAGCACAGCAATTTGTTGACTTAGACATGGCAGCTGCAGGTAATAGTACACCAGAGGAAGAAGGTTGAAAGGAATGAGAAGCATTGCGGTAATGGTGAGTACCGGCATTGGCTACAGGACTGACTACTGCTGTGGCTGGAAGTTAAAACTCTAATCTAGACTGCATGATATTGGAAGTCTAGTTGCGAGGTTCTTGTAGGTCATGTGAAGAAGTGGTCTCAGAATTCAGCCTTGCCATTTTGTAATATCCAGGGCATTTTGTTCTCACAAATACAATGTAAAAGCCAGCTTTATGGATATATTTCATATGCCAGATGAAGTGTGGGCCTTTATTCTCCTTTGAGGTGCTCAAACCATATATTATGTCAGATAGAGTACATTACATTTGTTGGTACCAAATGAAAATTAGCATTTAATCACATGCAAGAAACTGGTTTTTGTTTGATAACAAGTGTAAACATTATTTGATAACTATTCAAAATGCAAACAACAGGAATTAGTAATGATGTGTCGTCTTTGTTCAACTCACAGTGCTGTATGTGATGGCTGAATTTCAGTATTTAGCAGTGTGACCCTCTGTTGGATTGATTTTCCAGTCTGAGCATAAGAAACAGACACCCCTTCTTTATGATTTTAGTATGCAGAATATATGGTTTGAACTGTCACGGTTTTAATATTCTCATATAGAAAATGTAATTTACAAGTGCTCATTGTTTCAGTAATACTCATGAAAGTGTATGCTGCCTATAATGCTTCATCCCAAAGTCAAACTCAGTTGTATTTTTCAGGTATTGTACCGTTTCGTAGCGCCTATATCCATTATTTTGTATGAATGAATGGTTTAGCGTTTGCAGTATATTAAAAAGATACGCAGTTTGTTCCATAATCCATGAAACTCTAAGTCTCTGTCTCAAGTCCTTGCATTATTATATTGTTGTGGCTTATATAATATGTTCAGAATGTGTAACTATTTTACAGTGAAATGTTATTAAATTCTTAAAGCAATTTATTACAATATTGTACATAAATTTACCACCTGTTATTAAAACACTTCAAGCTAGTGGTTTATATACCAGTACTTGTTTGAATTGAAGAGACTGCTGACCAAATTTTCTTGATTGGTACCAGTTTCAATTCATTCTGCTATGCTTCCATTTTAATTCACTATTATCCCAGCGAATCCTCAAGTTAAATTTATCTGTAGTTTGTATTTGCAGTTCAACAATCAGTGGTCATGGTGATACAGCAGTTAATTAAATTAAATTGTATGTAATAAAGTTTAACTCCATTGGTGTCGAAGACTGGCATCGGAAATGTGAATATTCAAAGAACATGATAAATGCACGAATATTCCAGGACTGCTACAAATGCAGACTGATCACAGTTGGTTGGTTCAGGTGACAGCTGCACAGAAACAGGTGAAAGGAATACACCACCCCTTTGTTGTGATGCAGAATATCTGAGAAGCAGTGGAGTAGTACTTCATAGAGGTTATGTTGCCTGTATGGTATTATCTATCATTCCTTTATACAGAGTGATTCACTTAAAGGAGAGGCATGTAGGAAAACATCCCTAGAAATTCATATTATGTATTTAGGCACCAAGTAAATGTACTGCATTTTGAATATGTGCTGCATAATCTCTTATTTTCCACAGAATGCAAAATGCCATTTCTATCATAATTATACCTTTTTCCTGTTCAAAAAAAATGTTTTTCATAAATCATACACTAAAATTTAAATATCTACCTTGGTAGCACAAAATTAATGATTATAAGTCACACAGTAATTAATTGATGCAATGAAATCTGGCAAGCATGGACCCTGGCAGATATACTCTGAAGTTGTCAATTCTGACACAGAGCCTATCCAGTTCATGCCATTTCCTCTCTCTCTACCCCTCTCTCCTTCTTCTCCTCCTCCTCCTTCATCATCATCATGGTCCATATGTGTGGCAGGATGTTTATGAAGAAACGAAGGCTTGCAGTCAGCCATCACAAACGTTTGTTGCCCAGTATCCAGACATCATGGAGGTTTTCAACTGAACTTTGATTTTACCTGTCAGAATATGTCAACTTGTATGCGTGTTGTCTGTTGCAAATCCTCATGCTTCACGGAGTCACTCCATCCACAGAAATTTGGGTGTGGTGCATTGTGTCGCTGTTGCATAATTGGCTACATTTCTTTTGAATATGGTCATAACACTGGTGTCTACCTTGGCATTTGCTACAAATGTATGCATCACCTGGAAGACCATGAGCTTAGGCACCAAAATTTTCAATGGGATGGAGCAATGTCAGAACAAGAAAATAGCAGGAGATATTGATATGGGTATATTTGCCAGGGAATTTTCTTAAAATGTTTGAACAAAACCATGGTGGAAGATTGACAGGACTCCTTGAGTCATGTGGAAAACTTAGAACAAGAGTAGTGAGAAGAAGCATTGAGAATGTAATGGAATGTTTCACAGTAAGTTTGGATGGACAGAGTGATTAGATTACCAGGGATTTACATTTTATTACTAGGGCATAGTATTTAAGAAGTAGGGAGCAGTCAGTGAATGGTTTAGGGGCAAAACATATTTGTGATTACCTGAAAAGTGGGGACACAATGGCTGTACTTTTGTTACTCCAATAACAGTTGTTTTTAGTAAGTGTTTTTCAATATAGCCATTTAGTTATTCAATTATAGAGCTGAAGAATGTCTTATATTCAGGAAAACTCAATGTATTCTCTACTATTTACAAAGTAAATTGTCTATATCTGTAAGCCAAGCCATGAGTCTATCCAAGTAGCCTCCATCCTGTTGAAAACTCATTAGCATCATGGTCGTGTACTTTTTCACTTGTTCATTGTCCAGAAGAATTTGTAATCTTGTATCCTTTATTGACAACCTGCAAAACAAAGCACCAATTTTAAGGAGGGAACATTTTATAGCATCTATACAATCACATTACTGTACACTGCATTTATCTGAAACACCGTATTTGAGGTTCTGGGCTTGTCTGAGCCCTTACGTAGTATATATTTTGTGTTACAAAAATGTATGGTTTTTATGGGTATTCAGTAAGCAATATCAGACAGTGTAGTGGATTTGACTTGTACGATGTTGAGTTTGTACACGTACCTGTAATGTGGGGGTTTACAAATTTTCCAGAAATCTCAGGAGCCCCATTAAAATTTTAGGCAGTAGAAGGGTGACATAAGGGAAGTTTCGCACAGAGGACCCACTAATATTAGTTCAAAATTTAGGTGACTTGGTGCCTGGGATATGTGCAACCCTGCTGTAATATTATATTCATATATGCAGTAAACAAATATAACAACAGTACG
>Ga0209755_10008732_pt1 | contig 10780 bp, 9 predicted proteins | sample TergutCo191P1_FD_187301 | JGI IMG/M metagenome (GOLD analysis project Ga0209755, IMG submission 187301) | Cornitermes sp. P1 segment gut microbial communities from Petit-Saut dam, French Guiana - Co191P1 (SPAdes) (version 2) | ecosystem: Host-associated > Arthropoda: Insects > Digestive system >... | reverse complement strand
GACCATAATCACCTACTCACACCCCACTACTAGACCTATGAAGGTACCTCCAGTACATCCACCCTGAAGATAAAGGTGCAGTGGTAGAATGTTGGGAACTGATTTCATCATTGTGGTCAAATCTTGCAAGTAAATCAAGCGTGTTAAAATAATTTTTTTCCCCCTAAATCTTGGTTTGGTAGATTTGCTTTGATTATCCTGCATAAGTTCTTTATGTGAATTATATTGTGTCACATTGGATAAGGAGGTACTTATTTTGCAATATCTGAAATTTTTTTTTGCAGCGTTGGCTTCCTATAGAAGGATTTAGTGGACGTCTTCTTCCAACTGATAGATTTCATTATTCTAGTCAAGATGGGACTTGTGATCGTAGTTTGGATAAGATCCGATTGCCATCCATGGCATGGCAATGGGAAGGTGACTGGCATCTGGAAACAACACTTGATGGATCGCCATTAGATCATGATGTAAGTTTCCTTTCCATATGTCAGAGAATGATTTTGGTATTGAAATGTTACACCCATTAAATTTTGTCTTATGTTAAATTTATCCCCAAATATTGCAACTGTATTTAAAATACAGAGATTGGAATGCTTTAGGCATGTTGTAAGAATGGATGGTGAGAGGACAGTAGTGAAGTTTCTGCAAGGCAAACCAGGAGGACAGAGGAAAAAGGAGGACCTCAATTGGGGTGGTTGGGTGATGCTGAATTGGACTTGAGGGATATGGGTGGAAAAATATGGAGAACAAGAGCTTAAGACAGAATAGAATGGGCATCTGTCATGGTGGAAGCTAAAGGGTTGTTGTGCTAAAGAAGAAGAGATTATAAATTTTTATCACCAGCAGCATAATGATGTTTGGTAGACTGAAATGTATATAGATGATCCCTTAATTGAGAGGTCTATCCAGAAAAACATGAAGATTATTATATTACATACATTATAGTAACATATTGTGGACTAGGAATTTTGTGCCTGGTGATGTCATCTGTTGATCTTCAATTTTGAAAAACAAGTCCAGTACATGTGCACCAAAATGTACTACAAAAGAGTATAACAAAATGCCTTTCATTGATTATACAGCATTTAATCCAGCACATGCACATTTAACAATAAGCAATCTTTTTTCACTTTACAGTGTACCTCCTACACAAAGGAATAACAATGACGGCAGATTCAGTTACAGATGTGCGTGTGTACAGTCAAAAAATACTATGTTTTCGATTAAAATAGTTAAAAGTATTTAAAATACAGAATAATCACAAGCACTTTTCTTATAAATGTTTTACATTTCCTGTAAATATCTGTTCATCATTGCAGACAAACAACTATATAAATAGGTCATTTTCATTCTGGGGAATTGTCCATGTATTGTCAGCAGGTGCTTACACCAAGGTGGAATACTGTGTACTGTCATTGACATTTTCATTTGCCACAATGCTGTGATTGAATTTTTCCTAAAGGAGGACAATTTGGCTGTAAACATTGTTGACCAAGTTGCATGTGTTTGTGGAGGTGTCTGTATGGGTGCCAGCAGTGTGCTGCGTTGTGAGAAACATTTCAAAGATGGCAGTATGGACAGTACTGATGTGCCTTGCAGCTTTTGACCAAGAACTGCCAGCATGGAATGCAGCAAGCGGAAAGTTGATGTCTTCATCAAATATGACTGAAGAGTAATTGTTAGATCATGGAACAGTGTGGAATTGTACATAATACCATGCAGGAGATGGTATACTACATTGCACACATTTTGCTACTCTTCAGTTCAGGATATTTTATCTTCTCTTTATCCAAAAATACAAAGATTTACAATATAGTGAACTATAATTTTGCCTTTTGTTTTGTATGGGTGTGACACTTGTTGTCTCACATTAAGGGAAGTACTTATGGAATGTGAGTTCAAGACTGCAGTGCCAAGGAAACTACATAGGCCTAAGAAGGAGTAAGTAACAGGAGGCTGGAAAAAAAGTTGCATAATGAGTTGTTTCATGTCTCTTACTCCGTCAGCTGTCACAGCTGAATGTTAGTAGGGCGACAGAGTCTATGAGATGGGTGGGACATGTGGCATACATAGAGGAGAAGAGAAATGCATGTCCAGGGTTTTGGAGAGAAAACTGAAGGAGAGAAGCCACGTGGAAGACCCAAGCATAGACACAAATACAACATTTAAATGTATCTTAAAGAAATAAGTTGGCAAGAGGCTGGATTCATTGGGCGTGGGATAGGAAAAAGTGGTGAACTCATGTGAATATGGTAATAGACCTTTGGATTCCATGAAGTAAGGGGAATTTCTTAACAAGCTGAGAATTAAGATTTCCTCAAGAAGGACTCTGCCGCATGTCATTTGACAGTTTGCTAGTTATTTGGTTATGTCAAGGAGTGTGGTCATTGAGGTGCTTTGTACAGGATTTAAAAAGTGTCAAAATTATGTGTAGTTGTCTTTCATCTGTGACATATATATTTTTTCAGGGTTGGACATATGCAGTGGATTTTCCAGCCACATATTATCCGAAGAAACAATGGAAGTCATGTGTGAGACGTAGGAAGTGGATTCGATATCGCCGCTATAGTGCTTTGAACTCGTGGTGTGCTATTGCACCTTTACATAAAGATCCAACACAGGTACATTTATTTAGATAATTATGCATGAAGGAGTGTTTATATTGAATACTTGGATATTTGTGTCTGTAGATTAGTGAAGTAATAGATCAGTGTGTTAATGCATTTTGATGTAAAATTTGTGGTGTGCCGTAGGTCATTAAGATTATGATTTTTCTGGGCTGTAATGCTGTGTGGTTCAGAAGAATGTCTACCCTGTAGGTGGTGGCATCACATTCCTCCAAATTACTGGTACCCATGTGCTAGACTAGATGGCATTGCATCTTTTACTAGCATGAGAACTTCATATAGCATACTGTAGATAATAATCATAAAGAAATTGTATAAATACTTAGGGAGCAGAGAGCTGCATTATTTTTTTTAGGAGTTGGCGTAAATTTGACCCCTTTCAGGTGAGAGCCAAAGGGTTTTGACTGTAAATTACTCACTTAGTATACTGCTGTTATGTTAACACTAGAATGTATTTTTATATGATATACAGTAGAATTCCTTTAATCTGGATGCAGATACATCTGAATTCCTGATACTTTGGCAGTTTAAGATGATAGTCCAAAGTTCAAGAATTTTGGCGTTAATAATGTCCTGTATGTTTACTGATCCTGTGATTTTATCGAGTGTTACCTGAACTTGATTGAGCCCATTGAGATATAATGGCTTCCAAAGATCCCAAAATGAGTAAAAGGTGCTCTTGGCAAGAGGAATTATGAAACGTGAAAGGGGACCCTGATGCTTTGGACAAGCAGCTGAAGGAGATATCCAGATGGAATTCAACTTTGATTATTGTGCAGCTCAAATAAAGGAACAGTAAAAGAAATTATCTATAGGAACTGAGACCACTGTAGGTACTGCTTGATAATCTGGAATATTTGCACTATATATATATATATATGTATCTTTTGAGTATAAATTGAAGTATGTGTGTTATTGAAAAATATATATCTTACACCTGCTAAAACAGAAGTTTGACAAGGTGTTTGCAGAATTTACTATTGTTCTGCTACAGGAGTGCATAAATCCTGGTTGCCAGGTCACCATGGTCACTAAATTTTGTACAGTTGTAATTAATATTTGTGGGTCCTCAGTAGGGTAGTTGATTCATGTCACTCTTTTGGTACTTAGAATTTTGAGGTAGTTGCCAGATTTTGGGAATTTGTTGACTACTGCTCTCGTCTGTCATGGTAGTTAACTTTATAAAGGTGCAGGTGTGAAATTCTTATATGCCCAAGTGGGTCTGTAGGAATTTTTTCAGCACTGATTTGCTGTGTTTGTTTCTTTGTCATGTACTTCCCAGGGTTTGTTCAGCGAGTACTGAATTGTGCTAGACATTTCTTCTAAGTAGCTTCTTTCACATACTTGGGCCAATACTGGATGTGGTTGCAGTTTCTCTATGAGCTAGTTTTGCAGTGTGTGAGGAGAAAAGTAACAGCTTTTGACAGTTTTGTTGTTCACTTGTTTTGCTCCATCCATTCACCCATCCGTCTTTCCTTCCTTCCTTCCTGACATCTCTCATGTCCTTCCTATCTGCTGCCCTTCCTCCCTCCCACCATCTGTCCATCCCTCTTTTGCCTTATTTCAGTTGGAATCTTCATATTTTCAATACTTCATAATTTCTCATTGACCCAGACCTCAGTGTGTGAAGTCATTAATATGAAAGATTGCCCACCATAAAGCTTGATATGGCATATAATTAGACACGTAAGTTCAGATGTGTGGCCAAAATCTTGAAATTCAGGTTCACATTCTTTATCTAATGTGTAACTTTGTTGGGGGCATTATTTGTCCAGATTAGTTCTTGGGACTCATCTTCTGTTGTATCTTCATCATGTGGTTCTTCAGCCTCGCAGGTCATGGCATCTTCTGTTGTCAGTATCTGTTCTCACATCAGTCTTCTCAATGTTCCTGTGAGTGCCATCATTTTTATGTTTTATGGGATGCGTACTAACCTCATAAATAAATTACAGTGATGATTTTATGTTTCTCCTGCAACATTAAAAATTTCTGCCTTGTACTAGATGACTATTTATATGTTGATTTTTAGAATAAATGGTGATTATTTTCCGAAACAGCAGTTGGTCTTTCTAATGATGATTCATTGTATATACCATAAAGAAGGAAGTGAATTGTAAAATGTTACTTAGGCTTTAGAGAGTTTGTCAACTTTCAGCTCTGGATCAATTTGCATGTCTGAATCTTTCAGCTAAAGTGTATGGAACGTCAGGAATATCAGAGCAGCGACTAAGTTCACTGTCTGGTTGACCATAACAGCTCAACTTTTGGGCAAGTAAGGGCTGGTTTCAAATCCCTACATTTTTATGATCAAATGTGTAGTTGTCTGCAAAAGATGAGTTCTTACAGTTTTGGATTTTTGAAGTGCCTTAACACCATTGTATTTGTGGACACAAAATTTAATGGTGGGTTCATAAATTTTATAGAAGGAGGTAAATAATATCAGAATGACCTTGAGTGCAAGTTTTTGTGTAAAATGGCCATTATTATTATTATCGGATTTTTAACCTTTATTTTCCTATGAGACTGTATGTGTTGGGCTCTAAGATGTCCTAGTAAATGGCCTAGCATGCCATATGCTGGTCGCTGTGTGTTTACTTGGTAGCAATTTATATGTCCACACTAAGCCAGAGAAACTCAGGCCATCATGAGGTACAGTAGGCACTTAAATCTGTCTCCTGAAGGTTAGCCATAGTATGAATGAGTTTACAAATTTAAGTAATGCTGCCCAATATAAAATGTCATAGAACGTCCACTGTGTGATTCTCAAATTGTTACATGTAAGTGGACAGACTGACATGTTGAAGCTAGTAGGTGTAGTTTTTCAATAATTTAAAATGTACTAGCAAAGCTTATCTTTTTTTTTTTAATACTATGTGAGAAGGGTTGGGTGCTTTACACAGTTTTTACATGGGATTGGTTGGAATTAAAAGGCCAGAGTTAAATAGTTACATTTTTTCACTACTGCCACTGCCAGAGGGGGAAGATGATCACTACTGCTGTTGAGTATGTAGATAAAGAATGCATGTGGCTTCATCTGTACTGCTGTGTTCATTTTTGTTTTTTGGAAGAGGAAAAACCTAGGTTAAGAATGCATGGGGTTGTTCTTGTTCTCCTTCTCTACACTTTCTGTAATGGTTAAATGGATAGGCAGATTTATAAAGCTGGTCTGGCTGTTCCTCACAGACCAGATAGCATATTTAGTCTGAAAGAGCATACTCTGATTTATGCTGCTATAACTGTTATTCTAATTCATGTATTTCTGTCAAACTTCAAGTGAGTTCTCAATAAATTGCCTAGTGGTGATGTTGCCTAAAGTAGCTACCTGTTGAGAGATAGACTGTGGAAGAGGAGCAAATGTGCCTGGTGGCCTGGTGTCTTTGCTGTGTTTTTCTTTGCTTTCCTGTCCTCTCCTGTCATTCTGGTATATCCTGTCCTAGTTGTAGAGTGACACTGCATGCTTAATATACTTTTTAAATTTCAATACTTAAATGTGCTTGAACATGATCAGAAAGGGTTGAAACTTGTAACACATATTTTAATAAGAAAATCTGATTGGATGAGCAGTTTTATTTGCTGTATATGCTTGTTACTAAAGCACAAGGGGATATCATTTCTGGAGATGATACAGTGTATTTTTCAAGTACCTGCAAGTGTACAAGCTTCCCTGAATATCTGTTTGGGTATTGTTGTTCTGTTGCTGTGTTCTTCAGCAGTACAACACTCAAATGTGACTGAGGGGATCTTCTCAGCGGCTCACTCTGTAGAGCTGTCTTAGTGTCATGATGGTGCTTTGTAGAAGGTTTTTTGTAGCAGTAGTTTTGATTGCGTTTTTAGACTTTTTGAAAATATACAGTGGGACTCTGTTCCAGTGTTGTTAATGTTTCATGAAACAGAAAGTAAAATAATTTCTGTGTAGTGTGAGATTTGTAATAGCTGTGGTACTTGGTATCTGCAGTAAGTAGAAACAAAGTTTATCATTTTGCAAAATAACAAAGAGCCCTTTGGGGGGGGAGGGGAGCAAGGACATGGCTTTCCACTTCCTGCCCCCATTTAATCCAGTTCATTTTTGGTTATTAATTATCATTTTATACTATATAATTTCGCTATTAAAAATGTGTTTAAATATCCAAGATTGAAAGAAAAAAAGAATGAATGAATCCATATATAAATATGTAATAAATAAAAACATTATCTCCATTAAATTCTAGTGCTGTGTACTTGTTAATTTAGTATCATCAGTTTAAGGAACCAAGATAATATAGTCAGTGTAGTTGTGTGGCTATGGGCTGGATGATCCAGGGTTCAAATCCTGGCGAGGGCAAGAGATTTTTATCTTCTCCAAACCTTTCAGACTGGGTATGGGGCCCACCCAGCCAGCTGTTCAGTGAATACGGTTTTCCCCCCCCTGCAGGGTCAGATTTTTGGGGTATGAAGTTGACATCTGACTTTTATCTCATGCCAAGGTTAAGAATGAGTTTAGCTATACCTCTTTTCCCCCTGTTTTTCTTCATGGGGTGGGAAGGGAAGACTTTATGTTTGTTTTTGAATAATGTTGCCCATTATTTCATTTGCTGGACCATAAGAGGATGTATGGAATGGATCCCAACTTTCTGTAAATGGCAGTAATTGAGATGTAATACCACATGTCTCATTTGGAAATGTGAATGAAAGAGAGCATCTAATATTGAGGTTGGTAATGTATGGAGCTGTATCCCCAATCCCCCATATGTCTTAATGGCATGGTACTTGCTTAAACATGGGAACACATGTAGTTTTTCAAATAATTGTGAAATGATATTCTGCTTGTGAAAACCAGATAATGTGTGTGTGTGTGTGTGTGTGTGTGTGTGTGTGTAAGGAAGATATGTGAGTAGAAAGAAAAGCTTGTAAAATGCAAATAAAAGAGAACAAGAGTGATGGTGAATAGCTCTTTGATAGTGTTAGTGATAATTGTGATAAGCATGTGAGCATTATCTGTACCATACCTATTACATTACTGAATGGATCCTTTGCAGTATGGTCTGTGGGTACAGTTAATTAGATGTACCTTTTATTAGATTAAGTTACTGGCTTTGATTAAGTATGGTGTGGACATTATGACACTGGAGGCTGTCTCAGCTGTCTGGTATTTAATTTCCTATGATCAACAATAACAGCATTTTAGGTACATGAATGTATGTGGTGCAATAAATATTAGCACAAGTTGAAAACAAAAGACCAACTTGATGTCACTTGGAAAATGTATATAGTCAAACACAACTATGTCCTTAGGTGTATTTAATGGCTAAATGGACAACTATGTGTTTCGGCCTGTACTGGCCATCTTCAGATTGTCTTAAGAGAACTGGCTTAGGATCTTACTATATGCATTGCGTGTGCACATGCGGTGTATAGATCTCTACGTACGGGTTTTTTTATTTACAAAAGTAAAGCTATATGTGGAGGTGTGCTCGGCAGGTGTGTGGTTCTGTAGATGTGTGGAGGCCTGTTCTCCGTCCTTCTCCTTAATTCGGCTGCGTTGTGAGGGCTTGAGTGGCCTTGGGTGGCTGGTCCCTTGCCTATGTTCCTGGTGTTAGTGCGTACACGTTCTATCCCATTTTGTCCCTGGGTGGATGTAAGTTCATATGGGTGGTAGCACTCACTGTTGTTGCTGCTATGTACTGTTTCTCTGTGTGTAGCTGATTCCTTCACTGTATTCACTGTAGGGCGTTTGTTATACTGTTAAATTGGTCTTTTGTTCACTGTGTGTAGCTGGTTCTTCCACTGTATTGAAGCCTGCAACACGGATACCACGCCAACCCAACCACACCAAAACACCAACACACATCGAACCAAGAACACACAACCAATGTGGTAATTCAACAGATTAGTTGTAAGCTCCTGATGACGGATACATTAAAGTCCGAAACATGTTGAGCGCATAAGAAGTGAAATAAAAGTAGCAAGTGACATCAAGTTGGTCTTTTGTTTTCATCTATTACAGTGATGCACGGTCCAATAAATATAAGATTAGCACAAGTTATTTTAGGATCCTGATACTTGTAGATTAAAGAGATTTTGGAATGTGTGACTGTTGCGGTAGTTTTTTTTAAATTTAGTTTGTAATACAATGTGACATGCATGCAAACTTTCCTTAAGCTGTCAGTTTGATGACATTAATTAATGGACTGTAGGAGTTAGGTGTGGGAGATTTATTGACATACCTACACATCGTGTAGGAAATATTGTTTTTTGTTAAGTTTGTCTGTAACAGATTTATCATAGACAAAATCTATACATATACAACATGTAATTATGTTTGACTAGAAATCTGAGCAATAGGGAAACAGGCTTTGTGAGTGTTGCTTGGGTTTCCTTATGTTCAACTATTTCTGGTAAAGATGAACATTTGTAATATTATCTGTTGTGTGGTTTGCTGTAGTGAATGTCTGATCAAATCTAATAGTGGTCACTTATGAATACAGGAACCATTCATTGCTGTGGCTGTGGGAGGCCAGAGTGTGCCAGGTGGAAATCCTGGCACTCTTCTAGTATGGGCAATAACTGCTCATGGTCGGGTGAGTACTTATTTCAAGAATTTTTGTGGATGTGACAAAAGGTTTTAAATTTGTGGCAAAATTTGAGTTAAAGGACAGGTGACACTTACAGAACATAAGAGTATGTTTGCACAGGTTATTTTTTATAAATTAAGTGATTTAAGGGCAGAGGTGAAGGTGATAAACCTGCCTTCAGTGTACCCTGAAGACAAATGCATCAGGTTCCTTCAGAGTGGTAGCTTCATATCAGAATTTGTGACATATATGAAAAGACTTCCATTTATAATGGGTGAAGTGATATCTTGAAATCTTGGAAAGGAAGATTACTGTTTGCTTAAAAGAATTTAGATGTGGAAAAAATGCCTGAAATTGTGGTAAATGATGTCCTGTTTACTGGCTGAAGGGTGGTGGAACTTGGTATGATTAGAAAATGTGAGATTGTGAGGTTTAAATTGTCAGGACAGTGAGCTGTCTTCTAGGGTGTGTGATACAGTGTGGTTTGATGGATAGGTAGCAACGTGTCAGAGAGAACATGCTGTTTCCATCTTCAAGGTAGAAGATGGATAGTAGTCTAACTTCCATCCTGAAGATGGAGACAGCAGGTTCTTCTGAAACATTTGTACCTGGCTGCCTGACTATGTGGCATCAGATCCTGACGAGTAAAAAGAAAATACAACAAAATTTGAAATTTTGGTGAGTAAAATGAACAAAACATAGAAACTTGATTGAATTTTTGTGGGAGGGACTAATATCCATCACAGGTCTGTTCTTTCAGGGCAGTCTTACAAATTCTGCCAAAATTTTGGATTGTTGATAGCATGTTATTCTTGTGCAAAATAAAGTTTTGTTGGTAGTACAAGTGAATTTTAAATCATATATTGTGGTTTCTTACACACTACTTTTGTTAAAGCAAAAACAAAATATTGAAATGTTTACTGCACCCACTTGATATGGTTCTGTGTGATTTTCATTTTACTAAGTCTAAAAACCTCCTCAAAAGCTTTCCATTTTGAAACAGTCTAAGGGATTCTAAGTGATGAGATGACAGTACTGAAAGGATGTCCACAAAGTTATGCATAGCACTGTTTCCAGGCATAGCAGAGGTGGAGGAATGGGTGCATAAGATCAGAAGTTAATTGCGTTTGTGAAAGATTTGTATCGCTGTATGAAAATATTTTGTCAAAGTATAAGTGCAGTTAGTTTTCAGATCTAATATTAAAGGAGACCGTTCCTGTCTCTATTCTTATGACTTCTACCAGAAGCATTCACAGTACCCTCTTCAGACTGCTCTTAACCAATATTTTTTAACTTTATTCCATGTTTAACCTTTCAGAACAGTGTCCTTGATTGTTCTTTTCAAATTTCTTCTTTGACTTTTCTCTCTTCTGCCGTGAAGGGTCCAATTCAGTACGTGCTTTACTGTTTACTTTGTTTATTTCCTTACCATATGTGTAACCCATTTCAGTTTTTTCAATTTTTTTCTTTCTGATTCCACTCTAATGCTTTCTGTCCTGTTCTGCTGCAAAACACTTGGCTGGAGATCATTTTGTGTTCAAAAGGCTCCTGAAGCAAAGCTTTACAGATGCCTGTAATTTTTTTCATGGCTGTAATTTGTTT
>Ga0209755_10008731_pt1 | contig 10780 bp, 7 predicted proteins | sample TergutCo191P1_FD_187301 | JGI IMG/M metagenome (GOLD analysis project Ga0209755, IMG submission 187301) | Cornitermes sp. P1 segment gut microbial communities from Petit-Saut dam, French Guiana - Co191P1 (SPAdes) (version 2) | ecosystem: Host-associated > Arthropoda: Insects > Digestive system >... | reverse complement strand
GAAGCCTGCATAAGGATACCACTCCACCCCAGACGAACCACACCGTAACACCAACACACATCGAACCAGAGCAATACAACACATGAAATAAACCCACAAAAATTCGCAAGCTCCTGAAGATGGAGGTACTAACATTCGAAACACGCTGAGCAGTAAATAGTGAAATAATAAAACAAGTGACATCAAGTTGGTCTATCTTTATTTAACTATCAAGATGATGCACGGTCTAATAAACTTAAGATCTAGAACATAATAGTAGAAAATACTGAGGTACTGTATCGACCTACCACCGTGCGGTATGTGTTTGGAGTGCCACTGTGTGCATGGTGTGTTTGGTGTGTTGCAGCTGTACAGAACGAGCGTCAACCCAGGAACACAGCCACGATCCGACCAGAGGCCCTTCTCGAGATGGACCAAGAAAGGGCATTACGAGAAGCTGCAGTTGCCGTTGGTGTATTTGGGTATGTATTTTCGCTATTTTTAAATTACGAATTTGTGTTATAAGTAGGCTTATTAACTCTTTTCAGCTTATAGGTTTTTCGAAGTCAATGATGACGGTGGGGGTTTTGATTTTTTAAGACGGTGATTATAAGGACTGTCCGCATATACGTACAAGACCACCGGGTGTTATACTCTAGAAGACAACAGTCTTAAGTTACACGTGAAGTCTATAACTACAGAAATAATGTGTCATGAATTCAGACTTATGTACGTGGAACTTCGCGTGTGGGTACAGACCTCATCACCATTCTCACAAAAACATTAATTATCTAATCAATTAGATTCCCATTTTTCATAGAAACATTAGTATCTGACGTAAATATTTCGTCATGGAGGCAATAGAATCAATACTAGCTGTTCAGTCACATATAATAATATAATTCGCAAACATTTTTTTTTATATTTTAAACTCGTAACACTTTTCGGTATTACCTCAGATTGAACAAAAAATTCCGAGCTTTGTTTCTTTACTGTACCTATACAAGTACTATCTTACAATTAAAACAGCCAACAGTGATTATTTCCCTTTATATCTGTCATTAAATTATTATTTTATCTGAAGTTTAGCATTTGTGTTCTCTGTGAGATAGGAAATTAATTTTATGTATAATGCAGATCAGTTTGAGACTTCAAAGATTTAATAAGTGAATCTAATGATAAAGTTTTCTACGTACTACTATGGGCGAAACAAATTTCAATTAGAACCGGTGACAATATGAGATATAAACAATAAAATTAACACGCAAATTAAACACGTATGTTTTCAAAGGATTTTGGTCCTTTTGATATGAGCCATCTATGAAAGCAGGCTCTCTGTGGAATAGAAGTAAATGTAATGTGTTTATGAACATGTGCACGTTGTGAAAGTACAGCTGTATCTTTTTTTACCTCTAGAGTACAAGGAAGTGAAGTGTATATCGGTTAATATTCATTGTAGAAACTGAAACCTGGAGAAGATAATCCGTATAGTGATCACAACTAGAGTGTTTCTATTCGTAAAACAACTGACATTTCTTAAGTAACTACAATTTCATGTAACGTACTGTACATTCTGTATCTCTACAGTATAAAGTGCTACATTACTTTTCATGTGTCCATACTCTGTACATGTTTCAGTTTCTGTATTGAACAACGCAATTCCAATTTATACAAGTCGATTATTGGGTTTGCAGGAGAACTCACTTTTCCTAACGATGAAATATGTTACGAAACCAGCTCATTTATATGCATGGTAATGTCCCTGATGATGGCGGAAGGCCGAAACATTTAGGTATATGAGCAAGTCCGTTTAATTCCCTTATAGTCAATTTTATGAACTCGCCAGTGACCCAGGTTTCAGTCCTATGCATTAGAATAAATAATAATGAAAGATACATTGCAAAAGAAAGGAAACGAAGTTACTATAACCTAATTTGAAGTATTAGCTCGACATTTGCTGGAGCGAACAGCTTAACCAGGCTAGTTGGTGTCACCCTGGAGATTCGAAACAGGTACCCGCCAATGAAAATTAAAGGCGTTTTCCTGGAGCCACTTGGTTTGGAACAGGTAAAGTGATCCCGTTACAGCCCCGACGTGGCCCAGATGTTGGGTAAAGGTATAACTCTACTCTTCCATAACCGTGGCACTAGAAGGGGGTGAGTGGTCAGCAGCACGCCACGGCTGCACTTAACCCCTGGGAAAGACCCGGTATCCATTTTATAGGAAGCTGGGTGGCACTTGGCTTGGTAGGGGATATATTAATGTGACTGTAAAAGAAAACTAACAAACTGAAACTCGTGTAACAAGACGTATCAAAATTTTAAATTTCTAGGGTAGTTCTCAAATGAGATCTCTTAAACTGAAATAAAAATTTTATTTCCTAAATCAGTAGAGCAAGTATCATATGAGGTACATTTTCTGAGCCCACTATTGAGAAATATACTTACGATTTATTTATGTCCTTTGACTTTGTCTCGTATCTTATGCATGTGTAGAGGACCCTAGTTGTGTCTAGGATTCAGTACGATTTGGTGTCCTGAAAACAACGCCTTCGTACAAGAAAAAAGATGTTCTGTGTTCGTATGATTTGCGAGCTTTTGTGCTTAAATAAAGTGACGAAAATTCAGTTGCACAATCCATGTGGCTTCCTGTGATATAGTGAGTTTATCATTAAGGAAGAGTGGACATGGATTTGGAAAGAGGTGATTGTCTCTGGAATTTTCTACATATAATTTCTCTGCATGTATTCCACTATCTAGTAATTCCCTCAACTATATTATCGACCTTACATTTCTCACATCATTATTTATTTTAATTACTGGTAAGAGAATCAGGGCATTACGTCACAAGAATTTCTGTGATCTTTAGGCCTGCACAGGACCTAGTAACGTAAGAGTTGTTTAGAAGGTTGCAAAGAGCTTGTAACTAGAAGTATGTGATGAGGAAAACATACAGAATTTTGATGTGGAAATTACTGTGTAAAAGACTACTTGGTCGGCCAAGGACAACACGCAGTTCTTTAAGTAGGAACGTAATTGGTGTTGGGTAGTTTGAATTGGTTTAGGATGGTGTCCAGTAGAAGGCTTTGGGTATGGTAATGTTAAACCTTCCGATTCTATTACAGGATTCCTTATTAATTAATTACTTACAAATTTTAATCATGTAAATTTTGGGAAAGTACTTTAAAAATATTCATAATCAAATGCTTCACACTCCTCTCCCCCTCTCCCCCCTCCCCTCCCCCTCCACCCGTAATTGCAACGAATCATCTATATTAAGTCAGGTCCTTTATAAGTCAAGTGATTAGTCTGATTGTAACAATGAGAAGAAACTAAATTGTAATTTGAAAATTTTGGACGAAATTTGGGATGGTAACATCGATTTAAACAGGTAAACCGCTTTCCAATGAACACCCACCATTTCCCGCCCCCAGTTCTTCAAAACGTTACATTCTACCAATATTGACAAACACCTTCGTAATCCTTGTAATATAAAGTGGAACTTTATACCACATAAACCAGCAACCTGAATGCTACCCACGTGTCCATTCGTAAAATTGCTGTAAGCCAATATTAGCACACAGAATCAAACAATAATAAAGCTACTGGATATGTATGTTTATTTCATATTTGTTGTTTTGTTCGCAGAAAAAAATAACCTACTACTTGTTTTCACTTTGCACTAGGCCACGCCTTTACATTAATTTAGAACTTAACGCTTCCTACTACGTATTCGTTATACCACAAAATTTAATCGCCCATCTTTTAATTTACAAGGAATTTAACAATTTCATAGACAGTTATACATTATAATGATATTATTATTATAACCCCGCACTAAAACTGCAATATTAAATTAATTATGTGGTATACATTTCTAACTAATCCAATTAAATACCAACGTATCGTTATATTTAACCGTGATTGATTGTTGGAAAGAGACAAATGAGACATCATTAGCGATTTAAATGTTTCGAATTTTGGACATCAAACTGTAGCGTAAAACTACATAATTTAGTATTTTAATTGATTAATAAATTGTATTAAAAACCCATACACGTCCCTTGTAAAGTCACACATTGTGATTGGAACACTACATCATTATGTAGGATGTGGATTTTCGATTTCCAAATACAGGTTACAAAATTTTTGTGGGGGCGGGAGCAAAGTATTACTCTAGGTCTGACTATTAAAACTGCATTAAGGTTTAATATTGCTAACGCAGAACACACAATTGGACATTATTCTGTAAATTTTCAGTTCTTCTTATATTCTTATATTATATATAACATTCTTATTCTTATTAACACTGCCCAGTTTTCTACAGATTCCTAGCCACAAGCACTGACATGTTGTTACAAAGAAATTATGAATGGATTTCTTGTTTCTTTCATATCGGTTACCAGAATTTCAATCATTTTCAAGCTTTACATTTGTGGTCTTGATTGAAAGTACTGGCCATTATCATTTGAGTTCTTTTCAGGGTTATTGAGGTCAGTGACAATTTTATCTTCAAATTGCATAACCAGATAAGAGTAATTATTTATTCAATTAAATTTTCTCGGAAAGACAGCCGCGAAAAGATGAGATGGTTTTCCGACGTTTCGGGAAGTAACTCCGTCCCCATCTGTAGGGTGTGCTGGTGGTAAACCAAAACCACCAACATACCCTGAAGATGGAGACGGAATTATTTCTCGAAAGGTCGGAAAAACTTCACATCTTGACGCGGCTATCTGCCTCAGCAAATTTCATGGAATTCTGTCCTAGCGAAAACTTTAAGAATTATGATAATTAATTACGTCTTTTAAGTAACAAACTTTTCTGTAAGAGTTCTGACCCCAACAGAGGTGTCAGCATCTCTGCATTATGGTATTTGACACTGCACAATTTAATAAACAGATAATAACGTTTCAGAGACATTGTTGCCTCCGTCTGCCGCAATGTAATGACGTCACTAAGAAGAAGATAAGTTATTTGATTTATCTTCGAAATAAAGAAAGTTTTAGAATAAAACTTACTATGTCGAACGTAATTTTATGCCCTTTTTGTACTTACGTTAATTATAAAATATATTAGGTTGAATGACCTTGAAAATTAAGATTTTAAAATAACGTAAAAGCAGTAAATAAACCCCGGTGTGAATTAATATAAACGCGTTTGAGGAAAACCTAGGAAAATATCAGTCACAAGTCGGCGTTCTCTTCCGAAATCGAACACACAGCTTCCGAAATGCGAAGAAATATTCCTGACTTCCACGTCACAACACTAGATTAATTGAATTATATAATCATAGAGTGCTCGGACTCCTAGTTCATTTCATAGAGTGATCTTTGCCATGCCGCAGGAGGATGAGTCTGCAGAACCGTACTGGTGTGTAACAATATTTTCCCACTCGACTGAGAGCCATCTTTGACACATAACACGTGTGTCAACAGGCCCGCAATGCTGGCAGGTCGTGCGTTCACATAATTCCATGCACACCAGTTGTTTGTTTGAAACTCGTATTTTCCACCTGACGTGCTGAGGCTGTTTCCACTGAAAGAGAACTTGTATTCTGCGCAGTTGCATCAAAGACTCTTCAGTCAATATGTCTTGATACTCTGTTGTTATTCTGACCATCTGAATCAATAATTGATGCCAGCCACCTGAGTGTACCATAAATTAACCGCATAAACAGCCTCGTTTTCTATAAGTGTTTAATTTTGTGGAAATACAAGAGTACAACGTCCCACGCTTAATGCCGTAAGGTCGTTGATGGTTATACTTATTTTAAGTCACGATGAAGCTCGAATTTGTGGGAGTCGTAGGAAAGAAGAACAGAATTTTTGTGTGTTATTTGCTCAAAATGCGTCAAGTCAGTAGTAATATAGAAATACCTCCCTTTTGGGTTCTTCAAATCCCACACTGCTGACGCATTGTCATTAATTTTGTTGGGGAAGTCAAACATTAAAATTGTTAAGTTAATTGAATATTGTTTCAAACACGGTAAATATAGATCTTACCGTATATTAAACCTTTGAAGAACAAAATTAATTCAAATTATTTTTAAATATATAGTTTATATGTCACAGAGAACACAGGATGTTTATATAACGAAACAGAAAGGTAAAAATGATAACTGTGAGGCTTTAAAGGAAAAGGGGCAGTTATTTATTAACCTATTTTCTCAGAAAAGACCAAATGTAAATACTTTACACAATATAATACACAAAATATACTAGATATAAAATGGATATACACAAATTATATAAATTTGATATTTAAAGAAATGAGAGGAGGATGTTAGCTGACGCTTAGCCCTGTAACGTGACAAGCTCTGCAAATGAAGGATTATTTTTCTACTACCGGATTTAATTACTGCTGTCATCGTGCATTGAACACATTACATAATTAGGCATTTACATTTAAGTTTCGTTGTAACTATGCTAGTTATTGTCGATAGATGCATGAATGTTAGGAGGATATTCAGTCAAAGATTAAATGACTGTGTCACATTGGCTGAATATTACAAAGAGAAGTTAAAAAAGAGTTTTGTTTTTATATTTCCTTTTTTATTTATAATCTTTCTATTATTATGATGGATTCCGTTGCTTCCCATGTTACGTACGTAGTCGTATTAATTTTTTCAAAGCCATTTAAAATCTAACTGTGAATTCGTTAAGAATTTTCTCTTGTTTAAAATACGTTAATCAGGATTCTATAAATATGAAAATGTCTCTCTCCATGGCATAAATGGAGACCAAATTTTCTCTTTCATTGTGGTTGATATTCAGAATTTCTTTACATAAGTACGTCTTCTTTCCTTCTAAATATTCTTAAATGTCGTGAAGAACAAGGCCTCATTTTTAGTAAAATTAAGGTGTAAGTTTCCTTGTTACAACGTGGTTGTAGAAATTTTAATTTTTAAGGGAAATATGTAAAACAAATTCTGAAACACTGTACTCCGCATCCAACAAATAAAGACAGCTTTATATTATTTCGTCCATTACTAAAAGTACTTCAAGAACGAAAGTAAGGAAAATTCTTTTCTTAGTTGTAAATAAATCTACCGACAAAAAATATACCATGTTTAACCTATTGTTTGGGGCTGAAAACATTTACCACACGAAAGACCGCTCATCTTATGCCCTTCTGGTACAATGTCTTTGTACCATACTGCTTGATAATATTTTTAAGAAATGAGGCCCTTTCATACACCTGGTATAACGCAATGCCATGTAACAAATATCCAGTACGTACTATTTCATTTCTTCATCATTTTATCTGTGTGTACCGTTAATATATTCTTAGTTCCATTAGGTTTATTAAAGAAGTGTCTGATGAGTGACTTTTTGATGACATACGTTAGGAATACGTAAAATGTGCACAAGGGTTTAATGGGAACACATAAAAAACAATGTAAGAAACATGAGAAACATGAAGAGAATATTTAAAAGATTTTTAATAAATATGAGGTGGGGGCGAGGAATCAGTTTAAAGTAATTACGTCTGGTAGGGGAAGTAAATATGGTAATAAAAATAATGTTCCATACCAGATCGTAATTTATTAAATAGCGGAGCGACTATTACATTTTAATAAAGGCTCTGGTCAAGGGCGTTATTTGCTGGCAGGCAATGTTAATTGCTCAGACATTGCTGCCTGCTCAGACGTTAGTTACTAACTGTTCAGTCTCGTACTGATGTTAAAAAGGAGTGAAGCTAAAACATAGCTCCCATTTTATGATTTTATCGCTTGCACACGAACAAAATATTTACTGCTGTTACTACTACTACTACTACTACCACCACCACCACCACTATTGCTGCTGTTAGTACTACTACTACTACCACCACTACTACTACTACTACTACTACTACCACCACAACTATTGCTGCTGCTACTACTACTACTACTACTACCACCACCACCACCACCACCACTACTGCTGCTGCTGCTACTACTACTACTACTGTATTGACAAATTCGTCTAAAAATAAAGATTTCGAAGGAAATTCTGAGCCCTAACTTGGAGCAGATTTTTATGGGTTTATGTGGAGCTCATTACGAAGGAAAATTAGCTCGTTCCATTCCAGTTATATTTCTGTTACTGCATGATGTGTAATTTCCAGAAAGACTAGAGACATCTGCAGTCACCCCTCATCGTGTTCAAGGCCATTCCCATATTCCTATTTTTTTTTAATTCTAATGATTCCTGCTGGAATATCTACTTTGTAAGGAACTTTATTTTGGCATAATGATATTGTTTACTCGTAATATCATTTCAGTAAGTTTTGATTTTTATATTTGGACCCCGTTTGTGTCTTTTTAAGTTTAATTTGTAAATACCCTCTTTCTTTTTTAATTGTTTTGTATTATCCAATATTACGATTCGAATTTCTTGTTGAATTGTAGATTTTTGGAGTGTTTTCATGTAATTGATTTTACTGCTGTTGTTAAGCAATTCTATAAAAACACAAACTGAATTGGATATAGTAATGAGCAGACTTTCCGTGAGAATCTAATAATGTTCCATTAGACAGCATACTCCCAGACTTGTATAAAATTTGAATATTTATTACCAGTAGACTGAACTGTTGAAGGGTGACGACTATAAAAATTAAGTAATTGCTTATGGAATGTAAAGACGTATAGTTTGGTAGAAACATATTGAAATTTCTGGGAAAATTTCCTCCCTTCATTTGCAGACAAATAGAAAGATGGAATTAGCAGGTTCTTCCAAATCTTGGGTAAATATACACCAGGTTAAAAATAATCACATCTAACGAAAAGACTGTATTCGTTGGTTAACGTTTTTAAAACAGATCGCCATTATTTCCTATTGAAACCACTTTAAATCAGGCCACGAATTTCCTCATTCTGTATGATGGGTATTTTTTTTCCCATGTAAGCATAGGCTTAGCCTTCCATTTTATATTTTTCTTGCATTATGTTTGTTATTATCGCTATTGCTGTTGTTGTTTTTATCAATACAAGTGTCTCTTTCTAAAAATAGTACTCGTACCATGCAGGCTCAACAACCCATGTCGCTGTTTGTCATAACGTTACTACAAACATACCTAGTCAAATAAGCACAGAAATACAACTTTTCCTCTCATAAGGACTTTTCACAGGGGTGATACTAAAAATATACTGTGGTTGCTTTTGTGAGGACCAAAGTTCAAACTGCAATCAGAGCAACGGGCATGTGATCACATTGCTCTTCTGTGTTCTCTCACGTGTAACATGGCAACCGTTCTGACGTCAATACAGTTACAAAGCGGTTTTTTTTTTTAGATTTTGTCTAGTGAAGCATTCGTACCTGAAGGGTGTAAGCACGAACTCGCATAGCACAACGCATGTCATTTGATGGCAAATGCCTGTGTTCAAACTCTGATCTTCCATAGCAAAGGAGCTCATTAGGTAATAAAACAACACAAAACTCGTACTTCGTCCACCCTAGGGTTGCGTTCATTTCTTAGTAACACTCTGCACCCTATCACTGTTAAAACTTTAAAGAAGGATTAAATCTTAAATGACGGCGTTCAAGAGATGGGCGGGTAATGTAGCGCGTATGGGGGGAGAGTAAAAGTGTATACAGTGTTCTGTTGGAATAACCTGATGGTAAGAGACCACTTGGGAGACCTAGGCGTAGATGGGAGGATAATATTAAGATGGATCTTCAGGAAGTGGGATGTCGGGGTATGGACTCGATCGAGATGGCTAAGGATAGGGACAGGTGGCGGGCACTTGTGATTGCGGTAATGAAATTTCGGGTTCCATAAAATGCGGGGGATTTCTTGAGTAGCTGAAAACCGTTTGGCTTCTCAAGAAGGACTGTGCTTCCTGGAGTAAGTAAGTAAGTAAGTATGGAGACATTCAAATATATTCATGCAATTTGAAAAAGTTAATGTTCTAGAAGTTTCAAATCCCAACAAAAATTCTACTGCAATATTCACACGTCGCTTAAGTAGCTGTGTATTCCTTATTTAATCGTGAGAGACCAGAGTATATTTTACTATAGCTACACGTGTTTTTGTTTGTTGCGCGATAGGAAACCGAAAACACAAATTAAGTCTTTTCCTATAGTATTAATGTTCGTGGCGCATCAGCCTTGCTTGAGCCTAGACCGCTCATTTTTGGGGTATTGAGATCACACACAGACAGGACTGCTCTGGACGACGGATCGGCTCGTCGCACAGACATCTACCTGCCAACACACGACATTCCCAAGAGACAGATATTCGAACGCTCAATTATAGCAAGAGAACACCTGCACACCTACTCCTCAAACTGTGCGGTCACTACAATCGGCCGTGTAGTGGATTACCCCTGTAAATTCAAGAAATGCTTTTGAAAAATTCCATCTGTAAGTACGAATACCACAAACAAAATTTCCTCTGGTCCAATTTTACCAATTAAAACGTTCAAATAAAACTGTAGTATTGCGATTTCATTGAATATGAACGCTGTGAACTTCTGAATGGAGGTTTGGCAATATAAGCATAAGAATATAGGCTACATTTAAGCATCCCTATTTTTTGGGCAAAGAAATACTGCTGTTCTCCTTATTTCTATATAATCTGCGATTGTTTTCAGTTTTATTTAAAAATGCAGATACAATGAATGTTTAAAAGACGGGAAACTCTCTTCATTAAATAGTGTAATGGCAGCTTGGTGGGACAGACAGGCTCGCCATGTGTCTAAAGTTACAAATCATCCAGCACTAGTCAACACAATGGTGTATAATAACATACACGCTCTAGTGTGGATAAGAAAAACCAACTAGATGTCACTTTTTGTATTCTTTATTTCTCTTCTAATA
>Ga0209755_10008730_pt1 | contig 10780 bp, 7 predicted proteins | sample TergutCo191P1_FD_187301 | JGI IMG/M metagenome (GOLD analysis project Ga0209755, IMG submission 187301) | Cornitermes sp. P1 segment gut microbial communities from Petit-Saut dam, French Guiana - Co191P1 (SPAdes) (version 2) | ecosystem: Host-associated > Arthropoda: Insects > Digestive system >... | reverse complement strand
CGGTATAATTCCCTTTCCAGGGGATGCCTTCGCCGCGCTCAAGCTCCAGTATCCAGCCCGCGACATTGTCCAGAAAGTAACGGTCGTGGGTAACGGCGATGACGGTGCCCGCGTAATCGTGAAGGTGGCGCTCAAGCCACGCGACAGTTTCCGCGTCAAGGTGATTGGTCGGCTCATCGAGCAGGAGAATGTCGGGCTTTTGAAGGAGCAGCCTGCAAAGCGCGACACGGCGCCGCTCACCCCCGGAAAGATGATCGACCGCCTCGTCGCCGGGCGGACAGCGGAGCGCTTCCATGGCAAGCTCAAGGCGGCTGTCAAGATTCCAGCCGTCCCCTGCCTCGATCTTTTCCTGCAATTCAGCCTGCTTCGCGCCGAGCTTGTCGTAGTCCGCGTCCGGTTCCCCGAACGCCTCGCTCACCTTGTCAAACTCGGCAAGGAGGGCGGTCATTTCGCTTGCCCCTTCGGACACAATTTCTTTTACGGTTTTGCCTGGCGCAAGGAAGGGCTCCTGCTCCAAAAATCCGATTGTAAAACCCGGGCTGATCGAAGTTTCACCGGCAAATTCGGTGTCAACACCGGCAAGAATCTTCAATAAACTGGACTTTCCCGATCCGTTTAGACCGATTACACCGATTTTCGCGCCGTAAAAATACGATATGCTGATATCCTTTAAAACCTGTTTGGTTCCGTGTTTTTTCGAAACCTTATACATTGTGTATATAATTTTTTTATCATCAGTTGACATATTTTAATTTTATCACAATGCTTTTTTTTTGAGAAGAGAAAATGTATACCGTATACTACTTGTTTTTTTTACTAAAAAACGGTTAAAATTCCTGCATGGAAAATAATAAATATCAATTTTCATTTTGGACACTTATTGTAATTACCGGGTTGATCATGATAGCGGCAGATTTTTTATTGCTGATCTATTTTGAGTATGACTTTTCGCAGTTGATTGTTAAATTAGGACTTCCCTGCCTTGCCTTTCTCGCCGTTTATTGCGTCATTCTCGGAAAAAGCGCGAAATATTTCGCACATGACTTTTTCGATCAGGCAAAAAACGGAAACGATCAAGAAAAAGAATTTTTAGAACGGCTGAAAAAAATAGGAGCGGTTCCGATAAAAATGATAGCTCTGAGCGTTGTAGTCCACACCGCTCTTTTAGGCTGTGTTTATGCCGATAATAAATATCTTTCCATTCTTCCTGTCATGCAGGCTCCTCTTTTTCTCGCGTCTCTCGCCTTCGGTATGCTTGTCGGAACATTTATCTATGTAATCAGCGACGGGCTTGTCTCCCGCTCTTTGATAGCGCATAATTTTTTAAGCTACCCAAGAGGGCTCCGCGAAAAACGTCAGGAATTGAAAGCAATGATAATACCGATGGCGGCAGTTTTAATGGCGCTGGTATTTTCCGTTTCTGTTACGCTGTTAAGCATAAGCAAAGCCAGCAGCGCCGGCAGCGAAGTCTCCGGCATTGATAATTTTACAGGCAGTAATTGGATGACATTGCTGATCCCAATCATAATCGTATTTCTGTGCGTTTCTTTACTGTCCTTCAATCTGAAAAAAAACGCCTCTGTACTTTTTACATCGATAATTGAACAGCTTGAAAATCTGTCTTCGGAACAAAAAGATTTAACGCGGCGCATAACAGTCTGCTCGGTAGACGAGCTTGGCACTATTGCCGGAATGGTTAATTTATTCAGCGATCATTTAAGCGAAGGAATTCATGATATAAAAACCGGAAAAGATAATCTTATCCATGTAGGAAACCGGCTGGAAGAAAACGCTTCCGGCATGGCGGCTTCTGTCGCGCAGATGTCTGTAGCGACGGAACACGTGCTTGTAAAAACAAAAGGGCAGATGGACAGCGTAAATACTTCATCAGAGGCGGTACAGCGAATTTCAGAAAACATAAAAGCGCTGGACGAATCAATTACCGTTCAGACATCCAGCATGAATGAAGCTTCCGCGGCAGTCGAGCAGATGATTGGAAATATTACTTCAATAAGTTCAGTAACAGAAAAGATGGAATCGCAATTTAAAACTGTAGGAGAATCATCCGATAAAGGAAGCGCTATCCAGAAAGAAAGCGCCGGGCGCATCCGCACAATCGTGGAAGAATCGCAGAATTTGCAGGACGCAAATAAAATCATCGCTACCATTGCGGCTAAAACAAATCTTTTGTCAATGAACGCCGCAATCGAAGCGGCGCACGCCGGAGAAGCAGGCAGAGGATTCGCTGTAGTAGCCGATGAGATTCGCCAGCTTGCCATCAATTCAACCGATGAGTCCAAAAAGATCGGCAGCGAGCTAAAACAGATCGTTAATACTATCGCCCAAATTGTCAAAGACTCCGAAGCTTCAACAAACGCTTTCGTTGACGTAACCAGACGAATTGACGAAACCGGCAAGCTGATTCATGAAGTAAACAACGCCATACGCGAGCAAAAAATCGGCGCAAGCCAGGTAATCAGCTCTTTACGAATGATGAACGAACACACGGACAAAGTCACCGCCGGAGCAAAAGAAATAGGGCAAGGCAGCTCTATTATGCTGAATGAAATCAACACTTTGCAAACCAGCGCCGGAGAAATCATGACGCGCATGGAAGAGATGTCCAGCGGCATCAAAAATATCAATAACGGAGCTCAGGGCGTCTCTGAATTGTCTGTTAAAACAAAGTCTTCCATACAGAAAATTTCTGTCATCGCGGACGGGTTCAAGGTGTAAGGCGGACACTAAACGGATTTAGCGCTGTGGTAATGTTAAGTAATAGCGCTACTCGTATGCTGCCGAGCTCTGCTGCATACGAAGAGCGTTTTAAATTTACAAAAAGAATTATCCTTTCAAGCCGCTACAGTACGGGCATTACGCCGGAATTAGCCGTAGAACTTTCTGTTCGCGAACTCAAGGGCGGACGAGACGGAAGCCGATACTGTAGTTCCAGGCGACGGGGTTGTAGCTGTCCCGGCTCGCTGAACGAAGGGACTGCCATTCGCTACCACAACTGCCGCCGCGTAGCACGCGGTTGGAGCCAGTAACCGCCCCTTTGTAATCCGTCTCATTTGTACTTGGTAAGCTTCCGTACAAGTCCCAACACCATTCCCATACATTTCCATGCATATCATATAAGCCCCATTTGTTTGCTTCCTTTTTTCCTACTTCGTGTGTCATACCGCTTGCGTTTGCGATATACCAAGCGTAATCTACAAGTTTGTTTTCATCATCGCCAAAGTACCAATTTGTTGTCGTTCCTGCTCGGCAGGCATATTCCCACTGTGCATCTGTCGGTAATCGGTAGCCGTTATTTGTCCACGTCGGTGTTACTGTCGCCACTGTTATCGGGTAGCCCGTTGCAGGTTTTCTGCCTGTTATTTCATATACAGGCGTTAGTTCTTCCTTTTTGCTTAGTTTATTACAAAACTCTATTGCGTCAAGCCATGTTACATACTCTACAGGGCGTTTTCCTTGTACTTCTCCATCTGCCGGTTCACGTTGATAGGTATCATTACTACCTGTCGGTCCTCCGTTAAAATAACTTGGATTTATTCCCATTACTTCCTGATACTGTTCCTGCGTTACTACGAATTTGCCCATTTTAAACGCTGTTAGTGTTATTACAGCGTTTCCCCATGTAAGTGTGCCTTCCGGTATTTGTACCATTTCCACAATACCGCCGTCATAGAAAGCTTTTGTCATTTGAACTGTAACCGAATTGTTTTGCCCTGCGTATACAATTACATTATCTTTTTTCCCTGTTCCGTAGTGTTGATTTAGATAGTAAGCGTCTACTTTTACACTCCAACGACCCGGTGAAACAGAGGCTCTAATATTGTTTCCGCCTTTTGATTCTATTCTTAGCACTTCATTGCCTGATAACGTAACTACATATTCAAGTTTACCTAAAATACCATGCTCTTGCGGAGGCCAAGGCATTGCGGAACGGCTGTTTCCGCCTAAATTGATTGTTATTATACCTTCGCCTTTCCATTCGCTAAAACAGGCTGTAAAACCAATAATTATTCCCAATACGGCTAATATAGCCGTTAAGGTAAAAGTTCTGTAAAACTTCTGTTTCCAAAATTTCATTTAATATTCCTTTTAATTATTAATATACACTAATATTTTAATTAAAACAATATATATTAAACCTCTCTAACAGCGTCTATTGACTTTATTTAAAATTTATTCTACTATAATACAGGAGTTTCAGTAAAATTCCTCAAGGAGTTGAAAATTTCAATGAAAAAAATGTATGTTTTAATGGTATTATTTATAGTCCTTACAGTTACCGTCCCGGTTTCAGGGTCGGAACGCGAAGAATTCTTTTCACAGGAAGGTAAAAAATTCTGGAGCCTTGGAATAAATATTGGAACATCTTTTGCTACCCCTCTTCTGATTGTTAACTTAAACGCTACAGTTGCCCCTCTGCCTTTTTGCTTTTTTGAATTCGGCGCCGAATTCGGAACTATAACAGGGATGGCGGGCGAACAGGTAGAAATTCGCGATGTGGAATATTTTTCTTCCTATGTATACGCCCGCGTTAATCTCTTCCTGCCGTTCGGCGACCGGGTATTTGACTCTTACGGCAAACCAAGAGAAGGCGGCGGATGGTATATAGGGCTTGGATTGGGATTAATGAACTCTGAATACGCGTTTAGACAGAGCGTCACAGAACGTTCAGTCGCTACAGTGGAAACTCCGACATTTGACGGGGCTTCCGGTTTTTATTTCGGCAGAGGTCATGTTTTATTTAAAGCCGGATACGGAGTTCGGACTACAATGGACATGAAAAATTTAATTGGCATAAATAACCGCCTGTTATTAGGCATAGTTTACCGTTTTTATTAGGAAATACGTTATGAAGAAAAATATATTAATCATTATTTCTGTTTGTTTGATTTTATTTAGCACAACGTGCGCGCTTGAAATCGCCAATGTGATCGGACCGGACGGCGGATATGTATTTTACGATAAAGGCAGTTATAATTACGGATGGCGTTATATTCAATGTTCCTCGTACGATTTCGGCAATGTAAAAGTAAATGACTCCGACGAAGACAAAATCAAAAACGCCTTAAAATTATGTTCAGATAATAACGCTAACTGGCATAAATTGGGCTGGGAATTGCCAACCGAAGATGTTTTAAGAAAATTGCTGGAATGTTTCTCTTATGGATTTACAAGATTTTCGCCTGATTATTATTATCTGGCGGTAAATAATTTATATGACTCCGAACGTTGGTGGGTTTGCAGCTATCAATGGTGGATATGCGGTTTTCAAGCATCTGGTACAACAGACCCGTGCGGAGAAAAAAACAGCCTAATAATAAATAATGGTCAGATTGAACCTTGCAAAAAATGCGGAGAACCTCCAAAAAATGATCAAGTATATGAACAGTGCTTAATGATAAACAAAGGAAATTTTTGCACGGATTGCGGAACCTCTGTTGTTAATCACGTTTGGGTAAGCAATAAGGACGCTCCGCCAAATCCGTCATTTCTCAAAAACGAAAATGATTGGGAAATTGTTATTCTCCACAAGAATTTTGAACAAGCGGCAAATGGTACTGTGGAACGCGTTACGGAAGTGCCTGATGATTTATTAATCAGGGTTCGCGCAATCAGAAGATTTTAAAAGGCGCAAAATGAAAAGTAAAACAACAATCATCATTTTATTAATGATCATATCTTCGGCGTTATGCGCTTGTCAGCATATAGACTCGCTGGCGCAGGCAGCGAAAAATAACGATCTATTAGATCCGGGAACCGCGGATATGATCAGCCTTTCCGCGAGAGCTTTCGGCGCCGCTGCGGAGAATATTACTCCTGATCAGGAATACTACATCGGAAGAGCCGTTGCGGCTAATATCCTCAATAATTATAAAATATGGGACGGAGATAAAAAACTCACTAATTATTTAAACCTGATCTGCGCCGCCATTGTACTTAACTCTCCGCAGCCGACAATTTACAACGGCTATTATGTCGTAATACTGGACACCGATGAAATAAACGCTTTTGCCACTTCAGGCGGGCATATCTTTGTTACGCGGGGCATTCTTAACGCCGCTAAAACAGAGGACGCTCTCGCCGGTGTTATCGCTCACGAAGTCGCGCACATTCAACTGCGCCACGGAATTAAAGCCATCAAAACAAACAGAATGACGCAGGCTCTGATGGAAACCGCGCAAGCGGGAATCGGAAACGCGATGGGTTTAAGTCAAAACGAATTGAGTGATATTATGGACGAATCAGTCAGTGAAATAATGCACACAATGGTTAACAGCGGTTATTCGAAAGAACAGGAATATGAAGCCGATGTCGCCGCGATGTATTTTATGGCCTATGCCGGTTATAAACCATCCGGTCTTATTGATATGCTCAACGAACTAAATAAAATTCATGTTTCAGGCAGATTCAGCAGAACTCACCCCGAACCCAAACAGCGAATTTTTTTCGCCGAGCTGGCGATAAAAAGATTCAATATTGCCGACACCAGCAAAGACAGGCAGGAACGATTCAACGAATTGGTAAAAATGGGCGCAATAACAAGATAAATTGTAATTTCCCGCCGAAGCATCGCAGCAAGTTACATACCGCGAAGTTCGTTATCTAACCGCGCTTTCGTTTCGTTATCGATAATGTTTTTATCAAGAAGAACGCCGTTCAAAACAGCGAGGTAGTTTTTAAGATGCCCAAAGTGATCATTCTCAATAGATTCAATTTTTAACTCAAGTGTATCAAAGCGTTTGTCAAGGGTGCTGTTTAATGCTATCTGCTTAAATCCGTATTTGATAAAATTAAGACCATGTTTACTGAAACCAATAATAAAAATTACCACTGCCGCGAATCCCGCTGCCAGAATAAGCGCCAAAACAATTGGAGGAAAGTTAATAATAAATTTATCCAGAATATCCCAACCAGTCATTTTCTACCTTCAATTCAAATATATGTACAAAACAGTCATTTAGTCAAGTAAAATGATTACTATTTAATACAGATTTAGCGTGATAAAAAAAACTCATTTAACACGGATTTTCCTATCCAACTCTAAACCCGTATTTGTCTTTCCTCGGGGAAGCGGGAGTCGAACCCGCGACATCCTGGTCCCAAACCAGGCGGAATAGCCTCTATCCTACCCCCCGTAACGCTTTCTCTATTTTGCCATTTTTTACATTTTTATTCAACTGTTGATTTCCACTTCTTCACGCTGTCAAGATATTCAATTACGCGCAAGCCGTCTGCGGCTCCTGATACAGGTGAGCGCTTCGGATCTCTTACGCAGGCGGCGGCGTCTTTGAGCATATTCGCGAAATATCCTGTTGGGCCTTCAAAAACTTCGCCGGTGTTTTTCAGAGAGCGGAAGTTTTCAGCGTAGGGGCTTGGAGCGCTTTCCCAAACCTCGAAAACTCCGTTGCCGATTTTAAGGCGGCCGTTTTCTAAGGAGAACTCAATCTCAAATACAAGATGATCTCTTCCCGCGCCAATTTCAAACATTATCGGAATGAATTTCTCAGGAGATAATTTTTTATCTTTATGCTTCTGTGCGAAATTATTTTGAAATAACTGCCCCTCCAGCCACGCGGTTCCGCTTTTTTCTTCAAGGTCTGCTCCGAAACTTTTGTTGTGTTTTAAAACAGAATCTGTTAAAAACATAACGATGTCGGCAAGATGTGTTCCGTCATCCCAAAGCATATTAACAATTTTTCTTGTTCGTCCCATATACAATACCGCACGGACGGAAATAATATCACCAAGTCTTCCTTCTTTTAAAATTGATTTTGCCATTGAATAATCTTTCGAATAACGTCTTTCATGATTAATGATGATAATTGGCCCGTCTTTTTTTTCTGTTAAACTTACAATTTTCCGCGCGTCTTCAATATTATCAGCAAGAGGTTTTTCGCAGATTATAACAGGCACATTCATCTTTGAAGCAAGACAGCAATAATGACAATGGCTGTCAGGATGAGTGGCAATAGAAAGGATTTGCGGCTTATGAATACGAATCATCTCCTGCGCATCCGAATAAACAGCTATTTTTTCATTATCATTTGTTTTTTTAAGCGAAATTTCCCGCGCAGAAGCCCATCTCTCCGCAAAAAGCCGTCTTCGCTCTTCTTCGATATCGCAGCCCGCAACAAGCTCACAATCTTCATTTGCAGAAATCGCACCCGCGTGAGTACAGGGCTTTTCACGAAGAGCGTCCTCTTCAAGTAAAGAGCCAATCCGCCCAAGCCCGATTACGGCAGCCCTAATCTTTTCCATAATACTGACCTTTTATCTGTACAATTCAATTTTATCCATTTCTACCGTTGATTTCTTTTTGCTTCTCCATGAATTAAGCACTGAGTACATAATCGGCGTAATAAATATCGTCATAAATGTGCTGACAAACAATCCGCCGACAAATGTCATTCCGATAGGCTGGATTGTATCAGCGCCGGCTCCCGGAAAAAAAGCAATCGGCGCCATTCCGAGGATTGTTGTTAAACTTGTCATTAAAATCGGCCGAAGACGCCTTCTTCCCGCTTCAATACACGCTTCTCTTATAGCCATACCTCTGGCGCATAACGTATTTGTATAATCAACAAGCACAATTCCGTTATTAATTACGACGCCGACACAGGCTATAATTCCGACAATTGAAAACATTGTCATCGCCTGTCCTGTCAATTTATATATCCAAATTACTCCTATAAACAAAAGCGGAATAGAGAAAAATATTATAAACGGATCGACAAACGACTCAAATTGGCTTGCCATGATTCCGAAAATCAGGAAAATCGCGCTTAAAATTATTAACACATAAAGAGATGTATAAGATTGAATTTCCGCGGCTTCGCCGAGATAACGGATACTGACACCTTCCGGCACAACAAGGCGTTCCGCAATCGTCTGCTCAAGACGGCGCTGCATATCTGTCGCGGCGATTCCCGGCTCAAGTCCGCCCGTTACGCGAAGAACGCGCTCCTGCCTTTCGCGGCGAATCGAAGAAGGCGCTCTTCCTTCGGAAATTTTCGCCACATTGGACAGAGAAATCCTTGTACCGCTTCTTGAGATAACAGAAATAGCGTCAAGATTCGGCAATCCCTGCCTGTCATCTTCTCTGAGGCGAACTTGTATATCGATCAGCCTGCTGCCGTGACTCATTGTTGTAGAGATTTCTCCGTCAATCGCGGCGCGGATTTCCGCCGCAATCGCTGAAATTGAAAGTCCGAAATTTGAAGCTCTATCGCGGTCAATTTCTATTTGTAACTGCGGCGCGCCTTCATCAAGGTTAATAACGGGATTTTCAATTTCGGGAAGATATGTAAGCATTATATGCTGAATTTCCTCCGATGTTTTCATTAAAGCCTGATAATTTTTTGAGCCTACCGCAACGTCAACAGGCGTTGTGTTTCCCATCCCGCGCCCTGCGCGGAAACTGATTCGGGTGCCCGGTATCGAATTCAGAAAAGGCGTTAGTTTTTTGATAATCGCATCGGGATTGTCTATCTGCTGAGCCGGAGGAGGAAGGGTTATTTGAAGCGTCCCCTGATTCGTTCCGCTTCTGGACGCTGTAAGAACTATATTTCTATATCCCTGAATCTCACGTTTTACAATCTCTTCTATGTCGAATAACACTTTTTCAGTAACGTCAATCGCGGTTCCTCTCGGCATCGCTACGTTAAGCGTAACATTATCGTCCGTTCGCATTCGCACATACATATTCATCCCGATGCCGCCGAACTGCATAAACGAAAAAGCCATAACTAAAACAACAAAAAGAATTATAATCAGCCTGTGAGACAGGCAGTAATCAAGCGCTCCTTTATAACTATTTTCCATAGAACATAAAAACGCTTCGATTTTTTCGTCCAAAAAGCACAAAAAACGGATTTTTATATGTTTTTGCTTCCTTGTATTCAACTGCAAAACCGAACCTGAAAGACAGGGAACGAGAGTAACAGCAACGACAAGGGAAATTGAAATAGAAATAACGACTGTAAAAATCAAATCGCTGAACATTAAACCCATTTCTTTTAAATCGTTTTTATAAATTATAAGAGGGATAAAAACGCAGACAGTAGTAATAGTGGAAGTTGTAATTGCACGTAACATTTCCTTGCTTCCAAGAATCGCGGCAATAGTGCTTTTCGCGCCGCGTTCTCTGTAACTGTGCACGTTCTCAAGTATTACGATAGAAGCGTCAAGGGTCATGCACATTCCCATTATAAGCCCCGTTAAAGTCATAAGATTCAAGGTAAAACCAAAAACAGACATTGCCATAAGCGTCATCAGAATTGAAATCGGTATAGAAAAACCTATTATCAATGTCGCTTTGACATTTCTTAAAAACAGCGTTAGTATCAGCATGGCAAGAACGGCTCCCTGAAGCGCATTTGAATAAACCTGATCAAGAGTCGCCCGAATCATCGAAGTGTTATCTGAAAGAACCTGAAGAGTGATTCCCTGAGGAAGAGCGGCGTTAATCTCCGACAAAGCGCCCTGAACGCTGTCTGAAACCTTGATCTGATTACTGCCGCTCTCTGCCGTTACCTGAATATAAACGCCGCTCTGCCCGTTCACCTGCACCCTTGAAGCGTTGTCATTGTAACCCATAAAGACATCGGCGACATCTTCAACTCGTATTGCCTGAAACCCGTGTGCTGTACTAATTGTTTTTACAGTAAGCCTTTTAATCTGCTCAATACTTACAAGCTCTTGCTGTGTCATTATCTGGTATTCACGCGTACCCCGCCGTAAATTTCCGCCGGAAGATAAAACA
>Ga0209755_10008729_pt1 | contig 10780 bp, 9 predicted proteins | sample TergutCo191P1_FD_187301 | JGI IMG/M metagenome (GOLD analysis project Ga0209755, IMG submission 187301) | Cornitermes sp. P1 segment gut microbial communities from Petit-Saut dam, French Guiana - Co191P1 (SPAdes) (version 2) | ecosystem: Host-associated > Arthropoda: Insects > Digestive system >... | reverse complement strand
CAGCCTGATAAAAAGCTGAACCGCGTCATAATTCCATGATAACCAGAGATTGCGCGCAATCTCCTCCAAAGGTTTTAAAACCGGCGGAAGTTTTGGTTTAACTGTATAGGTTGATATATTCATACACTTATTTTAGGGGGGAGAATGGTTTCTGTCAACGATTTTACGAGAGTATTTCCATTTTCCAGCCAAAATGTTGATAAATTGTGGAAAAAGCGGCGTCACTACTACCATATTTAGTGTAGCGTATGGCAATAGACGCTACCGGTAGCGTAGGCGGCTGTTATTGCTTTAAATAGCGCCTTAATTTATCCATAACAATTTCAAAATCAAGCGGTTTTCCGACATGATCGTCCATTCCGGCATTTATACAATGTTCGATATCTTCTTTAAACACATTCGCGGTCATGGCTATTATTGGAATGCGTTTATGTTGTTTTTGCTCAGAATAGAGTTTTTCTTCGTATATCCGTATCTGATTTGTCGCCTCATAACCGTCCATTCCCGGCATATGAACGTCCATGAAGATCGCTTCGTATCTTTCAGGTTCTTCAATAAACATATCGACAGCCTGTATTCCGTTTTCGGCGCAGTCAATTTCCAAATTTGTATTTTCCAGCAGCATCAATACAATTTCGCGGTTTATTTCCATGTCCTCTACAAGTAAAATTCTGTGGTCTGTGAAATCATTGTTATCGTTATTTATCGTATCTTTTATATTACGATGTTCTTCAACTTCTTCACCGTGTCCCGCCTGAATCGTAAAAGCAAATGTTGATCCCTTGCCGGTTTCAGATTCTACCCAGATTTGTCCCCCCATCATTTCTACAAAGTTTTTGGAAATTGAAAGGCCCAAACCCGTGCCGCCGTATTTACGCGCCGTGCTAGTTTCTGCCTGCTGAAATGACTGGAAAAGATGCGACTGCGCTTCCTTGCTGATACCGATTCCAGTATCTGTTACCGAAATTTGCAGGGTACAAACGCCGTTTTCTTCTCTTATAAATTGCGCGTCAAGGTAAACCGATCCGTTTTCCGGGGTAAATTTTATCGCGTTGCTTAAAAGATTTGTTATTATCTGGGAAAGACGCTGGTCATCGCAAATTAAAAGTTTTGGAATATCTTTGTCAATCCGCAGATTTAACTTTAAGTGTTTTTCTTCTATGCGGAAATTGTTGACGCTTACAACCCGCGTCAGCATTTTTTCAAAATTAAATTTAACAGGCACCAGCTCGAATTTTTTCGCTTCGATTTTTGACATATCCAGTATATCATTGATGACACCTAACAGGTGGGTAGAGGCTTCCTCTATTTTATCAAGAGCGTAATTTTTCCGCTCAATGCTGTCGGAATTTTTCGCGATTACCGTCATGTTAATAATCGCATTCATGGGAGTGCGCATTTCATGGCTCATGTTTGATAAAAATTCGCTTTTTGCTTTGCTTGCCGCCGTTACTTTTGTTACGGCGTCTTTCAATCTGGTATTGTAAATATCAAGCATGATTGCTCCCGCGATTGTGCTTGCTGTCATTGCGACAAAGCTTTTTTCGTTATCTGACCACTGGCGCGGGTAAAAGCATTGTTCAACGCCCAAAAAGCCCCATAAAAGGCCTTCGACATAAAGCGGGGCGCAAATGAACGCGTTAATTTTGTCATTTAAAAGATCATGAAATTCGCCGATCTTGCTTGCCATTGTATCCGGGCATGATAGAATCGGCACTGTAGCGCTGTTGTACAGTCTTTGCGGAAAACTGGTTTTTATAATTGAGCGGGCGTTAAATTTTTCCCTGCATGAAAGTTTACTGTCTGTCGACCAATGATACATAAGCTTCGCAATGCCGCTTTCATAGTCAAGGTTGAAAATGACAACTCTGGATACTTTATAATAATGTCCCAATTTCGCTATGGCTTCGCATATCAATGTTTGAGTTTCCGCCGAAGACACAAAGCTGCGTGAAATTTCTGAAATTAATTCCTGTTGTTTAAGCCGTTCCTGAAGAAGCTTACTTTGTTTTTTTACTTCTTCCGTCATTTTTTTTATGTTACGAAGATCATATTGATAACTAAGAGCGACATATTTGTCCATATATTTTGTGCGCGTCAAGGTTACTTCAAAAGGAATAAGTTCTCCCGACAGAGTTCGATGTATTAACTCAATAATAAGATTTTCGCCGTTTAAAGTTCTCTTGATTACTTCACGGATCTTTTCAATGGAATAGTCTCCGTTTGGCTGGAATTCAGGCGCAAATTCAAAAAAATGGTCGATATAATACTGTTTATCACATTCGAATATGTTCAGGATTGCGTTATTGGCGTCAAGAATTTTCATGTTTTCATCAAAGATTGTTATTCCGACAGGAGCCGCGTCAAGCGTAGCGCGGTTAAATACGCCGGCATTTACTATCTTTTGTTCCATTTCGGCGCGAATGACTGTGTTTGTGCATAATAAAGCCGCCGATTGCATTATTTCTGTCTGATCTTCGTCAAAAAACCGTTCTTCCCTGCGATCTTCAAAAAGAACAAAGCCCCAAAAAGAATTGTTGATAAATATCGGAGTATTATACAGTGAAACTACGCCGAATGATTTTAACATTGCGGCTTCATTTTCCGGCAATGTCTGTACAGGGCCGTTTATTGTATTGCCTCCTGATAAAATGCTTTCCCAGCTTGGCGCAAGCTGGGAATATTTTACATCTGTAAAAAATGAAGTTGGATCCGTAGTACCGCCTGATTCTTTGTCCCATCGGTAAATCTGCGAAGTGTGTAAACCGTCAGGTTTTTCAAAATTACGCCAAATGGACATTCTGCCAATTTGTAATATGTCGGCAATAAGACTGATGCCTTCTGTCATCATAGCCTCAAAAGATACACGGCTTTGTGAAAGAAATGTGACTGCCATTTTATTCAGAATATTCGCTCTGGTGATAGCGCCGCCGTTATATTCTTTCACATCAATATTAATGTTTTCCTTTTTATCCATGATAGATGTGTCATTGTATCATGAAAATTGTGACTTATATATAGAGGCTTGCTATTTTTTTATTGAGATTAGATAATGAGTCATGGATGCGGGACAAACGGTTTTAAATTCAAGCCAGCTGCTTTCTTATGGGGAGCTTATTCTTGGAGCCGCAGCAGCATTTCTGGCGATTTTACTTTGGCCTAAGACAAGAGATATTGCATGGATGTTGATTATTTTTGGGACCATTCTATTGTTTATTGAAACTGTTTATTCAATTCTGAAGAATAACAGTATATGTGCTCATGGTTTTTTTGTGTTTTTTTCAATTCCTGTAATATCATTAATTTTGTCGACTGTCCGTTATACCTTTTTTATCGCCGCATTTGCTATAATGATTTATAGGCAAACCCGGTTAAAATAACCGGGTTAAAGTAACCGGGCAATATCATGAATTTAAAATGAGCCCAAAGGGTGATGTTTCCAGATATTAAGGAGTGATTTAATGAAAGCAGTAATTATCGGTCTTGTAATTCTTGCCGCCGCAGTCTTTGCGATCTTACCGCCTGAAATTGTTGGTTTTGGATTAGGCTGGGGTGTTGAGGTTATAATTTTCCTCAAGGGCGCGCTTCCTGTTTTAGCGATACTGATTGGTATTATCGCAGTCTTCATCGGTATCGCCGATATGAAAGATCGAGCAGAAGCCAAGAAGGAAGAGAAGGCGGAAGCAAGCTAAATTGATAACAGCCGTCTAAGGCGATTGTCAACAATTTAGAAATACCGTCCCCTTTTGGCTGCCGGATGCGAGCGCTTCCAAACTGCGAGGCTTTCCGCCGTCCGCGAGAATAGTGGGGATACCGTAAGAGATAGCCATTTCCGCAGCGTCAAGTTTTGTGGCGATGCCGCCTGTGCCGAAGCTGTTGGTTCCTCCGATGGTGATGTTCTTGCGTACTTCGGGAATGTTGCGCACTTCTTCAACCAGTTTTGCCTGCGGAAATTCTTTTGGGTTTTTATCGTACAGTCCGTCAATATCGCTGAAAAGAATTAATAAATCGGCGCTCCAAAGAATTGCCGAACGCGCTGCCAAAGTGTCATTGTCGCCGATTTTTATTTCCTCGACAGAGACAGTGTCGTTTTCATTGATAATGGGGATGATACCTTCGTCAACAAGAGTGAAAAGAGTATTTCTCATATTCAGAGTTCTGTTTGTGTCGTTAAAATCTTCCCTTGTTAAAAGAATTTGAGCGATGAAAAAATCGTGCTTTTCAAAGGCGCTGCGCCATGCTTTCATAAGCTGCACTTGTCCTATCGCGCATAATGCCTGTCTGTAGTGAATATCTTTCTTGCGCGCCCATTTATCAAGGGTAGAAAGTCCCGCAACCTGCGCGCCTGATGAAACAATTACAATCTGTTTTCCTTTCTGCATCAGCACTGCCGCCTGTTCCGCAAGTTCGTCTAAAAATTTAAAATTGATCTTTCCATCTGCGCCAGCAAGTGTATTGGAACCAATTTTTATTATTATTTTTCGTGCGTCCGCAATTAATTGCGATATCATGTGAACTCCAACTAGATTCGTATTTGACCGTTACCTGTTACAAGGTACTTTATTGTCGTAAGCGCTTCAAGCCCCATCGGCCCTCTGGCGTGGAATTTCTGCGTGCTGATACCCAGTTCCGCGCCAAAGCCAAATTCGCCGCCGTCTGTAAAACGTGTTGACGCGTTGACGTATACACATGCCGCGTCTACCCGTGAACGGAAATCTTCCGCCGCTCTCAAATCGTTTGTCAGAATTGCCTCGGAATGTTTTGTTCCGTAACGATTAATGTGCGTGATTGCCTCATCGCAGGAAGATACTGTTTTTACCGCGAGGATATAATCAAGGTACTCGGTTTTCCAGTCTTCTTCGGCTGCGTCTTTTACCACAAGCCCTGAAGGCAGTGTACCAATCGCTCTTTTCGATCTGTCATCACAGCGTAATTCCGCTTTGCCTGCAAACCTTTCAGCAAGCAATGGCATCAAAGACGCAAGTGTATCGCTATGAACAAGCAATGTTTCCACAGCGTTGCAAGCGCCGGGCTTTTGAAGTTTAGCGTTTAAAATAATCTCGATTGCTTTATCAATATCGGCTTCCGTTTTTAAGCACGACGGTTCAACATAAATATGACAGTTGCCTTCTCCCGTTTCGATTACCGGAACGCGCGCGTTTTCCACAACACGGCGGATTAATTCGTGTCCTCCCCTCGGCAGAACCGCGTCTATGAAGCCGCGCGCATTGAGTATTACGTCAACTTCGTCTCTGTTACCTGATTCCGCCAAAGCTACGGCGTCCGCTATTCCGCCGCCTTCTGCAAGCCCCGCCTTGATTGCGCGGACAAGCGCCTTGTTCGATTCGAGCGCGGAAGAAGATCCCCGTAACAGAATGGAGCAGCCGGCTTTGTAGGCAAGGGCGGCGCAGTCCGCCGTTACATTAGGGCGCGACTCGTAAATAATTGCCGCAACTCCGAGGGGGACAGTTACCTTTTCAATCTGCAAACCATTGGGGAGAGTCCAGCCTGACTGCACTCTGCCGATGGGGTCTTCCTGCCTTATAACAATTTCGATCCCTTCGATGATACCGTCGATACGCTTGTCGTTCAGAAGCAGGCGGTCAACCAGGCTTTCTTTCATGCCGTTTTTACGCGCCTGCTCAACATCGCGCGCGTTTGCCTCAAGAATGGCGGCTCTGTCTTTATTTATTTCCAAGGCGGCTGCGGCGAGCGCCATATCTTTGGAAGCGCGGTTTTGCAGCGCAAGTTTTGCCTGCGCCTGTTTTAGGGAGATGAAAATTGTATCTAAAGAGTTAGACATGATGAGATTATATCAGAATTTACCACGAACCTCCAGCGCTAAATCCGCCTTAATCCGTCTTCGATTAGCGAAACCAGAGGATAAGCCGGATCATAATGCTTTGCGATAAAACGCCGGTTTTTGCCGCGATAAAGCTTTTCCGCCATTTTATCAACGACGGAGATGAGCATTTTTTCGTGGCGGCATTGAAAAGGAGAAACCTGATCGACGGAGCCTGTATCCAGACTGTTCATACAGCCGCAAGTGTGGATACAGCGTTTGTTAACAGCGCAACCAGCGCAAAGTGAAGAGCCGCAATGGCGTGAAGCAAGAGTTTGCTGGCGTTTAACGTCAATTCCGCCCAGGACATCGCCGATGCAATAATCGGGATTGCCTACAAACTGCACGCATGGATATATTTTTCCGTCAACCGCGACAGATATTTGATTCCTGCCAAGGTGACAGATTTTTTGCTCATATTTTTCACCTTCTACATGAGAAGCGATTTTTGTTTCGAAAGAGCCAAGGAAAAATTTTTCTCCGGCTTTTGTCCATTTAATGTAGAGCCGCGCTATCTTTTCGTATTGCTCTTCAAGCAGATCGCAGCTCTTGTCATCCCAGGGAATATGCGAACCGTGCGCCGGAGACGTCATTATATAACGAAAACCCTGCTTATGGATCCATTCTACGGAATCGGCGAACAATTTTACCGACTGAGGATTAACAATTGTCAATGTAATCGCGTAAGGCTGATACTTCAGCAGTAATTGCAATTTTTCTATGTTCAGGTTAACGTCATCAGTATATTCCCTGCCGCCCGCGTTCATTAAACCGTCATGTGAAACCGCAATAATCAGGTTCGCCTTTTTCGCGAATTGCAGAAACGGCTCATCAAGCAAAGTGCCGTTAGTTGTCATTTTATAGAAAAATTTATGCCCTGTTTCCAGATGGATTTGTGTTGTATAACGCACTGTTTCCGCTATCAATTCTTTTTCCAGAAGCGGCTCGCCGCCGAAAAAACAAATGCCTGTACTCTCTTCTTGCTCTACCGACATATCTATAGCGGCCTTAATCGTGTCAAAATTGATTGATGCATTACCTCTCTCCCGATAGTAGCAATAAGCGCAGGCTAAATTGCATTTCTCAGTTAGATTAATGGTCATCTTCATAAATTAAATAATGCCTTCCGATTGCAGCCATTCAATAAATTCGCGTAATGCCTGACGGATTCCTTCTTTATCACCTTTATAATATTTTTCGGCTGTTAAAAGGACATCAGCAGACTGTTCATCTTCATAACTTCCATCAGAAGTCAAGGTGACTTTTTCTTTTATACCATCATAAATATTATAATTTTCTGTTTTTTGTGTAATTTCATACGCCTGTGTCTGGTCAATTACCGCGATTCCGATATGTTTTTCTGTATTATATAAATCCAGATTAATATTTGTATCATAATAATTAATAAAAACATCTTCCCGCTTATCAAAAGTGATACCGAGTTTTTCAGCTTCATATTGAAAAATTTGAATCATTTCCTGTTCTGAAATAAAAGGCGGTATCGCCGGGTCACCGGCAAGCACAAACGGAAAGCATCCGGATAAAGTGCCGGAAACAGCCATCAAAGCTGCGATTAAAGTTTTATTTTTTGGACTATAGATAAGGGATTTTTGTGAAAATTCGTGTATTTGCGGATATTTTGGTAAATTATAGTTAAGGATGGGTTCGACTTTCATTTATGACTCCTGCTACAAATATATCACTTTTATGTAAATTTGTCAAAAATATTACATGATCACCCCAGGTCTTTCAAACCCGGCATTTAACGCGCCGCAGCGAATTCCTTCATTGATTGCAGTGTTAAAATTCTCTCCTTTTTGCCAGTCAATACAGTCAGCCAGCGCCGCAGCGAATCCCGCGGTAAACGCGTCTCCGCAGCCGATAGTATTGACCGCTTTTACAGGCTGGATTTCAACTTCAAAGAAACCATCAGGCACTTCAATTCGAGCGCAGTCTGCCGCGAGTATCTTTCGGCTGCCGTTAGTTAAAATTACACGGCATCTATATTTACGCGCTGTTTCTATCACGGCGGATTTTAATTGCTCCTTTGATGCCGGAGCGTCTATCATCAAATCATTGTCTTTGATCAGCTCCGGCGTAAAAGTCGACGCGAATTCATAAAGATTTGGTTTTACGATATCCGGCTCATATTTCAGACATTCCAATAAATCATTGCCTCTAATGTCAAGAATAACGCGCATCCCTTTTTCTTTTGCTTTCTTTACCATGAAAGGAAACACACTGTCCGAAAAACCGGCTGCTTTTGTACCGGAAATTATTAAACAGTTTATCGAAAAAGAATTTCTCGCAGAGGCGCGAAGACGCAAAGGACGCAGAGAGGAATGAGGAGTGTCTGTATTATTTAATATATTTGTAAATAATTTTATCAATCTTTGTTCAGTGTCGGCGCAAACAGGCTGTGATTCTTCGACCAGCTCTGTTACGCTATTATCTCTTTCGTTTAACACTGTGTAACAAAAACGAATTTCGCTGTTGCTTTCCGCCCACTCAACAGAGAGCCCGTCCTGTTCACAGAGCGAAAGAAACAGCGGACGCATGACACCGCCAAGCTGCGTTAGGTGCAATGCTTTTTTCCCAAGTTGGGTTAAAACGCGCGTAACGTTTATTCCCTTGCCGCTGACATCAAGGCGGTGATTAGGGGTACGGTTTACAGTGCCGGGGATTACTGAAGGGAAGCGAAGGGTTTTTTGAAGTGTTGGGTTAAGGCAGACAGTTAGGAACATAGGACGTGCGGAAAGTTAAAATTACCACCCTCCCAATTTTTTTATTTTATTCGTAAGATAAAAAATTACACCGCTGGATATTATACATGCAATAGCTAAAACAAGTATCCAAATACTTTTTCCATCCATAGCTGATGGCTCTTTAATAGATTGTTCCAATAAAAAAATAATTCTATCTAATTTTTCTATAATGGTATTATTTTCCATACTTGTATTCTAAGCCAAAACTTCAAATCCTACAAGAGAATAATATAAATTTCTCTGTGTTTCGCGAAGCAAAGGTTCGATGCCTCCATGTGAAATTTCCCACAACTATTTTACCCTCTTGTACGCCCTTATCTCCTGCCTCAGCCTTGCCGCAAGCTCCGCTCTTGGCACTCTCACCTGCTCCATTGAATCGCGGAAGCGCAGTGTTACGGTTCCGTCTTCTTTGGATTGGTAGTCAATGGTGACGCAGAAGGGGGTGCCCGCTTCGTCCTGTCTGCGGTAGCGGCGGCCGATTGCTCCTGATTGATCGTAATCTGTGGCGTAGTCGGTTTTCAGTTCGGCGCGGATATCCTGCGCTAATTCGGCAAGACCGTCTTTTTTCATCAATGGCAGAATTGCTGCTGTGACAGGCGCAAGGTCGGGATGGAAGCGAAGGACAGTACGCCAATCATCGTCATTGCCTTTTTCGGCGATTTGTTCTTCGTCGTAGGCATCGCAGAGGATCATCAACACATTGCGGGTAAGGCCTGCGGAAGTTTCGATGATGAATGGGAGGTAGCGCTCATTGTTGTTGTCCTGATCGATGTACTGCATATCTTTTCCTGAGAACTCAGCGTGTCTGCCAAGATCGTAATTGGTGCGGTTATGGATGCCCTCAAGTTCGCGCCAGCCCATTGGGAACAGGTACTCAATGTCGTATGCGTCTTTCGCGTAATGGGCAAGCTGTACGTGCTTAAACCAGCGAAGGTGATCCATTTTAACGCCGAGTTTTTCGTAGTAAGCCCAGCGGCGCTTTTTCCATTCATTGAACCATTCTTCGTCAGTGCCGGGTTTTACAAAGTACTGCATTTCCATCTGCTCAAATTCGCAGGTGCGGAAAATAAAGTTTTTTGTGTTAATTTCGTTGCGGAAAGCTTTTCCGACCTGAGCGATGCCGAACGGAATTTTCATTCTGTTAGACTGAATGATATTTTTATAATTGACATAAATTCCCTGCGCGGTTTCGGGGCGCAGATAAATGATGCTCGCGGTATCTTCAGCGGGGCCGATGTGAGTTTTAAACATCAGGTTGAAGTTGCGGGGATCGGTCAGCTCTCCGCCGCAGTCGGAGCATTTTTTTGCCGAGAGGTTTTCTTCGGGGATTTGATCGGTGCGAAAACGGGACTTGCACTTTTTGCAGTCAATCAATGGGTCGGTAAAATTTTCGACATGTCCGGACGCTTCCCATGTGCGGGGATGCATCAATATGGCGGCATCCAACCCGACAATATCGTCATGGAGCTGGGTCATTTCCTTCCACCACATCGCCTGTATCCGGTTCTTCAATTCAATGCCGAGGGGGCCGTAGTCCCACGCGCCGCCCTGACCTCCGTAAATTTCCGATGACTGAAAAACAAATCCGCGCCTCTTTGCCAGCGAGGTGATTTTTTCCATCGTTGCTTTGCCTTGGTATTCTGTTAATTCTGACATATTGGTAGTGTATAGGAAGATTCTTTAATCTTCAAGAGTGCGCGAGTTGATTATTTATTAAAGATGAATAAAATAATCAATATAGTAAAAACTATGAAAAAAGTATTAAAAACCATCTTCGGATTTATTCTTTTTCTAATCATTCCCGGTATCTTCGGCGGTTTCGGGGCGGGAGTATATTTTGGGTTAATAGCGCCGCATATTGAAGCAAAAAAAATTATTAAAAAAGGTTTTGAAACAACGGCAAAAATTATCAATATGGAAAGTAAATTTACTTTAACGACAACAACAGGAATTATGACACAGAAAGAACAAATTTATTTTCTCAAGCTTATTTTTATCAATTCAGAAAAAAAAGAAATCGAATATAAAACCGGCAGCATCTATCCCAAAAGTTTTATTGATGAGAATGATATTGAAACAGGAAGCACAGTTCAGGTAATTTATTTGGAAAATAAAGCTGTAATAAAAGGTTTTATTCCGAAATATATGCTCCGGCTGTGGCTTTTTCCCATTG
>Ga0209755_10008728_pt1 | contig 10781 bp, 6 predicted proteins | sample TergutCo191P1_FD_187301 | JGI IMG/M metagenome (GOLD analysis project Ga0209755, IMG submission 187301) | Cornitermes sp. P1 segment gut microbial communities from Petit-Saut dam, French Guiana - Co191P1 (SPAdes) (version 2) | ecosystem: Host-associated > Arthropoda: Insects > Digestive system >... | reverse complement strand
TGCCCACCTAGTTAGGAGTTTATTATGAGCCTTAGACCTGAAGAAATCAGCTCTGTCATCAAAGAGCAAATCAAGGGATATACGGCAAAACTGAATATCTCTGAAGTTGGGACGGTCATACAGGTTGGCGACGGTATTGCACGGGTTTTTGGCCTTGAAAACGCCATGAGCGGCGAATTGCTTGAATTTGTTGAGGCTGGCGTATATGGCATGGCCCTCAACTTGGAAGAGGACAACGTGGGCGTGGTGCTACTTGGTAGCGACGAGGCCATCAAGGAAGGCGACACAGTCCGCCTGACAGGCCGCGTTGCGGAAGTGCCTACAGGCGACGCACTCATCGGGCGTGTTGTAAACGCGCTGGGCGAGCCTGTTGACGGCAAAGGCCCAATCACCACCACGACCTCAAAGCCAATCGAGCGCGTAGCCCCTGGCGTTATCACTCGTCAAGAGGTCAGCGTGCCTGTGCAGACAGGCATTAAGGCTATTGACAGCATGGTGCCTATTGGCCGCGGTCAGCGTGAGCTTATCCTAGGCGACCGCCAGACTGGCAAAACAGCCATTTGTATCGACACCATTATCAACCAAAAAGGGCAGGACTTGCTCTGCATATACGTGGCTATCGGGCAAAAGGCCTCGACTGTGGCACGTGTTGTATCGGTGCTTGAAAATAGCGGTGCTATGGATTACACAACAGTTGTTGTGGCAAATGCCTCTGACACCGCTCCCTTGCAGTATTTCGCGCCCTATTGCGGCGTTGCAATCGGCGAGGAATGGATGGAGCAGGGTAAGGACGTTCTCATCATCTATGACGACTTGTCCAAGCACGCTGTGGCGTATCGTGCCATGTCGCTACTGCTACGCCGTCCGCCCGGCCGTGAGGCGTATCCCGGTGACGTTTTCTATCTGCACTCGCGCTTGCTAGAGCGCGCGGCACGCCTTAATCCCGACTACGGCGGCGGTTCTATCACCGCTTTGCCCGTTATCGAGACCTTGGAGGGCGACGTTTCCGCCTATATCCCAACAAATGTAATTTCTATCACAGACGGCCAGATTTATCTGGAGAGCGATATGTTTAATGCGGGCGTGCGGCCTGCTGTAAACCCTGGCCTGAGCGTATCCCGCGTTGGTGGCTCGGCACAAATTAAGGCTATGCGTAAAATTGCAGGGCCTATCCGCACAGAGCTGGCGCAATACCGCGAGCTTGCATCCTTTGCACAATTCGGCTCAGATTTGGATAAGGACACGCTAGAGCGGCTTAACCACGGCCTGCGTATCGTGGAAATCCTCAAGCAAGCACAGTACAAGCCAATGTCCGTCGAGGAGCAAATTGTGGTGCTGTATGCTGTGACCAAGCGGTATCTGCGTGAGGTGCGTGTTGAGGACATCCAAGCCGTTGAGGCGTTTATTGTCGAGACCTTCAACACTCGTTACCCTGAAATTTTGAAGGAAATCCGTGAGACGAAGGACTTGTCCGAGGGGCTTGAAGGGCAGATTGATGCCGCGCTGAAAAGTAGCTTGGAAGCGTTTGCGAGAGTTCGTGAGGGAAATGAGGGCGACGCGGCGGCTATGTGAGGTTAGTTAGCTAGGTGTCGTATTCGCGAGGTGGGACGCCGAGGGCGGCGTCCCGTACAGCTTTCGTTGGTAACGCCAGCCGCTTCTTGGGCTATGCCTCACCCCACAAGGCGGCCGCAGGCCGCCCCTACATCTAGCTGCGTTGCATAGGAGTGTAAGGGGTTTTAATTCATAACTCAAAATTCAAAATTCAAAATTAAACGCGCCAGCGTTTACCAACTCTCTAGAAAGGAGTCTGACATATGGCCACAATGCGTGACATCAAGGGGCGCATACGCTCTGTCACCACCACGAAAAAAACCACCAAGGCCATGAACCTTGTGTCTAGCTCTAAGCTGGCACGGGCAAAGGCAAAACTTACGCGCGGCACACCCTTTTTTGAGAGTATGCGGCGGGTTATTTCGCAGGTCGTTAATGGCTCTGATGCCGCTGACGGCATTGACCATGCGTATTTTGACCAGACGCGTAAAATCAAAACCAGCCTGATAATCGTCATTGCCAATGACCGCGGGCTGTGCGGCGGCTACAATACCAACGTGTGCCGCCTAGCACGCAATCTGGCTGACGGCCTGACAAGTGATGTGAAATTCATCACCATAGGCAACAAGGCGCGGGATTTTATCAACATCATGCACAATCAGCGAGCGCGTAACCGCGGTGCTGGCGGCGACGCTGGTGATGCTGGCATAATCGACCATATCGGCGGCATCTCCGAGAATCCATTTTACGACGATGCCTTGGAGTTGACGGACAAAATCATGCCGCTGTATGAGGACGGCTTAATCGACGAGGTGTATGTCTGCTACACGGAATTTGTGTCGGCTATCACCTACGAGCCTAAGTATATGCGGATTTTGCCCATGTCTGCGGAGGATTTCCCGCAAGAGCCTAAGCAGGCTGGCGAATACTCCTATATGATGAAATTTGAGCCTAGCCCCAAGCAGGTGCTTGATTTCGTCGTGCCAAAATATCTTGCGACTGTCATGCTCGAAGCCCTATCAACAGCGGCGGCGGCGGGACAGGCGGCAACGATGACGGCTATGGACAGCGCGACTGAAAATGCTGAAAACATCATTGACAGCTTGACCCTGATGTACAACAGAGCGCGGCAGGCCGCTATCACACAGGAGATTTCCGAGATTGTAGGCGGTGCAAATGCGCTAGAATAGAAGTCTAGAATAGAAGTACGGCTAAATTCAGAATAAAAATTTGTATCGAAATGAGGTGAAACATTGGCGAATATAGGCAAAATTACACAAATCATCGGTGCGGTGCTTGACGTCAAATTCTCAGAAACCGCCATGCCTAATCTGTATAACGCGGTGAAGGTAAATGCACAGGGCGTTGACCTTGTTGCAGAGGTTGCACAGCACTTGGGCGACGGCGTTGTGCGCTGTATCGCAATGTCATCTACAGACGGCTTGAAACGCAACATGGAAGTTATTGACACAGGCGAGCCAATCTCTGTGCCTGTAGGCGAGCAGACGCTGGGGCGCATCTTCAACGTGCTTGGCGACCCTATCGACAACATGCCAGCCCCAGAAGGTGTGGAGCGTTGGAAAATCCACCGCGAGGCCCCGAATTTTGCAGAACAGGCGGCGGCTACGGATTTGCTGGAAACAGGCATCAAGGCTATCGACCTGCTGTGCCCATACGCTAAAGGCGGCAAAATCGGGCTGTTTGGCGGTGCTGGTGTTGGCAAGACGGTTCTAATCATGGAGCTTATTCGCAATATTGCCACGGAGCATGGCGGTTATTCAGTGTTTGCGGGCGTGGGTGAGCGTACCCGTGAGGGTAACGACCTTTTCCACGAAATGACAGGCACGGGCGTTATAAACAAGACCGCTCTGTGTTTCGGGCAGATGAACGAGCCGCCTGGTGCGCGTATGCGTATCGCCCTGACAGGCCTGACCATGGCGGAATACTTCCGTGATGAACAGGGGCAGGACGTTCTGCTATTTGTTGACAATATTTTCAGATTTATCCAAGCTGGCTCTGAGGTGTCGGCCCTGCTCGGCCGTATGCCCTCTGCGGTGGGCTATCAGCCTACGCTGGCGACTGAGGTAGGCACTCTGCAAGAGCGCATTACGTCCACCACAAAGGGTTCTATCACCTCTGTGCAAGCGGTGTATGTGCCTGCGGATGACTATACAGACCCCGCTCCCGCTACGACTTTTGCTCACTTGGATGCTACGACAGCACTTTCAAGAAGCATCGTTGAGCTTGGCATCTACCCCGCTATCGACCCGCTGGCATCTACGTCACGGATTCTTGACCCTAAGGTGCTTGGCGACACGCATTATGCGACGGCGCGCGGCGTGCAGGAGATTTTACAGCGGTACAAGGAGCTGCAAGACATAATCGCAATCCTTGGTATGGATGAACTTTCGGAGACTGACAAAATCATCGTTTCCCGCGCGCGTAAGGTGCAACGCTTCCTGTCACAGCCATTCTTTGTTGCAGAAAAATTTACCAACAATCCTGGCCGCTATGTGCCTGTAGCGGAGACTGTGCGTAGCTTTGCAGAGATTCTGGAAGGCAAGCACGACGACATCCCCGAGGGGCTTTTCCTGAACGCGGGCAGCATTGACGACGTGATTGCACGCCACAAAGACAGCAGGAAGTAGGTGAGCCAATGTCTAATGCGACATCCGACATAAAAGAAGCGGCCGCCAAGTACAAGCGGCTTAGACTGCGGGTGATAACGCCTACGAAGCAGGCCTTTGACGGCGACTGCGACATGGTGATTCTGCAGACGATTGACGGCCAAATCGGCGTTATGCCAGGGCACATCCCTGTTACAACGATTTTGGGGCTTGGTTTCATGCGCGTGTATGACGGCGAATTGATTGAGACATTTGCGGTCTTTGGCGGCTTTTGTGAGATAAATCAGGAGAGCGTGACTGTGCTTGCAGACGTTGCGGAGCATCCTGGTGAAATTGACACAGAGCGGGCAAGGCAGGCGAAGGAACGTGCCGAGCGGCGCATCAAGGAGCACCAGCAGGACTTGGATGAAAAGCGTGCGAAGCTGGCTTTACGCCGTGCTTTGGTGCGGCTGGAAATGTCTGGCATCCCCACGTCCCAAACGACTAGCCAAGCTGCTGCCCAAACCGCTGCCAAAAAATAATGCAAAAAATATCTTGGAACTTCATACTTTTTTCTGGAACTTGCGTATACTTAGACAAGGGGCTATGAGCTGCCGTTTTGAGTTAGTTGCAAGTTCCTTTTTTACAAATAAGGCAACCTCTATTAACCATGTTGAACCAATCTTTCCGAGCGTAATTTTTCGCGCTCTTTGCGAAAAATTTTGCCCGTAATCCTGTTTTTGAGCGGTTTTCTCAAAAACAGCGATGAGAGGGCAAAGCGAAAGAAAGATTGTGTGAAACAGTTAATAGAGGCTGCCATAAATATAGGACTGGAGGGCGGAACATGAACGAGAGAATGCAAGTGTTGAAAATGATTGAGGACGGCAAAGTGACTGTGGACGAGGGGGCAAAGCTGCTTGAAGCGTTGCACGCCACAGGAGGACAGTCCAGCCCGACTTTTGAGGAAAAATTCAAGGATTTTTCCTGCGAAATGAAGAAATTTGCCAAGAATGTTACCAAAAAGGTGGACGAGCTGGCGAAAAAGGCTGAACCAAAAGTGAAGGACTTCGCCAAAGCTGTTGTAGCAAAAACTGCCAAGCTCGCTGACAATATCTCCACAAAACTTGACGAGACTGTTAAGAAAATGGAAGAGTGTGACTGCGAGTGCGAGTGCGAATGTGAATGTACTTGCGAGTGCACTTGCGGTTGCGAGGATAAGTGTGAGTGTACTTGTGAGTGTACTTGTGAGTGTGAGTGTGAATGTGAATGTGAATGTGAATGTGAATGTGAATGTGACGAAGCTGGTGAGGAAGAATGTGGCTGCTGTGAGGGTGGCGATGTGCCAGCGGACAATGGGCCGCGGCCTGAGTAGTTAGCAGATGCGGCGGGTCGTACAGGTGGGGGCAAGCCCCCACCCTACGTGGTAGGTCCACAATGATGATGGGGGTAGCCCGAACGGCGATTTGTGCAAGCAATGACGGTCATTTGCGTCATGTAGGGTGGGGGCTTGCCCCCGCCCTTGCACGTCACCCCCCGCCCCGCCTTCGCTTTACGTTAATGCGGCGACAACGCAATTTGATAGCCGCACAGGCGGGGGCAAGCCCCCACCCTACGTGGTAAGTCCACAATGATGATGGGTGGTATCACGAACGGCGGTTTGTGCAAGCAATGACAGTCATTTGCGTCATGTAGGGTGGGGGCTTGCCCCCGCCCTTGCACGTACATTCCGCCCTGCCCTCGCTTTACGTTAATGCGGCATAACGCAACCTGATAGAGCACAGGCAGGGGCAAGCCCCCACCCTACGTTGGTAAGCCGCGACGTGGGCGTTGCTCGAAGTTGCGTCAACTGGATTGCTTCGGGCCTGCACTCCCCATTTGCATGATACTCGTGAGCCCTCGCAATGACGGCTCAGATGCTTGAAGGGGCGTGTGTCACAAATTTACATTTAAGGTTGCGAGCGTTGAAGGCGACCGCAGGTCGCCCCTACATTAAAGTAGCCCGCAATGACAATAAAAACAGCAAAAGCCCCCCTGACAATCACCGTCAGGGGGGCTTTTTTGTTGCATTTGTCTTTAGTGCATTATGTTTGTCGTCTTTTGTGCATTAGAAACGCCGTTACCTTGTGCTTACGATTAGCACTTCATTTACACTTGCAATCTACTTGCGCCGTGCGGTTAGGTACATAGCCCACGCATCGTGCGCCAAAAGCAAGCTGGATGCTATGCTAATCGGTCAAACACGGATAGGCCTATGCGGCGTCTTCGTTTTTCTTGGCGCGGAGCATGAGAGCTACAGCACCTAGTGAGATAAGCAGTCCAAGACCAGCGGCCGCAAGTCCAACAACGCCTTGGTCATCGCCAGTAGACGGGTTTGCACTTGTTGTGCCTGTTTGTGGGCCTGGTACTGGTGGTGCGTCTACAGGTGGTGTGTCTGCAGGCTCTTGTGGGACAACAACAATGCTGTCGCCGCCTGTAGTTACATTACCTGTGGGAAGCTCTGGCACAGTGGTCGCTGGTGCTTCAGGAGTATTAACTGGAGCTTCAGGAGCTTCAACTGGAGCTTCTGGGGTATTATCTGGGGTTGTATTATCTGGTGTCTCTGGCGGTTGTGGCGGACGTGGGGTTGGAGTGTAATTATCCAAGTCGCCGCCATTGTCTGGTGGAAGATTAACAACAACAGGCGCAAGTACGGGAACAACATTAGTGTTGGCCGTTACATTGTTCAGAACAAATGTTGCGCTGGTGTTATTAACACGCACGCCATTAACATCCCAACCAATTATCAGGTGATTGCCTACGTTTGTCAAATTGAAAGTGACGCTTGCGCCATTAACAACTTGCATAGAACCGCTGACAACAGGACCGATAGTTGCGGCACCTGGGCTAGATACAGTCAATCTCGCAGCTGTTGAGCCAGCTATTGAGAATGTTACTGTACGAAGCTGTACAGGTGGCGGTTGTGGTGCAGGTGGAGTGATAACAACTGTTACCACGCCGTATTGGTCTGGAGTACCTACGTTGAATGTCCACGTAGCTGGCACATTGACAGTAATGTCATTTGTATCGATTTGATAGCCGTAATCAGGCGTCAAAACGACTGTGATATTACCAGTAGTACCAGGGCCGTAGTTGTTGACAACATAGTTTACCCAAACTGGTGTGTCCACATCAACAGCACGTGCGGCTGTTACGTCAATGATGATGTCATTGATAACAACAACTGGTGCTGGTGGAGTGATAGTGACTGTGATAACGCCGTATTGGTCAGGTGCAGATACAGCAGCAGTCCAGCCATAAGGAACACTGACAGATACATCAGCCGCGTTAAGTTGATAGCCGTGATCGGGCGTCAAAAGCACGATGATGTTGCCGTATGTGCCATAGCCGTAGTTGCTGGCAGCATATGCTACCCAAGCAGGAGTGCTCACATTCACATCGCGGTATTCGTCCACGTCAATATTGACGAGGCCAGTTACCACTGTCCAGCCAGCAAAGAGGGTGATTTCGCCTTGGAAAGTATCCACAGCAAAATCCCATGCAGTGCCGCTTGTAGCTGATGTTGTAAACCATCCAGCAAAATTGTGACCAAGACGTGTTGGTGCAGTTGGCGCAGGGATAAGGATGTATGGTGCTGGCTCATCTACATGACCAGGATTTGGTTGCGGAGGATTACCCACGCTACCCCGGAAATTGTACACGCCGCGGAGGGTCTGTGATGCTACTGCTGTGCCGCCTAAGCTGTCGAAGTGTACTTCGTAAACATAGACATCAAAGAAGACTGCATCAAGAACCATATCCGTCATTGTGTCAACAAGCTCAACAACAACTCTGTCACCCTCTTCCATCAGGTGCAATGGAAGGCTGAAATAGACTCTTGCTCTGCCTGGCACCTCAGGTGTTGGTGCATAGACAATACGTGGGTCGCCAGCAGGGATAAACTGCTCGCTATCAAGAACAGGAAGCCAAATTTCGCCAAAGCCAGGGATATTGAAGTGTCTTGAAAGGTGTGCTTGATGGTTAAAGCCGTACGCGCCATAGACAACGAAGTCAAACGTGCCATTAGACTGCATACCAGCTCCGCCGCCGAGGTTTGTTCTGCCAAAGGCCGCCATTGGTGCCTCAAGAGGCAATGGAGCGTCGGCTTGAGCAAGGCGAGGAATCCATCTTGCATACAAATTGGTGTGATAGAAAATTTGGAAAGTACCGCCGCCAACTACCAAGCTACCGCCGCCAACTACGTTGTGGAACCAGCCGCCTTGGATGTGGTATTCTCTGTAGAGGCTACCGCCATGAAGGGTGGTTACAATGTCGCCGTGGCTGTAGAAATTGGGGTCAACTGGCACGTCGCCTGATGTGTGTCCATTGCCGTGATAGGTAACTGTGAAGAAAGCTCCGAAGGCTGCTACGAACTCAATATCATCTGTGACAACAAAGCCAGCAGGATTAACAGGTGTCCATCCTGTGAAGAACCATCCAGGATTTGCTACGATGCCAGGAACTTGTGCGGCCGTGATAGCAGTGCCGTGTGGCACGGTAAACGTGTACACTGCGCCGTATTCGAGCTCGCCGTTTGTTCCTGCTGTGAATGTGACTGTGTGGACAGCTATTGCAAAAGTGGCGGTGAAAGTGATGTCGCCAATAACAACATGACCATCAGGATTGCTTGGAGACCAGCCAACGTGAATCCAGCCAAATGGCGGCGTCACTTCAGGAATCATCGCATCGATGATTACTGTGTCGTTAGGTACAACAAGGGTTGAAATCGCGCCATAGACAAATTCGCCCATGCCTGCGCTGAAGGTGACAGTTGATGTGGCTTGTGTAAACTGTGCTGTGAATGTAATGTCGCCTGTTACAACGAACCCTACTGGGTCAGCAGGAGCCCATCCAACAAAGACATAACCAGGTTCAGTAAACACTTCTGGTACCCAAGCTGCTGCAATTGCTGCGCCATTAACCATATTGAGTGTAATGGTTGTAACGCCGCCTGCAAATTCGCCGTGAGTGCCAGCATCGAATACTACTTCCTGCATGGCGTGGCCGTAGAGTGCTGTGAAGATGATGTCAGAGGTTACGATGTGGCCATCAGGATTTGTTGGATTCCAGCCGAAATGAATCCAGCCAGCATCAGCAATAACTTCAGGAATCATTGCTGGGGTGATGAGTTCGCTATGTCCAACTACAAAGCTTGTGATTGCACCAGGTGCAAAGCTGCCGCGTGTGCCAGGCAAGAAGGTTACAGTAAATTCTGCAAGGTCATAAATGGCTGTAAACGTGATGTCATCCGTTACTATGAAGTCCAATGGGTTTGATGGAGTCCAGCCGATGTGTGTCCAGCCCGTGTTAGGGATAATCACAGGGATTTGGCCGATTTGGATAGCTAAACCATGCCTTACTTGGAATTGTGTAAAAGCACCCGGCAAGAAGCCGCCTTGTGCGCCAGCAAGGAATGTGACGGTGTGATAAGCATATCCGCCGCCGCCATTGTTGCCGCCTGTGAGCATATCGATTACGATAAGGCCTGCCGCAAGGTCTGCTGAGGTGATGATGTGGTATGCGTCGTTGAATCCTACAGCAGATGCTGTAAGTGCAGCACTTGTGCGAGTGGTGATAATCATGAATCTGCCTGTAGCGTAGCCATACTCAAGAATTGGCTGAACTGTGCCAATTGATGATACAAGCAAAGCATCAGGGATAAGCACGCCGTTATATACCACGTGAACTTCGATGTTCTCGTAGACATAACCGCCGCCGCCATTATTGCCGCCTGTGAGCATGTCGATTACGATAAGCCCTGCATGAACGTCAGCTGGTGTGATGTAGTGGAATGCGTCGTTGAAGCCAGCCGCCTGTGCAGTAAGGAGTGCAGATACACGAGTGGTGATTACCATGAATTTGCCCGTTGGCTGTGAGCTGGAATAGATTGTATCAACAATACCGACAGAAGCCAGCAAATCAGCATTTGGCAGGAGTGTAGAAGCGTAGACAACATGCACTTCGATATCGATGTACATATATCCGCCGCCGCCATTATTGCCGCCTTGTGCCATGTCGATTACAATCAAGCCAGCCTGAATGTCTGCAGAGGAGATGTTGTGGAATGCGTTGTAGAAACCTGCCGCAGAAGCAGTCAAAGCCGCAGAGACACGGGTGTTTGTGATAGTAAACATACCCGTAGTGTTGCCGCCGATAGTGATAGGCGTAACAACACCGATTGTAGAAAGTAATGTTGCATTTGCAATCAAGTCGCCGTCATATACGATGTGGACTGTGATGTCCCCATATACATAACCGCCGCCGCCATTGCCACCGCCTGTGAGCATGTCGATTACGATTAAGCCCGCTGTTACGTCTGCTGCTGTGATTGTGTGGAATGCGTTATTGAAGCCTGCCGCTGTGGCTGTCAGGTCTGCGCCCGCACGCGTGTTAATAACCAAGAAACGTCCTGTAGCCTGGCCTGTTTCAACAATAGGTTGTACAGTGCCCATGCTAGCATTAAGGAGCGAATTCGGGATTAACGCGCTGTTATAGACGATATGAACCTCGATAGTCACGTAAGCATAGCCGCCGCCGCCATTATTGCCGCCAGCAAGCATGTCGATTACGATGAGTCCTGCCTCAAGG
>Ga0209755_10008727_pt1 | contig 10781 bp, 4 predicted proteins | sample TergutCo191P1_FD_187301 | JGI IMG/M metagenome (GOLD analysis project Ga0209755, IMG submission 187301) | Cornitermes sp. P1 segment gut microbial communities from Petit-Saut dam, French Guiana - Co191P1 (SPAdes) (version 2) | ecosystem: Host-associated > Arthropoda: Insects > Digestive system >... | reverse complement strand
CGCTAAGTGACCGAAACATGTAGGAGAAATCTTTAGAGTTTTAGACAATACATATGTTTTAATGTGTTGTTTATAAAATATACTGAGTGCAATTAGTTGGAATATAGATATATAAGAAAAATTTATGTTAATTTTCTTGTTTATATTATTGGGGATCATGCTAATGGTGTTAATATATTGGGCAGAAGCGTTCATACTATAAAGAAAAACACATGGGCTTCAGTAATTGCTAGTAAGGAGATTGGTCTGGAAGTAAGTGCTGATAAAACTAAGTACATGGTCATGTCTGAAGATCAGAATGCAGGACGAAGTCACGATATAAAGACTGATAGTAGTTGCTTTGAAAGGGTGGAACAGTTCAGATATTTGGGAACAACCATAACAAATCAAAATTCTATTCAGGAAGAAAATAAGTGCAGACTGAAGTCACAGAATGTCTGGTATCATTCGGTGCAGAATACTATTTATAAAACTGCCCATTTAAAAGTTTTTACTGACTACTGGATGTACCCAGTGTCGCTTTTTGCGTCGAGCTTTTCTCGTTCTAAGCAGAAGAGCACACACACACACACATGCTGTCTTTGTGAAGCCTATTCTGTACTGAAATTAAAATGTAGCCAGTACAAGCAACTGTTCCATTGCAGTGCGCGCACGTTCACAGCAACTGTTTTATCAACGCAACAATTTAGCTGCCAGTGCGCGCCTAGCCTAAATATTTATGATTGTCTGCCCTTGAACAGCAACTTCTCTTCGGTGCTTCCTGTCTCACTATTACACATTCCTTACTTCCTTCATTTATTCATTTTTCTCTCTTCTTTCTTCCTCCCTTTAATCTCTTCTTTGTTGTTCGAATCCTATGTGAAATTATTACGAACTGCTACTTACAAACGTTTCTCCTATTTTGTTATCCGTTATATACTAACAAAGAAATGCGGGAAACTGCGTGTATTTGTTCAATGAGTCCTGGAGGGAGATAGTGGCAAACAGCGGGGGAACGCAAATTCGCACTAGTTCGGATACAAGCATGGAAAGTGGGTAAACCTGCCATCCATCGTCATTACTCAAGACATGTCCCATTATAATCACGCCGATTACTTGCTGAATTTAAACTGGTCCTCCCAAAACGATAAAAAAAAAAGGTCAATGTTACAATTTACATATAATTTTTGGACCAGCGCTTATCCGAATTTTAACAAGACACTCATGCTCTTACTGACATCCGCCGACCATCTGTTAGTATCCCATACCGATGCTGACAGAACTTCCCATCAGCAAAGAAGCATCTTTGCATTTTTCATGTGTGTCCGATGTCACAAAGGAATCGTTTCTAAAGTGACGGCCTTCGAGATTCCGGTTTGAAGACAAGCGCTTGTTTGTCTAATTTTATTTTAGCGCACAGCATTCCTTCAACTCCAATGTGATTCCTATCTGAACTAAAAATATTACTAAAATGCCACGAATTCAGCTGTTCTGATAGCTGATAAAATGAACCTGATTCTTTGACCCATTCAAAACAGATTGGGAATCAGCGTACAGATCGACATTCACATCTTTTAACCAAAGTAACAACAACAACAAACCAATTAGTTCTACTTTGGCAATCCTCAAATTAAAATACCCTTTCATACAGGAATCTAATGCCTTTGTTATTGCTGTTTGAAGCTAATTAGCGTCGTTTTTACAAATGGAGAAAAACATAACACCACTCTACTCTAAAATAGAATACAAAATAACATATTATACTATTGCACATACCGATTTTAAGTGCCAGGGCGCTTACTAAGAATCAATGACACCCTACAACTGCCAAACAGACAAATTAGGTAACCACACCATACTACACTATACTGTACTTGTACTCCACTATAAAAATTTCACATTCTGTGGACCGTGCATCGTGATATACTTGCGTAATAAAGACCAACAAGACACAATTTTCTTTCTTAACTTACTTCGACAATCTATCCTCTGCATGTTTCGAACAGAGTTAACTATTCATCATCAGAAGGCAGTTACTGTACATGCAGCATATGGTATTAACCATGCATCTACGCCTACTAGCTGCTAACACGATTAGAGTGGAACTTCTTTCTTAATTTATTCCCATAATCTATCCTCAACATGTTTCGAATAGAGTAACTATTCATCATCAGGAGGAAGTTATAGTATATGCGGCATATGGTATTTACCATGCATCTACGTTGACTAGCTGCTAACACGATCAGAGTGGAATTGATCTGAACTGAACTCTGATCATGTTAGCAGCTAGTCAACGGAGGTAAACAGCATATGGTGGATGTACAGTAACTGTCTCCTGAAGATGAATAGTTACTCTATTCGAAACATGTAAAGGATAGAATATCGAAATAAATTAAGAAAGAAAAGGGGATCTTGTTGGCCTTTATTACGCAAGTCCACTATACAACACTACTCGCTAAATTAAGGGTGATCAAATAAATCAATGATTATAAAGGGGCTGCGGACAAGAACGCAGAGAAATGTATGCTGGGTTTTGGTGGGGAAACCTGAAGGAAAGACATAACTTTGAAGATCTGGGCGTAGATGGGATAATATTAAGATGAATATTAGGGAAATATGACGGGGTGTTGGGGACTGAATTCATCCAACTCGGGATAGGGACGAGTGGCGGGCTCTTGTGATCACGGTAACGAACCGTCGGCTTCCACATAATGCCGGAGAATTTCTTGACCAGATGAGGTGCTAGGAGTTTTCTCAAAAGGGCTCTGCTCCAAGGAGTTCGTTCCTACTATGATATATGATATGGAAAAATACCCTATGTATATCAAACAAGGAAACAGCGAAAGAAGGATTTATCACGTGAAGATTCGATATTTGAGCATCACTTTAGTATCCAGGAGACAAGCGAATGGGTAAACACGACGGATAAAATGGACCAATCATGTATCACGAATGGACACAGGCAGCAGCCCCAAAGGGATAAGTCCAAACGTCTGATTCATCCACATACATTACAACAAACACATTAAAAACATATACACTGGCAGTCATCTGCCAACCCACACAGCAGAACATTCCAAAATAATCTTCACTCCAACTGCCGTGACAATATCCAGTACGACATGCGATATATACATTGCGACACTGTTTTAAAAATATGGAGAACAACATGGCGCCTGCGCGATCTTCTTGGTGACAGGACTGCAAGCTGTTCTCTCTAATTCGCAAGGTTACGTTGAAGAACGTCATCTTCTGTCAGCAGGAGTGTCTGCTCCTACGGAACAATAAGACGCACTCTGTGTTCATAATTATATCAGCTGCCGCACACACGTGCGCAGCTGGTTGAAAGGCTTAAAGAAATATACACGGATCAATACTTGGTTACACAAACAACGGTGACCTGGTCAACTGTTAGCGCAGGGGAAGCACAAAGCGAGGTTACAAAGTCTCACAAAGAAGTTCACCTAATACAGTACTTTCCTTATGTCAAGCGCAACCGGTATTGATGCCGTTTTTAGGCCCGTTCACAAAACTGCGAAAAGCGACTACTAACTTCGTCCGTCCCTCCGTCCGCACGGAACAGCTCGGCTCCCACTGGAAGGATATGCATGAAACTTTGTATTAGAGTATTTTTTGAAAATATATGGAGAAAATGCAAGTTTCATTAAACCTGACAAGCATAACGCGTATATTACAATTTCGATCATATCTCGTTCATTTCTTCTTAGTATGAAAAATGTTTCAAACAAAACTTGTAGAGAAAATCAAAACACGCGTTTTACGATCAGTAATTTTTTTCAAAGGTCATGCCGCTAACGGGATAATGTGGAAAAATACTGAAGAGTGGGACAGGCCACAGATGAAAATATGACGCATACGCACTGTTTGCTAGATAAGGCCATAACACACACACACACACACAATGTACAATAATCATTGTTTTCCACTGCAACAATGGTTGCACGTACGCGCCTCAATGTTACGTTCTACGCACAATCCCTGCCTTCTTTTTTTTACTGCAACATTCCTATGAACATGCTTAATTCTCCCATCCTGAAGCTGGAGCCGCGCTTATGCAATTGCAGTGTGAGAGCCCAGAACACAGTAACGTAATTATCATCGCTGTGACAACCCGAAGCCCATCAACATGGTTCTTTCCTCAAACAAAACGTACAGAGAGATAAATGTTACACATTCAATGTTTATTTCATTTACTCTTACTTATTTAGTTGGTGGTAAAGCTTGTTACGCCGGTCCCAGTGGCCGCGCGGTCAAAGGCGTAGGTCTACGGCCGCTCACCTGCTGAGATTGTGGGTTCGAATCCCACCGGGGACATGGATGTCTGTTTGTTGTAAGTGTTGTGTGTTGTCAGGTAGAGGTCTCTGCGACGCACTGATCAGGCGTCCAGAGGAGTCCTACCGACTGTGATGCGTCGCTGTGTGTGATCTAAAAACCTCAAGAATGAGGAGGCCATGGCCCGCGTTGGGCCGGTGCGCCAGAGTGGCAAAAAAAAAAAAACTAGTTATGAGTTTCAACAGGTAATATTATCACCTAAGAAGTATTTTATATTTAATTTTCACTCATATTTCTTCCATACAAAATTTTCAAGAACGAGGTTAAAGAATCGCTAAAATGAAATAACTTGAAATGAAAATTTGACGCAACAAGGTAATTTTATTAATGTATTCTTAGCTCGACATGTTTCGGGTACATACGCCGCTGCGTAGATCGATCTACGCAGCGGTTCTCAAGACCACCACCCAACCAAAAAACTCGGTGCAGAAAGCCATATGCTGCAACCCAACATCCAATGCTCCTGATGATGGGCGTATGTACCCGAAACATGTCGAGCTAAGAATACATTAATAAAATTACCTTGTTGCATCAAGTGGCATTTCAAGTTATTTCATGAGGAAGGTGCACTGTCAAACAACCCTCAAATCGTTAAAAGTTTACGTCACATAAAGCAGCAATTGTTTCTCGGTAAATCCATATAAGTTTCATAAATAAGTACCTGCACTGTACTGTTAATTTTATTAACTGTGTTAATTAATAAGTGGATTATATTTACTACAATTCTGCATCAGGAAGTGAATAAATATCCTTCCCTGCTCCATACTACCCACTTCTGTGAGCAGCTTCTCGGTGCGGATCCTGATTCTTAAACGACAATCGTGGCTGAAACATTCACGGGACTGAAGTCAGAGGTGCATTACAATTACCCCTGATATTTTCCATAAAATCAATACGCTGTAATTTTTTGCGGAAAGATCAAAACCTAAATAGGTGGAGATGAGTGGCAAAATCCATGACCCGAACGCTTTACCCCCGGTGAACAGAACGCCGGCACTCATTTAACAGCGACTCGGTGGACCCCAGAGCAGGTCTTCGCGTTTGGAGAACAAAAAAACCTCATGCCCCCGTCGGCATTCAGACGCCGCTCACCCAGTACGTAGTCTTTTCTGTAAGTACGATACTATTTATACGAGTGAGTAACTTAAAAATGGCAAATGTACATATTGTAACACACTAATCATCATTACAAAAACTGAACATAATACCGTCTCTTCCAGCAAGACGTATATCTGCTGGTGAAACTAAGAGCATGAGGTACTATCAGTAAGAAATGAAGTGTAAATAATGTGACAAACTGCAGTGCATTTTTCACAATCATAAATTACTCACACAAACGTCAACACAAAAGGCGTGCCGTTATTCACTGCCAAACAATTTAACTGGACCTGGCAGCACATTAAGAAGGTAACAATATTATTGCTGTGCCGTCGTATGCACTTCGATCTCTACAGTTTATCCCTATTGAGATTAATAAACATTCGTAAACCGATCATTTACTAAATGGACACATCGACGAACAGAGCAACCACAGAGACACTACAGGAGCCAGAGAAACTATACAAAGTTCGTAGACAGTTTTTTAACAGTTTACAGCCGCGACTCAGGTTAAGCTTTCTCTCGCGACCCCAGGAGTCAGAAATAAAGATAGGTGTGAACTTAATGTATGCACGTATAACGTAACATTGAGGCGCGCTTGCGTCATCATTGTTGCCGTGGAAAAGCAATGAATATTACATACTCTGAGTGTGTGCTTGTAGTCTTAGGTATCTAGTATGCAATGCGCATGCGCTGCCATCTGTGGTCTGCCCAGCTCTAGAATATTTTTCCACAATATCTCATAAAAGGCATGATTTTCTTAAAAAAGGGTTATCAATCATTTTTTGAGCTTCTCTACAATTTCTGTTTAAAACAATCTCATTCTAAGAAATATTGAGCGATATATCAACTAAAATGTATATCGGCATTCATTTAAAGTACCCCTAATTCTTGTCAGATTTTAATGAAACTTCAATTTTCTCGATAGATTTTAGAAAAATAATCAAATACCAAATTTCATGAAAATCCGTCCACTGGGAGCCGAGATGTTCCATGCAGAATGACGGTTGGACAGGTATGACGAATCCAATAATCGCTTTTCGCAATTTTGCAAACGGGCCTCAAAACTGCAGATTTTAATAAACTTCCAACAGTAATGAGAATTAATATTAAGTATACTCACAACACTGTTTCCCGACCATTCAAAGCGCTCTTGCGACAAAAAAGTGGGTCGCGGCCTAAACGTTGAAACAGTATCGTAAAAGGATGTTCGTGCAACGTCGAACACCCTACTCTGTAATCCACAGTGGAGTACCTTTTTCATTATCTCAGTGTTCATTGCTGAAACTAGAAGATCAATGAACACCCCACGACAATTCCCCTGCAAATGCATCCAGGGAAATAAACCAGCACGTGAGCTTCCATGTTCACAAAAGATTAATAAGAAGACAACAAAGTTCCACTGATTTTATAGAAGTTTCAGCTTAATCAATACGTTCAGTCCTGAGCCGGATAATTCAAGCCTGAAGATCAATTTTAATACTATCCTCCCATCTATGCCTAAGTTTTCAGATTGTCTCTTTCCTTCTGGTTTCCCCACAAAAACCCCGTATGCATCTCTATTCTCTCCTACGCGTGCGACATGCCCTGTTCATATCATTCTGCTTGATTTTGTCACCCGAATATCTGGCGGGGAGAAGAGTTCAGGAGGTTTCACATTACGAAATTGTCTCAATCCTCGTGTCACTTCCTCTCTCTTAGGACAAAATACCTTCATCAACACCCTGTGTTCTCGAACATCTGAGCCTGTGTTCTTTCCTCTCTGTTAAGAGACCACTTTTCAAATCCACGCGAAAAATTTAGCTAAATTACACTTGCTTGCATGTCAATTCTTATGCTCTTACACACCAAACGAGAAGACAAGATTCTGATTCAAATGGCCGCAATAATTCGCCGAATTTAACCTGCTCTTAATGTTGTCGTGAATGAAGTATGTTAGTGTCGTTCCCCAAATACCTGAACTTCAACGCGTTTTCAATGGATTTATTCACTACATTTTTTGTTGTGATTTTGTTCCACATTCTGCCGACAGGACATGAACAGTATTTCAGCATTTATTTCTACACCAAACCTTCTTTTTTATATAGTAAAGCATATAGTAAAAAGACACTCCATGAGATTTTACGTCTCATAAATAGTGTAAGAACGTCGCGTTATGTGGAATGAACACGTCCTTTCCAAACTTTCCCTTGCGTGTTAACCGATTTCTTATCACTGTCATTAGTTACAGAAAGATGGACCTGTGTAATAAGGAGGAGGAGATGATAATGAACAACTACTTTAAGGCATTAGACATGCTGTTCGAATAAAATGTATGGGACTCATAATTACACGTATAACACCACAGGAAAAGTAGGTTACAGCAAAATGAATTTACTATACCGAAATTAAAAATACCAATCACAAAATTCTGACATAAAAACTCGTTGGTTTTGAAATAAATACACTCATATCAATCACATCAATTTAACCCGGAAGCTTATAATGGGTAGTAAGTCATTTTAACATGTTTAAAAACGTGCACATGAATACAATAATGACACATACCAAAGAGACTAATAACGAAATTATAATGCCCTACGTAAGTGCGTTATTATTTAGTGCACAAACTAAATTTCTCGTCAGCTCTCCGAACGATGCAGATCAGAATTGAGCAATAATAATGCCAACTGCCCACGGTGGCTGGTCTCCCATTCTCGGGGCTAACACAACGTTCTCTAGTGCTCCGGAAATCATCTGCATCTTAAAGCTTAAAGACTGAAGTGAACATTAAAGAAGTCGCATAACTAAGAATTTCTTAAGGGTAAAAATAATGCAGTATTCTTCGCATCGTAAAATCCGTCCTGTTTAAGATGGGCTGGGCATATATTTAGGAAGGAAATACACGGTAGAGTTATAGAATTCTGGTGAGTAAACTACTTGGAAGAACTGGATGGAGACAGGACGATAGTATTCAACTAGACTCTAAGTACGATCCTCAAAAGAGTTTTAACCTGTGGCTGGCGGAAGGACTCTGTGAACTTTAGGTGCTAAGGGACGAGTGGGATATTTGCTTTGTCAGTCAATACGATAAGGTCCACAGGTCAGGATTTGAAGATTAGGCGGGTGGATCGAACTGGCTCAGGATCGTGCCCAATGACGGGCATCGCCACTAGCAGTGTTGAACCTTGTAACTTTGCTACCAATGTTCTGAAAGCTTCAGAACTGCCATAAAGAAACACACACCATGTTTTATAAATGAATGCACCGTGTCCGTCGAACTGTTCTGGCTGTTAAAAGTAATGTGGCCGGTAGCTGCACGGACAGGTGGAATGCAAATTCGGGACCCGGATCTTCCGAACAGGTCGTGTAATGTGTTGCTTACGGATGCTTCTGAGGAACCTGCGGCCTCCGAAACGTCAGTGCACACCTACCAGACCATACGGCGTCACATCCTAGAAGACAATGGCCATCGTCACCTCCGCGAGAACCGCAAATCTCACACAGCTAATAGTTTATTCCTTCAGCTACAAAATTCACTCGTATACAGTCTCAAAGTACATTAACGCTTGGTCTACACAAATTCACACCACAGATGAATTCTATAATGTACTGATTATATTCAGGTTACATCACCACATCTTGTTTCTTTTATGTGTCATCCTCACATACACGAAGCTTGGTCCTTACAAGCCTGAAATTTATCTAAATAAAAAAAAAGGTCCTATGACACAGAGAAAACAGTTCCTCTCCATTATACTGGTCGGTTAACGTTGTTTACACAAATCAACGCTGTTTGTCGCAAGAATCGTATGAGACCCACTCTGCGGGTCAACTACAGACGACCGAGTAGGTTGTACGTAGGGTAAAGGTAAAGCTCACCCCAGAGCAGGCCACGAAGGCCTGGAGAGGAAGAAGAGGTACAGCTCTATTCTTTCTTTAACCTCGGCGCTAGATGGGGTGGGTGGTCAACGCCACGCCCCGGCCGCTTTACCCCCAGGAAAGATCCGGTACCCGTTGTATAGGAGGCTAGGTGGTACGCAAATAAAGAAACCAACCACCACGCGTCAAAGCTACGTTTTCTCAGCTGGTGGTTCCGCGAGCTGAGCACGTCGCGTAGTATTTATTTCTTTTGGGTTCGTCCCTGTGTGTGTCATCTGAGCTGTGAAAACTGTTTTTGGAATACATTTTTACAATGACTCGTAACAAGTTTTCTACAGTTCCGGTATGCTTCTTATTTGTAAATATTAAACCTCTAAATGTTATTGCGAGTTGTGCCGAAATATAGGGATTCCATTCGCCCGGTTCTATGGATTTTAATGAGCTCTCCTCCCGTGTCTCGCGAAGTTCGGTTCGCGGCTCCAAGGGCCCCGAGCATTTCCAAGGCGGGAGAAAACATCTAATGGAGTAGAAACGGACATGCAAATAAAAAATAAAGCAGTAAGTGAACTGTCTTATATTATTATTATTATTATTTAATTTTTGTGTATATGTAATAATTATCAACGTTATTTCGTCGTGCGATTAACAAATTACCCCACTATTTTCATGGTGTGACAGGTTAAAAATTGTCTTCTACTCCCTCCCCCAAATGTTATATCAAGGTTTTTTTTATTTTTAAAAACCGTAATCCCTAGCAAACGGGGTCCGCAAAGTGATTTAATATGAAAAAAAGTGGGACCACTCTGTAAAGGGTCCTTGATGGCACGAAGGTTAAAACGCAGTTTTGATGGGGTAACACGACGTTTCAAAACACGTAGGCCTACATAAGCGTCTGTGCTTACACCGCGGTTTCATAAAACCTTCACCGTAATTTTCCTCAAAACGTTCCGTGTAAAGGATTGCAATTTTCTAGCAATAAATTATCTGAAGGATTTAAGGTCAAGATAACTTTTTTGCTGACGCCAACACGGTCTGAACCTACCGCACCGCAAACGCCACCATGAATTATTTAGTATGTCACGACGAAAAAAATAAAGAAAAACATCAACATCCGGTGAAAATGTCTTAGTCTTGATCCCTACACGCGATCTCATAACCCCCGTCGCTGAACATCACTGTAGAGCTGCTATGGGAACTACTTAAACAATTAACATTCGGCTCTTCAGCCAGATAATTAGCACCATTTTCGTCTTTGTGCTGACGTACTTAAGACGGCTGTCAAGCTGACATTACAGTCGGATCCTGTACGCTGCTAGAAGTCTGTTACTGACATGTGCGTACACATCACGTTACACGCACAATAAGGCAAACCAAAACAAAGTATCGTCATGATATCTAGCGGCGTAAAGCTTCTAATCACTCCTCTACTTTACCACACGACACGGAGACTGCATAGTTCGGTCTACAAGGGTGGCTGAAGGGACAGCCGC
>Ga0209755_10008726_pt1 | contig 10782 bp, 6 predicted proteins | sample TergutCo191P1_FD_187301 | JGI IMG/M metagenome (GOLD analysis project Ga0209755, IMG submission 187301) | Cornitermes sp. P1 segment gut microbial communities from Petit-Saut dam, French Guiana - Co191P1 (SPAdes) (version 2) | ecosystem: Host-associated > Arthropoda: Insects > Digestive system >... | reverse complement strand
ACGTACCACTGTCACAACACAAAACATGTACACGTACCGCTGTCACAACACAAAACATGTACACATACCACTGTCACAATACAAAACATGTACACATACCACTGTCACAATACAAAACATGTACACATACCACTGTCACAACACAAAACGGGTACACGTACCACTGTCACAATACAAAACATGTACACGTACCACTGTCACAATACAAAATATGTACACGTAACACTGTCACGATACAAAACATGTTCACGTACCACTGTCACAATACAAAACATGTACACGTACCACTGTCACAATACAAAACATAGACACGTATCACTGGTACAATACAAAACATATACACGTATCACTGGTACAATACAAAACATGTTGACGTAACACTGTCACAATACAAAACATGTACACGTACCACTGTCACAACACAAAACATGTACACGTACCACTGTCACAACACAAAACATGTACACGTACCACTGTGACAGAACAAAACATGTTCACGTACCACTGGTACATTACAAAACAAGTTAACGTACCAATGTCACAATACAAAACATGTTCACGTACCACTGGTACAGTACAAAACAAGTTCACGCACCACTGTCACAATACAAAACATGTTCACCTACCACTGCCACAATGCAAAACATGTTCACGTACCAATGTCACAATACAAAACATTTTCACGTACATCTGTCACAATACACAACATGTACACGTACCACTGTCACAATACAAAACATGTAAACGTACCACTGTCACAATACACAACATGTAGACATACCAGTATGACAATACAAAACATGTATACGTACCACTGTCACAATAAAAACATGTATACATACCAATGTCACAATACAAACCATGTACACGTACCACTGTGACAATACTCAACATGTATACGTACCAATGTCACAATACAAAACATGTACACGTACCGCTGTCACAATACAAAAAATGTTCACGTACCACCGTCACAATACAAAAGATGTACACGTACCACTGTCACAATACAAAACATGTTCACGTACCACTGTCACAATACACAACATGTACACGTACCAATGTCACAATACAAAACATGTAAACGTACCACTTTCACAATACACAACATGTAGACATACCAGTATGACAATACAAAACATGTATACGTACCACTGTCACAATAAAAACATGTACACGTACCACTCTCTCAATACACAACATGTATACGTACCAATGTCACAATACAAAACGTGTACACGCACCACTGTCACAATACAAAATATGTACACGTACCACTGGTACAATACGAAATATGTACACGTAACACTATCTTAATACAAAACATGTACACGTACCACTGGTACAATACGGAACATGTTCACATACCACTGTCACAATACATAACACGTACTCGTATCGTTGTCACAATACAGTCTATGTCACGTACTTCAGGCACTGCAAATATAATGTCTACTTTCAGTACACTGGTATTCTGGGATGTATTGCTGTTTGACAGGTGCTAACTCAGACCTGCCAACCAGCGGACAACATTGCTTTGGAAACCTCACATTTCGCAGTTAATACTTTTATAATTTAAAGCAACTATACGACAGAGTAGTCTGTATTTGTTTTCGCACAATGAAATATTATCTTGGTGTACGCTTTATAAATATTATTCTACGTTTCTGCACGTTTACACCAATTTTAATGGTGAAATGAAGGTTTATTAATTTTAATTATTAAAAAGAAAATCCTAAATTTTTTCGCATATCACCAGTGGCAAGCTTACCACCCTTTAAAAAACACTGCAATATTGGACGTTGTTCTGGTTGCGACAAGAGAGTTCATTTTGCCGAAATAGTTAACCACAGTGCGTTTAAGAAGAAAGAAAATGAAGATATTTGTATTTGAAATGTACGTCAGGGAGGTGCATGTTTTAATAGATAAAAGGCTTTAATTGTGGCCTTTTTGTGCAACACTTACCCACTGCGGCATCTCGTGAATATCCGCAGTCCGATGGTGGTAATTGAGAACCACTACCGTGAGGACGACAGAGGAGGCCACCATAAACATGATGCAGTTGAAGTACGTTCCTGCAATTCAGCAGCGAGTCCTCCATTAAGCTACCAAACTAACATGCATTCATTTTGTATGTATTAAAAATTGCAATGAACTAAATACGTATATCGAAGTTTATTCATACAGATATTTACAGGCCATGAATTGTATATGTACATTACTCAGGCAAACATCGAAAGTAAATTGTCACAAATATCTAGGACTACAGCCCATCGCAGCCTCCTCAGTGTATTTAGTATTGAGTTTGCTGGGGTAAGTCAAACGTTTAAGTGGGATGAAACATTATGCAGGGGGATGTATATAGTCTTTTAAATGTCTTTGTTGAGTTATGAACATACAGTTTTACTTTCTCCGTGAAATTAATTCCTTCGACTACTTTCATGTTGCTTTGCTTTTAAAAGTTCAAAAAAGGTGGAACCAAATTTATACTTAAGACATTTACTTTAAGTGTTAACAAGTTTTTTAAACGTTTCTTTATTTCAGTTTACTACGAGATGAGTCAAAACATGCTGTGTTATAATCTGTCCTTTAAAAAAATAGTTCTGCACGGAAGCATGAATAAAAGGCATACGGAAGTTAGTTTGATGACTGACTACCCTACAGCTGGCCCGACAAGCCCAATACAGATGTGATTCTAACAAAGTATGCATACAGTATTTTCAGTATTCGTACCAATTGGACAACAAAATATATGCAAGGAGAAGTAGTTGTGTTATTTTAAATATCTTGTGAATAGTACAAAAATAACTTAGCGAAGTGTGGTTTGATGGATTAATTCTCTTTATACTTTGCTTTTAGTTTACCTTCAAGTTCTTACCAAACTCCAAAGCCATTCCGGGATTTATTGAGGTGGATGTTTATTAGGACTGCCGTTAGATGGGGTGCCTCTCCTTGCATGAACTTCGCACTAAATGCACGACAAAATACATTTTAGGAACAAATTATTTTGTTCTTTGTGTTTTAATAGAAGTGTTTTATGAGTTTAGTGGTGCTTAATAAAACGATTCTATTGTTGAATTAATTTTGTGTTTATAAGTATAATGGAGTCCTTTAAATCTGAAAGTTATAGAGGAGGAAACGAGTGAACAGTGATAAGAAGAAACAAAAACACATCAGTAATAATGCAAAATTGAACACAAAACGTACGGAAAAGACGCCTTCTTTTTAATACACGGGACAGAGTCAGTTGATACTTGGAGGTGGAGGGTGCTACCGAGAACTTACGATCTGATTTTGAGGTTCCCTAATATGAAACAATTTACTTTGTTTAACAGATACAGATGCGTGGTAGTATAGATCGATGAGGGAATACAGAAAGCAACCTGAAGGTAGACGCATTGTCGATCACGCCTCCCGTCCTGCAAAAAGGACATTCAGTTTCATATAAAAAAAAGAAAGAATACTTTGAGAGGTAGTCAAATTTCCATCTCAAATGCATCCTTAAAGTAATATTAGTACACCACAGAAACGGGGCAAAGTAACACAAATGAATGAAGATATATGTGTATAAGATAAGGTTTATGGAAAGTTTACATTGGAAAATTAAGCTGTTTTTATATCAAGCGGAGGGTGCGTTGATTTGGAGGCTAAGTACGGCTGTACAGTTGCTAGTCAGTGAAGATCTGCACTGGTAGTTTGTGTGTGAGAAAACTCTCATTGTTTAAAGTGCACGTCCTTTATAACCATAAACTCAGTTTCAGGACGCCAAATGTAATAAATATGACAGCAAGATACTTCTTTATTAACCTCAAAACAAACGCACCCATTTATGCTTGAACATTTTTAACCTTACGTTATTCTGTCATGCTTTTTTGTGCAGAAGTAACGCAAGGAATTTAGTATTTTCTTGAATGGCAACATAACAGTAATCCGTAGAACTCCCACATATTTTCGGGATTTTTTTTATTATAACTTAAAGGCCACAAAAAGGCCGGACAATGCGTGTGTTGGAGTCCTTCTGGGTTATCGAAGTAATTGAAGAGCGTCGTGCAGATTTGACTCTAACCATTAGTATGGGAAGTTCTGATTGTGACTTTTCTGTTTGCCTGCTGCACTTTTCGGAAACAGAAGTCTTTTTTTGTCTTCCAGATATAAACAGTCATGCTGCTTGTCATTGTTGCAGACTTGGATACATACGGATTAAGTTTCCAATGCAAACATGCCTCTTGCACGTACGGACTGCCTGTTCTCCTTCACGGAAGCCAATTATTGTTTTAGATTATTATTGATGTTGGCAATCAGTCATTCAGTTAGTAAAGTTATTCAGGTTGTGTTTAGAGGGTAGGGGCTTTAGGGGATGAAGTGCAAATCAATGATGCAGGCTGGCCTAGGGAATAAAGCAACTTGGTGAAGGATGACAGTCGGAACACAACGTGCGGGTTCAAGAAAAAGCAGATGTTCGAATCAAATGAAAAACGTATGCTGCCATCGCGCATGTTTGAAATAATCACAGGCGAAATTTTAAGAAAAAAGTAAAACATTATGCAAATGATGAAAATCCCACAAAGGTTAACTATGTGATTAAATAGAAACGATGACAGGAATTTAGTTCATTTGTTCCTGCAGCCCAAGCGAGATAATGCAATTATTAAACCCGCTGTACACGACCCATTTTTCTGTAACACTTTAAGGTCACAAGACATCAAATAGCGTACAATTCTGAACAGCGAGACAAACTGTTTGTATGTGTGACAAAGAAATTTACCATGTTTTGAGAGGCTTCGTGAAGTGTGTCAGTAATGCACCATGCCCAATTTATGTGAAAGTAATTAAAATCCATTTTTAAACTTTTAATGTATTTATTGTGCATACTATATTTTCCAATTGAAAGAATTCAATATTAAGAACGAAAGAGTGATGCATGGTTTTGAAGTAGTTCTTTTTAATGAAAGTAATGAGCGGAAAATGGCATGCAGCAGCAGCAGCAAAATGGAACGCGATCTGACCTATCAGGGGTACAGCATCAGAAGTCTGGGGTAACACTTGGGCCACCAGGAGGGAGAATACTGTTATAGACAGCAGGATAGTAACACCTGGAACAAACAGAAACACACTCAACGCTTTCAAAATAACCAAAGAAGGGCACAAAAATAATAACATAGCACACAGATAAAGACTTACTTTCTTTAAAAGAAACAAACAAACATTGACTAACGGTGTAAAGGCCATCAAATTGGAAAAAAGTGTATATGCTATCCCCCCTCCAACGATCCAAGTATCAGAAAGCAAACCACTGTCAGTCAGTCACACACCAAACTGCATCACTACCTAACAGAGGGATGGCGTCAGAGACTTGGGGGAGGGTCTCAGCCACGAGGTTCAGGAAGACTGTCAACGAGAGCAAGATGGTCACTCCTGAAACAGAATAACCAGTTAGTTGATTCGCTCGCTCTTTTTTTTTTTTTTTTTTTTTGCTTTTAATAATGTTCTGTTTCGATTGTTTTGATTCTTGATTGCGGTGATTGGTGTGGTGGTGGTGGTGGTGGTGGTGGCAATAATTGTGGTGGCAAGACAAATCACATAAATTTGGCACTAACTTGCTAAAGAGAAAGGAAAAACAGTAAGTCCTATCTGATGGTAGAAAGGCGGACCTGGTTCATTCGGATACATTGTCACGTTAAAGTAATTACGTGACTCTAAAGCAACTTCTTAGCAAGGATAAATTGTGTACAAGAAACAAATGACCATATGACGAAAAGTTTGGTAGGCCGTAAAAATGTGCACACAGATGCAAATCTTTGTTACTGGAAAGAACCAAGCCTTCGCCTTCAAAGGTCACACTATCGCAGATACATGCCGTGTGCCATGACAGAACCACTATAACTAAGCCACTGCAATGTCATCACATGAAATTATTACCAAGTACATTAAAACACACACGCATCCAAGCGCTACATTCATACGGATGGCGGTTTACAAAAGACTACGGACACAGAAATAAAAAACAAATGTGGAAAAGAATGAGGGGAGTTTGTTTGGGGAGGTTCAACACCGACCAACACAGAGCAATCAGCCCTCGTCTCACTAACGTTACAAATGCTGTTAATATGCTATAGTTTGCACAGCAGCACACGAGACACAGCAACTGTAGTAAAATGAAGGATGGTCAGGCGGTTCATTGCTACAACACAAGCAGCAGTGATTCATTGGATACTGGGCGCGAATTGGCAACGTGATTTGTGGTTCTGTGAAGGTTTGGGGCAGTGATAGGTTTACTAGAAAAAAAATGTCCAGTTATGATCTGCCCATTAGGTGACGCATATTTAAAATACAGGATGTTCCTGTAGCCGACTGTACCCCTGTCTTCAGGTGACCAACACTGAGATATTATTTATTTTGTTTTTGAGGATAATGAGTGTCCGGCAAGGTGCCCGGAATCTTTCCATTGATGAGGGGTTCTGGATTACCTCCTGGTCATTGAATATTTAGATGTTTCTGCTTTAGATTATAACCGTTGCCACAAATCTTGAAAATTCCGTCAAAAATCGTATGTCAATTGACTGTAGTGACAGCTTAATAATCCTGGCAAAGGAGAGGAGTCAAATTCTGAAATGCTGTATCAGAAGTACGTCATACAATGGGCAATGTCTAACATAACTGCGACATGGCATGAAGTTTACAAGCAATATACGAAGTGCTGACATCTTCAGTCGCGCAGCACCTTCTGGTGGAATTGTTTCGTTCGTATAGCAGGAGGAAGCCACTAAATACTATGCCTGCCTGTGAAGATTGTGGTGTCATCATAATTAATTTGAACTTAGAACCTCAACTGCGTTTGTAATTAGTCGATGGTAATATTATCGATCGATTATTGTCATTCGATAATCGTTTGATTACTTTCCGACCCCTCCAAGTATCAAGATGTCTGCCCGCTGGAAAACAGCAAGTCCTACCTATCAATGGCACGGCATCAGATGTGGAGGGCATCTTTTCTGCGACTAAGTTGAGAAATACGGTTAACGAAAGGAGTATGGTGACGCCTGTAATGAAGATTTCAGATTTCATCCTCAACATTTCTGTATTTTTGTTCTTTGTTGAGAACATTTATTACAGGGTGTTTTCTTATAACGCAACCGGAAATGTCCGAGTACCGTCTTTTTGAATCTGTGCCACACATTGCGATTGTCAGAGCGGAAGAATTGTTCGTGCTGTCGATAACTCTTTCATTGTGTAGTAAGCTTGCTGTTAATGGGAAGAAAGTTTACTCTAATGGCAGACTTGGTGCTTCTTCCGTAGGTACTGTTGCGTGTCAAAGCAAATAAACATTATCCGACTTAGGCCTAATACTTGTGTGCTACCAGCATCTGAGTGAACATTTCTTACCTCTGTAACACGCAGACTGGCTAAAATGTGTTCTCGAGCCTGCCCGGCTGTGATATAAAAAAACACTCTGTGGTACATGACTAGAAAATATAGGTAATTTTAAATTGTAATGACTCTTGGTAACTCACTTTTTGTTCTGAATGCGAAATTATTTCACCATCATGACTGCAGTATTCTTGGAACCTAATTTAAAACTTTAAAGCAAAATGCAAACAATTCTAAGGTAAACTTAACATTGGAGTTTATACCGTTGTGTCGTAATATATATTCAAATTCGAATCAACTTAGAACCATCAAATACAAAGGACAGGAAGATTGAGTGGAACGTTGAAGGTAGTACTCGAAACTTTTGGATTAATCTCACATAACATATAAAAAGAATTCATCCTTAATCTCTTTTTCACAAGAAGCCAGTAGGAAGTACAGTCATTTATGAAACAAAATAAGGTGGATACTTTAGAAAAGAATTGTAAGATTTAGTAATACGGCTAATTATCGGCAGGCGCAAGAGACTTTTCTTTTCGCCAGAGGGTCCAGAAATCCTCCTAAAAAACTGGTACAGGGATACTTTCTCTGGATTTAAGTGTATAACTGGCCACTGGTATCCATCCAGCACTGAATTAAAGAATTTGTGGAACTGTACTCTTTTCTTCACATGTCCTCATGACGTGATATTTAATTAGGCAGAGGGACAACTGTACCATTATACTGTACATGTGCAAGTTTCAGCAATGAAGTGTAATTTAGCGATTTATAAGAATATATGAAACATAATATAAGTTGAAGCATAGAGAGCAGAACTGTAAACTGCAGTGTATTAATTACATACGACTCATCACTAGGTTATATTTTATGATTGCAAATTGATTCCAGTTTGAAATTTAAGGTAAGTATTCTTACCTAACTACACGCAGTCCGTTTCGATGTTATATATGTTTGTTGTTTGTCGTTTGCAGGGAATCGCACGAAGTTTAATATAAATTGAACAATACGGTGATAGATGAGACCGTTTTAAGTTTTGCGTAACTTATGGGGAAACTGTTAAAGAAGTCTGGAATGTATAGGTTTCTATTACGCAAGGCGACTCTTCTCATCCGGAGCACTCACCTCTCACAGAAAATACGTGGAACGTTTCTAAGAACAACCATAGCAATTATATAATTTACAGCAGTGATACTGAGACTTAACATGTGTGATACCGACGTGAATAAATCTGAAATTTCACAGAAAATCTGTAAAGTAAATGTATACATTTAGGGCACAAAAATTAAATAAAATTGTCCTTTAAAATTTTCGTTTCATTTTGCTTTAAACTGTAAAGTATTTACGGGCATGTGTGAAAATAAATATGTCGTCATTTGGGGTTTACACTGAAAATATACCCAGCGCCTGTTATCCACAGAGATGAGGATGATAATAAAGAAAAGAGATTGCAATTATGAAGATAGTATCCTATCAGTTTCATCATAAAGACGTTGTGCTTTGGAAACCCCATTGTTCTGCGGAACACAGTTTGAGTACCACTAATTTACACTAACGTATAGTCATGAGGAAGAAGAGACACCACAAAATGGGACTGTTCTTGAAAATCTAAAGCTGCTTTGGCAACACCAATGTGTCAACATGGATCGTGTAAGAAAGTCCCTAAAACTACGAGGGCATAAAATTCTTATTTCAACGTTATTAGCGTAGCAAATAATTGTTCCGGAAACTTACGTTCGGCATATAAGGTCCTGTACGTACATTAGGAGGTGAATTAATGAAATTCATGCTTCTTAACACATTAACAATGTAAGTGCTTTAAAATTCGACGGCTGTGTGTCATCAAACAATAATATTAAACCTAATAAAATTCTCCCTCATGTAAAGAAAATTCGGGCGCAGTTGCACAAGGAATTTGCTCCAAAATTTCAGTGTGAATGCAACGATACATCTGTGGCACAAAGTTAAGCAACTTGACATGATGAAGCAAGACTTACGGGATAAAGTCAAATACACTATCCGAAAAAAATACAGGGGTTTTACTGGAAGTCATGAGAACATTAATCTCACCATCAAGTGGAGGCTTGAATAGGAAAATACAGTGTCAGTCAAATCTGTGCACTGTATGCACTTATACACAAATTCGCCATCCCGATCGATGCATCTTTGCTGCCGTTCTAGAAGTCTGAAGATCCCCTAGCGGTGGGCCTTGTTGCAGCAGTTCGTAAGAAACTGCGGATGGCTTCCAGGTCTGCCCCATTTGTCATACATTGCTGGATTCGTATCTGATCCTTTACGAACCCGAACAAATTGTAATCCGAGTGGGCTAGGTCCGGACTGTAGGATGGGTGGGGAGAAGTTTCCAGATACTTCTGAATTCTGTGCACGCATTGTGGACCGTGCCTTGTCGTTTTCGGGGTATCTTTTTCGTCCCTAGACGTTTGTCTCGCAGTACACGATAGAACTTGTGGAGCGTCTGAAGACAACAAGCAGCACCGACACTTCCTCTATTGATAAACCTCGACCAGTGTGCATCCTTCAGGACCCCAGCAAAAAGTTCTCATGGTCTTACCGGCTGAGGGTGTTGTTTTCGGCTTCTTTTTCTTTAGCGATGTTGTATGATGCCTTTACGTGCTCTGTCATTTTGTTTCCGGATCAAGGTGATGAAATCAGCCTTCGTAACCCGTCACGATGCTGTGAATAAAGTCGTCTTAGACATGGTACGTTTCTAGCAATTGTGAGGAAATTTTGCATTGCTGAAGTTTGTGCTCCTCCGCCAGCAAGCGTCAAACCAGCGCGCACAAACTTCTCGGTAACCCAAAATTTCCACCATCTCTTGTAACGCAGAGTACCCTGTTCCATTCTCTGCTGGCATTTTCCTGACTGTCACGCGTCGATTCTCTCTGACGAGATCATCGATTTATCTTTTGTTGTACTCGGTAGAGGCAGCACGCGGAACACCCCATTGGCGTTGATGGGTGATATCTATGTTCCCATCTTTAAGCTGCTCTACCCATCTAATATTGCTAGCGCCCATGCAGACATATCCATATTCATGTTGAAGTTGTGTGTCAATATCAGAAGGAGGGAATTTGCTCTTTAACAAGACAACCTGTCTGTGGACGGTGATGCAAAGACCTTTCTCGCCAACCATTTTTACAAACTGAAAAATGACCACGTGACGGGAGCAAGCATGCAGTTTTCATTGTGGCGTGAGATGATAGATGGAACTTCAGTGATACCTCGGCTAACGAAGATAATTCGTTCCGGAATCACATTCGTTAGCCGAAATCTTCGTTATCCGAAACGTGATTTCCCGTAGGTTTCTATAGAAAATCGTTTAATTCGTTCTCGATGCTGCCCACTATTTAAAGATAAGTTTTATAAAATAGTAAAAGCACACTATAAAAGGGCAAA
>Ga0209755_10008725_pt1 | contig 10782 bp, 9 predicted proteins | sample TergutCo191P1_FD_187301 | JGI IMG/M metagenome (GOLD analysis project Ga0209755, IMG submission 187301) | Cornitermes sp. P1 segment gut microbial communities from Petit-Saut dam, French Guiana - Co191P1 (SPAdes) (version 2) | ecosystem: Host-associated > Arthropoda: Insects > Digestive system >... | reverse complement strand
GAATTACGGGCTTATGCGACCTAGAAGACTTGAACTTCCATGCCTCTCGGCACCAGCACCTCAAGCTGGCGTGTCTACCAGTTCCACCAAGGTCGCTTGACTATCCAAATATACCCTTTTCCCGACATTTGTGTCAAGCGCCTGGCGGGAGATACAAAACATGCAAGTCTCTGCATTGACATCCGTTTGTAGTGAGGATACACTATATCTGTGGAAGAAAGCAAAAAAATACTTATAGTCACCGATGAGGAGGAATCCACGCAAAATTTGGCCATGGGTATCGCATCCATAATAATCCCCCCCTCGTTTGACGCTTACTCGGTTTCAGTGCTAAAGTCGGATGTCTTTTATGGCACGGATATTCTTCCGGCGTATGCCTTCTTTCTTGGCTGCGGGTCGCCGTCCCCTCTTTCGTTCACCTACATCGAGATACTGTTCGAACGCATCAACCTTGCAGGGCGACCCTGCGGGATTTTTTCTTCCAATTCCAAGACTCTAAAATACCTTTCCCGCCTCATGCGTGACAGTCAGGCTTCAGTTGGCAAACCCCTGCTTGCAAAGAATGGGGAAATAGACGGGGCAAAACTGGGGGGATGGGTTAAGTCAATCACAAATTTGGGTGTCAGACTATGAGCGACAAACTTAATCTTGACGACTATATCAGGAAAGTTCCCGATTTCCCCAAAAAGGGGATACTCTTTTACGATATCACCAGCATATTGGCAAATCCCAAAGCCTTTCGGTTTTGTATAGACTCGATGCTAGAGATATACAGGGACAAGTCAATTGACGCCGTAGCCGCCATCGAGGCAAGGGGCTTTCTTTTTGCGGCCCCTTTTGCGGCCGAAATGAAAATCCCCCTTATTCCCATCCGCAAAAAGGGCAAGCTGCCTGGCATAACGCTCGCGAAAAAATACAACCTTGAATACGGCCAAGCGGAAATAGAGGTACACCAGGAGGACATTCCGGAAGGGAAAAGAATACTAATCTTGGACGATCTTATCGCGACGGGAGGCACCCTTAGCGCGACCCGCGCCCTTCTGCAGGCTGGTGGCGCATATGTCCCTGAAATCTTCGGCGTGGTGGGGCTTCCTTTCCTGGACTACGTGAAAGTTCTTGACCCAACCCCTGTGACCACCCTAATCGAGTACCACGGCGAGTAACATTTAGCCCCTAGGGGAATCGAACCCCTCTTTTAAGATTGAGAATCTCATGTCCTAACCGATAGACGAAGGGGCCTTCAAAAAGGCTCTTTCCCCAGGGAGGATTTGAACCCCCACAAGCAGGACCAGAACCTGCCGTGCTGCCGTTACACAACCGGGGAATAGGCACACCAAACCAGATATGCGCCATCATTTGCTAAACCAGAGGCTAGCATTTTTCCAGAAATATGTCAATATGTAGCAAGGAAGATATGAACGTGAACCCCATATTGGACAGACTTGTTTCACAAATGGATATTGACGAACGGCTTGGTCTGCTCGAAAAGATAAGGCAAAGCTCGAAAATCTCTCTCGAGCCGTTGTACCTGCCTAAAGACGACGAAGAAGAAGGGGGAATAGATTTTGAGGAACAGTACGGGAGGTTGCCATGGTTTGTCCGCCTGTTTTATTGCGTCATAGGCTTCTTTTCGGGAAAGTCCTCCGTAAAAATCTACGAAAACGGGCGGATGCTCATGATGGGAAAAAGCATAGAGGCCAGCGCCCCTGGTATTTACGATTACAGGCAGAATCGCCTGCTAGGTGGTTTTTTCCATTTGCTGATCGACCTGAAAGACGCCGCCCGCTTTTTTTACAATGTCCTGGACACCAGCATCAACAAAGACCGGGGGGCTTTTTACGCCATTCTTGGATCGCTGGAAATGGAGGACATACATAGAAAGCTCCAGACCGAGTGCACCCCGCAGGCGGTCCTTGAAAAGTCCCCCGACATATTGCCGCCAAACCTTCGGCAGGCCGTCGCGCGCTCCATGGAGGAAACGCTACAGTCAATATCCGACTCCAAGCGTGAAACCATGTACTATCATGCCCGTTCGCTCAATTATCTTAAGGAACTGTCCTGTTTTTTGTTCGATAGGTTCATCCTTGCTTTCGAGGAGACGCCGGAGGAAGGGCGTGTATGCAGGATAGGTTCCTCAGTAAGGGAAATGCTCCTAAATCTGGACAAAATCCTTTTTTCCCTGAGGGATCCTCCGTCGCTTTCGCTGTTTGAATCGCTCTTCGTTTACGAACTGGAAACAAGATCGGGCGAGACAGGTTTTAACATGGACAGGGAAATGGAGGCGCTGCTTTCACGGGCGGCGAAAGCCCTTGCGACAATCCGCAGCTTCAATACGAAAATACCTCTTACCCGCATAATCCGCTGTAGCATGAGAAACACGGGATATACCTCTGGGCAGATAAGCGGGGGTGAGGACTGGTTCCAAGTGTACCGCAATTATTGGAAACAGCAGTCCGAGATCGCCATGACAGAGTACTTTATCGAGAAAAAACGCTTGGACATTATCGACTCGCTGGAAGCCTTCTTTGGAACTACCCCGGAGCCTTTGGTCAACGTCGCCTCTGATATGAACAAGAACGGTTTTCCGCTGCCCGAGGCCTTTGCCCTTTCATTTTTAAAGGCTTTCCATTCCATTTTGGTGGGCAAAATCAACAATGTGCTGCGGCCAATCATTATGGAAGGGGAATTTTCGAGAAGGGAAGACCGAATAGGCTTAACCGAGGCTTACAACGATCTTATGTATGCGGCGGGGCATATACAGGCACTGGACATAAAAATGGCCCCGAACGGGGAATATGGCAAACGTTACATGCATGTAAAACAGGAAACGGAGGCGCTGGTCTTTAGGCGGCGGAAAAGCCAGTTTATCCAGAACGACGCTTCCAAGGAGGCGTGGGGTATCATTGCGCGTTCCTGCGATAGCATGAAAAAGATCACCGCCATGCTTGATGACATTTTAAACAAAGAGCCTGGCAACGAGCGCTGCCATCTTACCAATTTTGACAGGCTTGCTGGGAAAACCCCCGCAGACTTTACCAAAAGCATTAGCGCGGTCATCGACAGTTTGCGGCAGGCCTTGCAGGTAATAAATGACATGAGTACCATAGGCAGACTGATTTAGCCTGTCCACAGGAAAAGTCAACTGCGGCGCACCGCCCTGCACAGGGCCTCTCGGCTGATCTCGGTCCATACGGGGCGACCGTGGGGGCAGTGCGGGTCGGGTAGGGCAAGGGCTTCCTTTACCAGATTTGCGGCCGTCCCGTCGTCCAGATAGTCGCCGTCCCGCACCGCCTGGTGGCAGCATAAAACGGCGGCCCATCGCTCGGCGATATTCACGCCGGCGTTTCGCAGGTTCAGTATTTCCCGTACCGTTTCGGAGTCGCTCAATTTCCAGTTTGCCGGAAGCGAATCAACGCGCCAGCCGTCCCCGTCCTTTTCGATAACAATGGCCAGCCTTGCCAGTTCCTCGCGCTTTGTCTCGATAAAATCGTCGTCGTCGTCGCTTTCGGTGGTAAAGAAAAGGGGGACCAAAAGTTCCTGTCCTGGGATATTTTCGGACAGGAAACGGTCATAGAGTATACGTTCGTGGGCTGCGTGTTGGTCGATGATGAAAAGCCTGTCGCCCCATTCGGCCAAAAGAAAAAGGCCGAAGGCCTTACCGGCGTACCTGGCCTCGCCGTAGACGGGTGGTTTTTCGGCGGCGGCTACGGCAAGCGGATGGGCAACCCTTAGGGTGTCAAAGGTGGGCGTGGCCTGGTCCGCTAGGCTGCTTGCCATCGCATTGCCAGTATACCCCACGCCTTCCCTGGGAATCCCAGGTAGGTTTACTGGGGTGTAGGGGGGGGCCTCCCCCGCAAGCATTCGGCTGTCGGGGACAGGCTGGGGGCGCTGCACACCGTTTTTCATGTTAAGCCGGTGGCAAAAATCCCGCAGACCCGAGCTTACGGCATGGTGAATAGCCCCGGCATCCTTAAAACGCGCCTCGCGCTTGGCCGGGTGAATGTTGAAGTCGGCAAGCGAGGGGTCTATGTCAACATAGACCGCGCCCAATGGGTGGGTTCCGTTGGGGAACCAACCCTGGGTACCGTATTCCATCGCCAGCATAAGGGAAAAATCCTGTATCCGCCGGCCGTTGGCAAAAACGTACAACATGCGCCTGTCGGAACGGAAAAGTTCTGGGCCTCCGATTACGATATCGGCGGAAAAACTATCGCCGGAAACATGTATCTCATGGAGGAAACCTTCCTGGCGCAGGTCCAGCAGGGCCGTGGCGAAACGCTTTTTTTTGGAGTCGGCGGCCGGAAGGAAATCCTTGGGCCGCCCGTCCTGGGTAAAGCGAAAGGCAATCTCCGGAAAGGCGAGTGCCTTCTCGATGAACACCTGCCGGCACAAGGATCCCTCGCTGCCTTCGCGTTTAAGGAAACGTTTGCGGGCTGGAATCGTGTCGAACAGGTTTAGCGCGCGGACGGTACTGCCCTTGGTTCTGCTTGTCCGTTCCAGACGTGGCGGATGGGCCCCGCCAGGGCCAACCTCAAGCTGCCAGGACTCACCGTCTGCGGTGCCACTGACAATTTCCAGCCTTGCGACCGCCGCTGTCGCCGCAAGCGCCTCGCCCCGGAAACCAAGGGTCTCTGTTATGTTTAGGTCGTCTAGGGAACGTATCTTGCTTGTCGCGTGTGCAAGCCAGCATATCTCAAGGTCCTCGCGGCCCATGCCCCGGCCATCGTCGGACACCTCGGCCTTTTTACTTCCGCCCCCCTCGATGGAAACGTCGATGCGGGAAGCGTCGGCATCAATGGCATTGTCGAGGAATTCCCGGATCAGCGCGGCGGGACGGTCAACCACCTCCCCCGCGGCGATTTTTCGGGCTTCTTCTGGAGGGAGCACATGGATATTCCCCACGGCTAACCTTCCGCTTCGAACAGTTCCAGAACGGGGGACGATTTTGCGACTAAGGATTCTTCGGCCGAAGGTTCTTCGGAGGGAATATCATCGGCGCTGTTCATCAGTATTTCGATACGGCTGTCGATTTTTTCAAGATCCTTTTCCAGCGTCCTTGCCAGCTTGATCCCTTCCTCGAAGGCCTTTAGTGCCTCGTCTAACGGTATGTCCGTTCTGCGGATTCGTTCGCCAAGAGTTTCCAGCCGTTCCAGCCGTTCCTCGAAGTTTTTCACCGTACTGTCGGTAGCTCTACTGCCCGTTTTCGCCATGAGTTTCCTCCGTAATTGCGGTAATAGTCCCGGCAAGCGGGCGTATGTCCAGAAGATCCCCGGGCAGGGTCTCGGTGGCGTTCCGCACGACATTGCCCGTTCTTTTGTTTACTACCATCGAGAACCCCCGTTCCATTACCGCTAGGGGGCTTCCCGCCTCCAGCACGGCGGTCGCAAGCTCCAGCCGGTGGCGCAGATTTGCCACGAGATTGGAAAGCCCACCTACAAGCCCTTCCTTGGCGTCGTCGAAACGCACCAGGCGGGGCTGAAGTATGGCCCTGAAACGGTATTCGAGATCCTCCGCACCGAAGGGTCGCAGCAAAAGCCTGGCCTTTTCGATCCTGCCCTGCAAAACCGCGGAAAAATCCTGTGTCGCGTTCCTGACCATAGCCAGGGCAGCGGCCCTTTCGCCACTGGCCAGTTCCGCCGCGGCCGAAGGGGTTGGGGCGCGAAGGTCGGCCGCGAAGTCGCACAAGGCCCAGTCTATCTCGTGTCCCACCGCGCTTACCACTGGTATTTCCGAAGCGGCCACGGCCCTTACAACGGCTTCTTCGGAGAAGGGCAGAAGGTCCTCTAACGAGCCCCCGCCGCGTCCCACGATAAGCACGTCGGCCAGCCTCCAGCGGTTCGCCTGTTCTATGCGCTTTGCGATAAGATCGCCGGCCCCAGCCCCCTGTACTGGTGCGGGCAGGATTACCACCCCGACGCCCGCCGCCCTGCGACCCAGCACGTTCAGAATGTCCCTTAACGCCGCGCCCGTCGGCGAGCTTACTACGCCAACCGTGGCTGGAAAGCGGGGTAGGGGCCTTTTCCTATCCTCGTCAAAAAGCCCCTCGGCGGCCAGCAGGCGTTTGCGCTTTTCCAGCATGGCAAGAATGTCGCCGGATCCGGCAATCTCCATTTCCTCGCAGACGATCGAATAGGTTCCCCGGGGCGCGTAGACCGAAAGACTTCCCCGTACCCGTAGTAGCATTCCGTCTTTGGGCGCGAAGCCAAGGGAGCGTAAGCGGTTGCGAAACATGACCGCGTCGATTTTCGCGCCCGAGTCCTTCAGCGAGAAGTATAGGTGTCCCGACGAGGCGGGCCGACAGTTCGACATCTCGCCCTCGACCGTCACGGAGGGGAAGCCCTCCTCCAGGCGGAGGCGGATGAGTTCTGTCAGTTCGGATACTGTTAGTTTGGGCGCGGGGTCCATTGGGGACAGTATAGGGGAAAAGCGGGCCAGATACAAGGATTCGATTTTTATCGGTATGGGCGACTGCGGACCCGTTCCCGCCACTTCAAAAAACGCCCTTTCTTGTGTATAATGGGCATGGCATGAGACTCGATCCCATTCTTACCAAGGCAAGCAGACTCGCCAGGGCGGGCAAGTACGAAGTGGCCCTTCGAGTTCTACAGCCAGAGGTCTTTCGTTACGACAGGTCTTTCAACTACCATTACCTTTTGGGAACGGTCTGCCTCCATGCCGGGGATTTCGGCGGCGCGTTGACCTACCTGCGTATCGCCCACGAGCTTAAACATCGAAACCCATTGGCAATTCTGGGGCTTGCCGCCCTCTTCCTTCGTCGTGGCGATATAAGCCGTGCCGTGGACCTCTACCTGGAAGTCCTGGAATTCGATCCGAATAACCGCATTGCCAAAAAGGCGCTAAAAATAATCCGCAGGCAGGCGGGAACCGAAACCTTTTCCGTCTGGCTGGAGGCTGGAAAGCTTTCCACGGTCTTTCCGCCCATCCCGTTCCCTGGCTTTTCTAGGAAGGAAATTACGGGGGGTATCTGCGCGCTTGTAGCCGTCTTCGCCGTGGGTTTCGGCGTGATGGTTTTTCTGGGACTCGCGCCCAACCCGTTCAGGATGCGGGGTACAAGGGATATTCCCTACGGATTGGCCTTGACCTGGGAGGACCGAACCGCTCCCATTGGCGGTGGCGGTTTTTACAGATACATGCTAACCCAGCGACAGGCGCTTGATACTTACGATAGGGCGCTGGCGCTTTTTTCCGACCACCGGGACGAGGCGGCCAGGATACACTTGAACCGTATACTCGAATCCAATGCGGCGGAAGGCCTTAAAAACAGGGCACGGCTTATGCTTTCCCTTCTGGAGATCCCTGGCTTCGACACGTTCAGAAGGGACGATAACGTAAGCCATGCCCAGGCGTGGCAGGATCCCCCGTTGCACCAGGGGGTTCACGTAATCTGGCGGGGGATAGCCTCCAACGTGTCTATTACGGACCAGGGGACCTCGTTCGATTTCCTGCTTGGATACGATGCCCCTAGAATTGTGGAGGGACTGGTCCCCGTGGTTTTCGGCCATGCCATTCCCATAACTGGGGATCCCCTTGAGGTTCTGGGTCGTATCGTGCCCATCGAGAACGAGGGGCGCATAAGGCTGGAAGGCATTGCGATTCGGACCAATTTGTGAAGCATGAAAGCTGTGGTGCAAAGGGTTACCGAAGCGTGCGTAACCGTCGATGGGGTTGAGAAAGGCCGTATAGGCCAGGGCCTGTTGGTCTACCTTGGTGTCGCGCTGGACGATGGCCACGCGGACGCGGACTGGCTTGCCGAAAAAATCATCAGCCTACGGATTTTCGACGACGGGGAGGGGCGGATGAACCTTTCGATTGCCGATGCCGCCAGTTTGCGCGGGCAGCCCCATTCGGTGCTTGCCGTTTCACAGTTTACGCTTATGGGGGATGCTCGCAAGGGGCGCAGACCCTCGTGGTCAAAGGCGGCCCCGCCGGAAAAGGCCCGCGAATTGTACGGGTATTTCCTGGAACAAATCCGGGGGCGGGGGCTGGTATGCGAAAACGGTGAATTCCAGGCCGATATGAGGGTAAGCTCGATTAACAACGGCCCAGTGACGATCCTGCTGGACAGCAAGGAGGTCCTAAGCTTCGGCGGGGGCGTAGTGCCAAAGGGCCGGGGACTTTAGATACGCGATCGCGTCGAATTTCAGCAGGAGCTCGCCCATCGGGGCGTGCGTGATGATGCTGTTGATTACCCTTGCGGAAAGCCATGTGGACGGGACGATCTCCAGCCCGGGGATCTGACCCGACAGCGAGTCCGGGCATACGGTGTCCGTCACCATCACCCGCTTCAGCAGCCCCTCCCGCGAAAGGGTTGCAATCCGCTCCAGCGCGGGTGGCGAGAACAGGGCGTGCACGGCGACGATGTTTATCTCCCTGGGCTTGAGGGGGGCCAGGGCGTGGATCAGGGATTCCACGGATCCAGCAGTGTCAATCATATCATCAACTATCCACAGGCTTTTGCCTTCGACGGGCTCCGCGCTTAGTATGTTAATCGATTCTATGGAGTTCGCCTTGGAAGTGTCCCGTTGCTTGTGGGCTATTACTAAGGGCGTTCTGAAGGCGTTGGCGAAAATTCTCGCCAGTTTTTCCCCGCCGGCGTCCACCGAGCAAAAGGCCCAGTTGGAACGCACCTCGGTTTCCAGCTTTTTCATGTTCTGGATATACACGTCGCAAAGATGCTGCTGCAGTAGGGTGTGCGCTGGTATGTCGTCCAACGCGCAGATGGTGGGGTCTACCATGGACTTTGACTTGTCGGAATGTAGCTGGTAGGTGATTATATGCTGTGCCCCGAGGCTTGCGAGGGTTTTCAGGTGTACCCAAAGGCCTACGGAGCTGCGCCTAAGGGTGCGATCCGATCGCGAACAGGACACGAACGGCTCGAAAACCGTTATCTTTCCAGGCTGGCAGCGTTTGAGCGCGTCAATCGTGTGGTACAGCTCTATCTTTGCCTCTTCCAGGCTTATCCTGGCTTCGTTGCGGGCGCAGGAAGTGAAAACCACCACGTGCTTGCCTCGCACCGATGATGCAACGGCAACCTCCATTTCGCCGTCGGCAAAGCGGTCTGTGCGAAGTAGGTCAACGCCTCCAAAATGCTCGTGTTTTCCGGCGAAACGGGGGAACTTTGCCAGGCTCTCGACGACCCTTTCGGCATAGCTTCTCATCGACCTGGTTGCGCAAATAACAAAATCACCCATGTCTTTCCCCGTCCGCGACGACGACGTTTACAAGCTTGTTCGGCACGCTTATTACCTTAAGCACCTTGCGGCCATCCGTCCATTTGGTTATCCCGGGCAGGGCAAGCGCGGTCCTTTCCAGTTCCGCTTTGTCGGTTCCCACCGCCGCGGTAAACTTGTCCCGGACTTTGCCGTTTACCTGCACGACAATTGTCGCCTCGTCGTCAATCGTAAGGCTCTCGTCGAAGGACGGCCAGGGGGCGCGGCTTAGCGATTCGGCGTGCCCTAGCTTTTCCCAAAGCTCCTCGCCAAGATGCGGGGCATAGGCACCCGTCATGATTACCAGCGGTTCCCACAGTGCCGGCGGCACCTGGGCAAGCTTGTTAAGCTCGCCGGAGTAGATCATCATCGCGCTGATCGCGGTGTTGAAGTCCAGATTTGCCGTGTCCTTGGTTACCTTCTTTACCGTCCGGTGCAGAAGCCTGTTAAGCGCGTCGAATTCCCCCGGCACCGGCGCGTTCTTGTCGCACTTCTCGCCTATGGTCCACAACCGTTCCAGAAAGCGCGAAACGCCGACCAGCCCGGCGGTTAGCCAAGGCTTGCTGACCTCCAGCGGCCCCATGAACATTTCGTAGACGCGCATCGCGTCCGCGCCGTATTCTTCTATTATGTCGTCCGGGTTGATCACGTTGCCCCGGCTCTTGCTCATTTTCTGGTTGTCCTCACCCAGAATCATGCCCTGGTTGATCAGCCTTTGGAACGGCTCCACGCTGTTGACAAGGCCGAAGTCGTACAGGACCTTGTGCCAGAAGCGGCTGTACAGAAGGTGCAGAACGGCGTGTTCCGCCCCGCCGACGTAAAGGTCAACCGGCATCCAGTAGTCGATTTTGTCCCGGGCGACAAACTCGTTCGGGTTGCCCGGATCCAGATATCGCAGATAGTACCAGCAGGATCCGGCCCACTGGGGCATGGTGTTGGTTTCCCTTTTGGCCGCGCCGCCGCATTTGGGGCAGGATGTGTTTACCCAGTCGTCTATGCCGGCCAGTGGGGATTCCCCGGTACCGGTGGGTGCGTAGGATTTTACGTCCGGGAGCTTCAGGGGAAGGTTCTTTTCCGGCAGGGGCACTATGCCGCATTCCGGGCAGTGTACCACCGGGATCGGCTCGCCCCAGTAGCGCTGGCGGCTGAAAACCCAGTCCCGCAGCCGGTAGTTTACGGCCTTTTTGCCGATCCCCTTTTCCTCCAGCCATTCGGTAATGCGCTTTTTCGCCTCCGCCGTGGAAAGCCCGGAGAAGTCCCCGGAGTTTACCGACCAGCCGTCCCCGGTGGAAACTTCCCCCGGGGTTCCGGAGTAATCCTTCCCGGCTTCCGGCTTTTCCCCGGCTACCACCTGGACAATAGGCAGATCGAAAGCCTTGGCGAAATCCCAGTCCCGTTCGTCGTGCCCGGGAACCGCCATGATCGCCCCGGTGCCGTAGGATATAAGCACGTAGTCGGCGATCCACACCGGGATTTTCCCGCCGGTCGCCGGGTTTACCGCGTATGCCCCGGTCCAGACCCCGGTCTTTTCCTTGGCAAGGTCGGTGCGTTC
>Ga0209755_10008724_pt1 | contig 10785 bp, 11 predicted proteins | sample TergutCo191P1_FD_187301 | JGI IMG/M metagenome (GOLD analysis project Ga0209755, IMG submission 187301) | Cornitermes sp. P1 segment gut microbial communities from Petit-Saut dam, French Guiana - Co191P1 (SPAdes) (version 2) | ecosystem: Host-associated > Arthropoda: Insects > Digestive system... | reverse complement strand
ATTGTACATAATTTTTTTTGGATGCACAATTCCTGTCACAGAAAGTCCATACTTAGGCTCATCGTCGTTTATCGAATGCCCACCGCATAACACACCGCCGGCTTCTATTACCTTTTCAGCACCGCCTCGCAGTATCTGCCCCAGTATTTCTGGATCTTCCTCTTCCGGAAAGCATACGATGTTCAAAGCAGTCTTGACCTCTCCACCCATTGCATAGACATCACTTAGCGAATTTGCAGCGGCGATTTTTCCAAAAAGATACGGGTCATCAACCATAGGCGGAAAGAAATCCAGTGTATTTATTATTGCTATATCTTCCGTTAGCTTGTACGCAGAACCATCATCGGACGTGTCAAATCCGACAAGCAAATTTCGGTCGCTCGCCTTTGGTATATTTGCTATTGCATCTTGCAGCATTCCATGCGGCAGCTTAGATAGTCAACCTCCGCAAATCGAAAATTCGTTGAATTTTTTATTACTCATATTCTATAATATTCTCCCTCAAAATCAATTCTATAGCAGCAGTCCATATCATCATGGTTTGCTGCTATTGGCACACTTTTTGTGCAAAACTTAACACAGACACCGCATGAGGCACTTAGTTGTCTTGGAACAGGTGCCATTTTTGCAGGTATGCCTTCTTTTCTACAATATTTACTAAATTCCATCGCTCCATAATGCGTATGAAAAGTCGCCAAGAGTTCCATTTTAAATAATTCTTCCTGCCTTATGATTTTGTTAAGGTCATAGTATAAAGTCCTGTCTGCCCTTCAACTGCTACAACAAACCCCTTTGATTCGGCAAATCTTTTACAGTTTTCAACACATACCTGACTATCAACAAGAATTTCAATCTCATCAGAGCTACCTACAACCTGCTTGAGCATCAAAACAGGCTCCGGACACGAAAAGCCACATGCATCTACTATCGTCTTCACTATTTAGCACCCTCGCCTTTCTTTATATTAAATATAGCAATTGCAAACATAACGACAGCGCAGATGAAAAATGCTATTCTGCCATTTGACGTTGTTCCCGCACCAGACGAGGCAAGACCAAAATTATGCACAAGTGCTGAACCAACTAAAAATCCTATCACTGTAATTGCAGAATCACTATTTCCGGTACCTGCCAGAACAAGTTGCCTCATCGGACAACCACCTAGCAAGGTTGCACCAAAACCTACCAGATATAGACCAAGAATATTCCATATCCACTCATTGTGAGCCACAGGCTGACCATCAAATCCCAGATTAAAGTTTCCGGTGATTAAATTTCCGATAAGCACCACCACTAAAATTGCAACGAATCCAAAAACCATGTGAAAATCCTTAAAGAGTACAACATCACGCACCCCGGCAATAAAGCACAAACGTGAACGCTGAGCAACAACACCCACAATAAGTGCCCCCACCAAGGAAATCAATATTGGAGCATGCATTGAGCCGGGACCTGTTTCACTAAAGAAAATAAACGCAGGTGCAAAAAGAAGCAGGGCAAGCAAACCCAAGCTCATGATAGACATCCCAGCACCCTCAAGTACCGAAAGTTCATGATTGCGTCTAAGTGTAAATCCACGATTTAGGAAGAAAATCCCGGTTGCAATGCCTCCTACAAAACCAACAAGTCCTACAAGAGCATTCAAATCTCCGCCTGCTATACGCAAAGCCATACGAGTAGGACAACCTAAGAAAACAAGTGCCCCAATCATTACGCATATTCCCAAAACAAATCGTGTAAAAGGCGATGAGCCACCTTTTGGAGCAAAATCCTTTTTTACAAGCCCTATAACAATAGAGCCCAATATAATGCCAATAACTTCAGGCCTGATGTATTGCACCGGCTCTGCCCTATGCAAACCAATAGCTCCTGCCGTATCTCTAACAAAGCATGCCACACAGAGTTGCATATTTCCGGGATTCCCAAAATGCCCCAGACAGATAGACACCAAACCGACAATTATCCCGGCAATAATTATTCCCCATTTTTGCTTCAAGACATGCCCTCCTTAGAATCTTTAAAAGTTCTTTGACAGATTGATTCTAATGTACGTCAAGAGGCATGTGAAGTATGCTTATTGAAATAACTATACTCTCTTTTATCGGAAAAATAAATACCCATACATATACAATTCAGCCCCCTTATGTAGAAGAAGAGGGCTAGATTGCTAAGAAATCATGGCTAAAACGCTTGTTTTAAATCAGCTATGATATCATCAATATGTTCTGTGCCTATTGATAGCCTTATTGCATTTGGCTTTATTCCTTGGTCAGCCTTTTCTTCAGCACTTAGCTGCGAGTGAGTTGTTGTTGCAGGATGGATTACCAGCGATTTTGAATCGGCTACATTTGCAAGTAGTGAAAACAGTTCAAGCTTGTCAATAAACGCCTTTGCACGTTCTGCATCACCTTTAATCTCAAATGTAAAAATCGTACCCGCACCTTTTGGGAAATACCTCTTATACAGTTCATGATCAGCATGTGATGAGAGTGCAGGATGATTAACAATTTCTACCTCAGGATGATTTTTCAAAAAATCAACAACTTTGAGTGTATTTTCCACATGGCGCTCAACACGCAATGATAATGTTTCAAGACCTTGCAGGAATAAAAACGAATGAAATGGGCTTATTGTTGAGCCTGTATCTCTCATGAGCGTAACTCTGATTTTAATTATATATGCCAAAGGGCCTGCCACATCAGTCAATACAGCACCATGATAAGCAGGGTTTGGCTTTGACAATCCAGGGAATTTGTCATTACTAGCCCAGTCAAAGTTGCCGCCATCAATAATGACACCACCTATGCATGTGCCATGACCCCCTATAAACTTCGTAGCAGAATGTACGACAACATCCGCACCATGCTCAATCGGGCGGAATAAATATGGCGTTGCAAATGTATTATCAACTATGAGAGGGATTCCATGCTTATGTGCAATATCTGCAATAGCAGCCACATCTACAAGTGTAGAGTTTGGATTTCCAAGTGTTTCAATGAAAATCGCTTTTGTGTTTTCCTTAATAGCTTTTTCGTAGTTTTCAGGATCTGAGCCATCAACAAATGTAGTTGTGATACCAAAACTTGGAAGTGTATGTGCAAATAATGCATATGTCCCGCCATATATGCGTTTGTCTGAAACAATATGATCTCCTGAAAGGGCAATGTTTTGTATCGCATATGTAACCGCCGCTGCACCTGATGATGTCGCAAGTGCCGCTACGCCGCCTTCGAGGGCTGCGATGCGCTTTTCAAACACATCAGATGTTGGATTCATAAGTCTTGTGTATATATTACCTGATTCTGATAGGTTAAACCTACCTTCTGCCTGAGCACTATCTTTAAAGACATACGACGTCGTCGCATAAATCGGAACTGCTCTGGAATCCGTTGCACTATCCGGGGTTTCTTGTCCTACATGTAGTTGGAGAGTTTCAAATTTATAATCTTTCTGTGACATTTTTACCTTCTTTCAATATTGTCAGGACGAATTATATCCGTCCGATTGTGTTATTTCACGTAAAGCCCCATCGGTGATCGAAAGCATCAACCCCTACAGCAAGTTGCTGTGCAATACTTCACCCCAATTCAATCATTTTGTCTATGCACATTCGGGCCTTCATAATGGTGTTTTCGTCAAGTACGATTTCAACTCCACCGTCTCCCACAACGCAGTTTAGAACATCCATCAACGTGTTTATTTTCATATTTGAACACATCAGTTTTTGCGACAGTCCATAAAATTTTTTATCAAGACAGCGGTATTGCAAATGCTCTGCTATACTCAATTCTGTTCCTATTATAAACTCATTGTGTTTTGATTTCTCCGCATATTCCATAATCCCCGATGTAGATCCAACATAGTCTGCAAGTGCTACAACATCAGGCACACATTCCGGGTGCACAAGCAATAATGCGTTTGGGTGAAGAGCTCTCGCCTTTTTTACATCGGCTACATTCACCACTGCATGTATCGGACAGCCACCCTGCAATAGCTTGATATTTTTATCAGGCAATTGTTTAGCTACATAATCACCCAAATTGCAGTCCGGCAGAAAAAGAATGTTTTTATTAGTGATATTATTTACAATTTTGACCGCCGAAGATGACGTAACACAAACATCACAGATAGTTTTTAGCTCTGCTGTTGTGTTTATGTATGCAACGATTGTGTAATCTGGCAATTGTTCTTTAACAGAACTTATGAGCGCCTTGTCCATTTGCTCTGCCATAGGGCACCCGGCTTCTGGATGGGATAACAAAACTGTCTTCTCAGGCGATAGTATTTTAACAGTTTCCGCCATAAATTTAACGCCGCACATGATAACAGTTCTGCTTTTTACTTTACTTGCCGCAACGCTGAGCTGATATGAGTCACCTGAAAAATCGGCGATTTCGACTATTTCTCTAGCCTGATAGCTGTGCGCCAAAATACAGATATCTTTCTCTTTTTTTAACTTTAGTATTTTTTCTTGCACTTCGCTGATAGTCATAGCTACCCCCCTGACAAGTCTACGGTTTTGAATGCATTTCTCACTGTATTGGTGCATAAACGTCCCGCTCATGCTGCCATCTCTAAATGATCGGAATTAAACGACTTTTAATGCCCCGAGCAGCCGCTACAGTCCATGTCGCAACCCACAAGTGGAAGCGGATCATCGCCCTGTTGCTTGTAGTAATCGGTGATTGCTGCTCTTATGGCTTGCTCTGCGAGTACGCTACAGTGAATTTTTTCACTTGGCAAACCATCGAGAGCCTCTGTTACGGCCTTGTTTGTGATGTTAAGTGCTTCTTTAATGGTCTTTCCCTTAACAAGTTCTGTAGCCATTGAAGATGTCGCTACAGCCGCTCCGCATCCAAATGTTTTGAAGCTCACGTCTTTAATAACATCACCTTCAATTTTCATATAAATTTTCATTATATCTCCACATTTTGCGTTCCCAACTTCTCCAACTGCATTATACTCAATTAGCTCTCCGACATTTCGTGGATTTGCAAAGTGTTCCATAACCTTTTCTGAATACATTGTATTTCTCCTCCATATTACCGTGGTTACACCCCAACCTTCTCGGACACGCGATGTACACCCCGCAATTTATTATCCGTTCCAAACCGGAGACATTGCCCGCAGTTTTTCAACAATTTCTGTGAGTTTTTCTGCGACAAAGTCAATTTCCTCATCTGTTGTTTCTTCACTCAAAGACAGCCTCAAAGAGCCATGGGCAATTTCATGCGGCAACCCTATGGCCAATAAAACATGTGATGGATCTAATGACCCGGACGAACAAGCAGAACCTGACGAACCGCATATTCCAAAGTGATCAAGCAACAATAGCATGGACTCCCCTTCTATTGCATCAAAAACGAATGACGCAATACCCGGCAGCCTGTTTATCGGGTCTCCGGTTAAAGAGCTGCTTGGTATCTCTAGTAGCTTCTTAATTAACCTATCCCTTTTTTTTGCAAGCCCTTCAAGCGGTAATTGTGAACATCTATATTCAAGCGCCGCCGCCAGACCCGCAATCCCTGCAACATTTTCTGTGCCTGATCGCCGACCACTTTCCTGTCCACCACCGTGTATAAAGGGCGGTAGTTTCAGCCCCTTTTTTACATACAACACACCAACGCCCTTCGCCGCTCCAAGCTTATGCCCAGAAAATGTCAGAAAGTCAACATTCATTTCAGTCACATCAATTGGTATGCTTCCAACCGCTTGAACAGCATCAGTGTGGAACAAAACATCGTTTTCTTTTGCTATTTTGCCTATTTGACCAATAGGCAAAATTGTGCCTATTTCGTTGTTCGCTGTCATTATAGAAATTATGATTGTATCCTTACGGATAGCTTTTTCCAAATCGACAATGGATATTTGCCCATTTTCGTCAACCCCTAGGCGTGTTATCTCGTAGCCCTCGGCTTCAAGGTAGTCCAGAGTTTTAAGAACAGCTGGATGCTCAATCACAGAGGTAATAATGTGCTTACCCTTGTCTCTTCGAAACTCCACCGCCGATTTTAGTGCCCAGTTATTTGATTCGGTTCCGCTGCCGGTAAAAAATATCTCCTCCGATAACGCCCCAATTAGACGGCTGACCGTAGCACGAGCATCTTCTATGGCTTTTTTTGCATCCCTGCCGACGGAATATATTGACGAAGGATTTCCATATCCTTCATGCAAGAATGGTAGCATAGCATCAAGTGCAGGTTTTGAAACCTTTGTCGTAGCCGCATTGTCTAAATAAATTATTTTTTCCATAGTACCCTCTGGTTTTATAGTTTTTAAACGCCGCAAAATACAGCGTCATATTCATACCGTTTGCCAACAGCTCCGACAAGTTGTTTACTTTACTGGACAATGAAGTTTCACGAAATCTTCCAGAGTTGCAGAGTCTACATAGTCGTCAATGACCTTATGCAACCCTTCCCAAAAACCAACAGTTTTGCATATTCCGGATCGCTCACATAGGTTCACTTCATCTTCCAGACAGGCAACAGGTGCCAACTTTCCTTCAATAGCTCGCAGTATTTCGCCGACAGTATAATCTTCTGGTTTCCTCGTCAGGCTATAGCCTCCTCCAGCACCTCGCACACTCCGTAACAAGCCCGCTCTTGTGAGATGCGTCACGATTTGCTCAAGATATTTTACCGAAATCCCCTGCCTCTCAGAAACCTCTCTAATAGGAACATGTTCACATGTATCCATGTTTTCTGCGATATCAATCATCATCCTTAGCGCATATCTGCCTCTTGTCGAAATCTTCATTCTTCTTTACCTCACTACATAATCTCTCTTATCCCTATTATACTATATGATTTATATGTTTTCAAGTGGCTTTCAAAAAATTTTTATTTTTCAACAATTCGAATAATAAATGGAAGTTTATTCATTTGTACACTATTATAAACACAGATTTGATTCGAAAGCTGCAAAGAAATACATGTTGTATAATTTATCTTTTCCATTAAAAACTAATAACCTCCAAATACTCAAAAAGGATTCTAAACCCTATTATAATTAAGATTACTCCTCCTACAAGTTCAGCTTTTGATTTAAAGCGCACTCCAAAAATATTGCCAATTTTAACCCCCAGCATTGACAGTAGCAGCGTAATTACACCAATACTTACTGCCGCAGGAACAATGCTAACCTGCAAAAACGCAAACGACACACCAACCGCCAATGCGTCAATGCTCGTTGCTATAGCCAGAGGCAACATCTTTAAAGGAGTTAATGATATCTCTTGAATTTCACATTGCCTTGAGTTTTCTCCCTCTCCCAATTCGCACACCAGACACGACCTGCTATCCTCTTCTTTTCGACACTGTTTATTCACTTTGCAATCTGAGTTTTTTATGCACGAATAAATCATTTTTCCGCCGAGGAAACATAGTAAAACAAAAGCAATCCAATGATTGAATACAACAATCCGCTCCGCAAACAGCGCTGCCGTCAGGTAGCCTATAACCGGCATAACTGCCTGAAAAACTCCGAAATATATACCAACAATAAGCATTTTTATCAGAGTTGCTTTTTTTATTGTAAGTCCTGTGCATACTGCAACAGCAAAAGCGTCCATGGAAAGTGCGAAGGCAACAATAATGAGATCAATAAGACTCAACTTCAAACAACTCCAAAACAACCACTCTCAAGCAAACACTGATTAATCTGTGTACCTCGTATTCTGGTGTAGTTAATCAATGTTTTTTAATATGTTCAAACATAGCAGTTACCAACAAAAAAGTCAAGTCATGTGCGAGGGGAACAGTTCCACCATCTCATTTTCTGAGATAGTGTAACTGTCCCCCTATGTATTTATCGAAAAAATATTAATCTGAAAACGGAACGCTTGAGTGGTGTAGTTGAATTCTAACATCGCCTTCGCTGTCTCTGTATAGGCCTAGTGATTTTTCAACACGGATAACTTCTCCCTCGTCATTTGTCAAATAGACAGAACCCATCCATAGAGCTGTTTCGCCATTTATTATGTGACGACCATCTGTTCCAAATCTAACTTCTGTCCAAGGAAGAAGAGCAAATCCGGTGTCTTCGTCAATACTTCCACCAATAAAGTATGATGCAGCTGCAGCTTCTGTAAACCTAAATGGAACTTCTTGTGCAACTGTGGGCTTGAACAAAACAATACCATCCACATAGCCATAAAGTGTGTCTAAAACGTCTTGGGCTACTGCCGCATAGTCTTCGCCTTCTGCATAGGCAGTACTTATGGCAACTAAACCTTCTCCCCAGGCTCTTTGAAGTGCGGTGATTTCAGCAGCCGTAATAGGAACCATTTCAATAGGCGCAGGAAGTGTTACAGCCTCTGCCGGTGTTGTTACAATAGCTGTTCTTGTCGCTGGATCCCAGTCAATTCCAAGGTCAAGAGCGTCTGCCATCGCACGAAGCGGCAAGAATGTTCTTGCATCCATTGTAAAGGGTTGGCTGTCTTCTGCTAAAACTAAAGTATCGCCGTCAATTGTAATATTGACACCGAACAAAAGCTCTCTTGTTACAGAGTTTGCCATCGCAACAGTTGACGTCAATAGCACAGTAATTAAGACACCTATAACTATACCTTTTAGCATGCTCATTTTTGTCTTCATTCTTGATTTTTTCTCCTTCTAAAAATAAATTTTACTCAATGACTATAACATGTCCAGAAACTTCTTGCAAGTTTTTTTACCTAATTTAGAAAAATAGTTAATTCAGAGAAAATCATACAAACCACATACACCTTCTGCAAAAAATCGTAAAAAATCGTTAGCTGGATTTTTCAAAACAAAACATTGACTTAGTCATAGAGTTAGTGTAAATTATTTCCAGTGAGCAAAGGTGCTCATCGGGCGGTGTAAGGTATCAGTGGGGTTCAGGTTTGATATCTTTTATGCATTGCTTGATGTGTGCTTTTTCTGCATAATCAGGGATTCCTAATTTTGATGCCGTAGACACCAGCATCTACGGAACCACTGCAGTTCTTGCCGCTACTGAGTAGACCGTGTCTAATAATTCAACGACATAGCAATAAAAATAGCAATAAAAGGGGTGTCAAACAAATGAACTATGCATCAGAATCTCTGAGAAAGCATTATGAGTGGCAAGGAAAAATCGAAATAGTCAGCAGAGTTAGTGTAAAAACGCGTGATGATCTGTCTCTGGCATATACACCCGGAGTTGCTCAACCCTGCTTAGAAATACAAAAGGACTTAAACCAAAGCTATAAGCTCACTCGCCGCTCAGATACAGTGGCGGTTGTGACAGACGGTACGGCGGTTTTGGGTTTGGGCGATATCGGACCAGAAGCTGCGATGCCTGTGATGGAGGGCAAAGCAGTATTATTTAAAGAACTTGGTGGCGTAGATGCTGTCCCACTCTGTATTCGCTCAAAGGATGTTGATGAAATAGTTGATACTGTCAGATTGCTCGCTGGAAGCTTTGGCGGGATTAATCTGGAAGATATTTCCGCCCCCCGATGTTTTGAAATTGAACGACGTTTAAAGAAGTGTTGTGATATACCAATATTCCATGATGACCAACATGGTACTGCAATTGTCACTCTAGCAGCAGTGCTAAATGCCTTACGCCTGACGAGAAAACAGCTCAGCGATTCCACAATTATTATAAATGGTTCCGGTGCTGCCGGCATTGCAACTGCACGATTACTCGTTGACTCCGGTGCAACGAATGTCATCATCTGCGATCGAAAGGGTGCTATTTATACCGGCAGAGATGATTTAAATTCTGAGAAAGAGTTGATATCCAAAACAACAAATCCTGAAAAGCGCCGTGGCAATCTCGCCGAAGTTATAACAGGTTCAGATATTTTTATAGGCTTATCCTCTCCGGGCAGCGTTACCCCAGCAATGGTGAAAAGCATGAACAAAAATCCTATTATTTTCCCAATGGCCAATCCAACACCAGAGATCATGCCCAATCTAGCCAAGGACGCGGGCGCAGCAGTCGTAGGTACAGGACGCAGTGATTTTCCTAACCAAATAAACAATGCACTTGCCTTCCCCGGCGTATTTAGAGGGGCTCTGGATGCACATGCTTCGGATATAAATGAACAAATGAAAATCTCTGCAGCAAAAGCCATCGCAGATTTCGTACTTGATGATGAATTAACTGCTGATTATATCATCCCAAGCCCTCTAAATCGAAAAGTAGCCGCCGCAGTGGCCACTGCCGCAAAAAAAGCTGCAATAGATAGCGGGGTTTCTAGAGAAATATAGTATGCATGATGTAATATTACGGTAATGTTGTCAGTATTTCACATAAAACATATCAGCACATAGCCCTTGTTCTTAATCTACAAAAACCAGATAGCATGGCAGTTTGTTATGGCGGCATGATGCCAAAAGTTTAAATGTTATCCACATGCTTTTTTGCACTTTTTTTGCTTGACTACAAAATGCATGTATGCTATATTAGCCTTCGGACAACTTGTTGCCGCTGGAGCTCATTAAGTTAGTGCTGTAGATCAGCTGAATGACATCTATGACGCTCTAACACCCACCCGTGGGTTTCGTTGAATGAACGTCTGTCTTGTAACATAATGTTTTCCTTTTCATGGGGGTATAGCTCAGCTGGGAGCGCGAGCTAGGCGTCTACGATAACACAACCGAGTAATTTGTTTTTTCCAGTTTTTGTAATGGGGTACCATTCACTTGGGGGTATAGCTCAGCTGGGAGAGCGCTTGACTGGCAGTCAAGAGGTCAGCGGTTCGATCCCGCTTATCTCCACCAAAATTCTAAAAAACCTGATAAAATCAAGGTTTTTTGCGTGACAAAGAACG
>Ga0209755_10008723_pt1 | contig 10786 bp, 10 predicted proteins | sample TergutCo191P1_FD_187301 | JGI IMG/M metagenome (GOLD analysis project Ga0209755, IMG submission 187301) | Cornitermes sp. P1 segment gut microbial communities from Petit-Saut dam, French Guiana - Co191P1 (SPAdes) (version 2) | ecosystem: Host-associated > Arthropoda: Insects > Digestive system... | reverse complement strand
AAATTATAAAAAAAGAAAAGAAAATTAATGAGTTTTACGAAATAGGACTAAAATATTATTTTGAGCAAAATTGGAATGAAGCGCTTAAATATTTTAACACTGTTATAAAATACCGTGCGAATGATTTACCCGGAAAACTCATGAGAGAACGCTGTCTCCTGTACAGAAAAAATCCACCCCCTGCAGATTGGAACGGCGTTTATGTTCAAACTATTAAGTAGTATAAACTTTAGCTGTGCCATTCTTTATTTCCATGTCAATTTCTGCAACGTCATTCAAGAGAGCGTCTGTATAAGCCGGTTCCGAAATAACTTCGTTAATAGGGAGCTTGCCTTGAATAACGGACTGGGTAAGAAAGAGATTGATTGCTGATGATAAAGTTAACCCCATTTTTTTATAAAGAATATCAGCTTGTTCCCGAATCTGTTTATTAATACGGATATTATAAGTGGTATTTTCTGGTATTTTTATAACCTCTTTTTTATACCGCAAATTTACCGCAATGTCTATGTTATTCCAGTACTTACAATGAGCTACGAAGCGTTTATAACATCAAATCTTTGTTTGTTCAGAATTATTATCATTTAGAAGAATAGTATTTCCGCTGTGTTTTTCTATTGCTTTATCTATCGCTTTTTCTATCTCTTGAGATAATTTATTTAAAATTGACTGTTGCAGTTGTTCCAAAGCAATCTCCGGAGAATCCGATACAGAAAACAATTCATTTGATTTTATATCTAATGCTTCGGCAAGACGTTCAAGGACATCAGCAGACGGGAAGTTTCTGGCTATTTCAACCATGCCTAGATAATGAGTAGACAAACCTGCTCTTTCCGCTAATTCAGGTTGTGTAATACCTAGTCTTCGCCTGTTTTTCTTCAAATTGCGGGCTAAAATTTCCTTTATATTCGACATTTTCTATCCAGTTTCTCTATCTAATGGGTAATTATAATTGCTTAAATCTACTTGACAAACTGTGTAATATGTAGTTTAATACTATATAACATAGTATTTATTCATGATAATTCGCTATTATTGAATAAAATAGGAAAATTACAAAAGGAGGTATTAAATGTTATTGAGATTGTTAAGTCGAATTTTGAGTGTGATAACTGATAAGGGAAAAGTATGCCCAAAATGCAATGGAACAAACACTAATTGTGAAAACGGTATTTGGTATTGCTTTGATTGTTAAAGGTAATTTGGTTAAAAAAGACAAAAAATAATATATTTGAGTTTATGTAATTTTAGGGATTGGTTAATCTGTTCTGATCTGAATACGTTTTTTTTAAATGACATTATAAGGAGAAGTAAGAAATGGGTTGGTTTATATTTATATTAATTGTAGCAATTATTATTGTTTCTGTTGTTCTAGTTAAAAAAAACAAAGAAGATGAAGCTATTGAAAAGTTGAAAACAATGGCTGGTTATAGTGTGGCATTAAAAATTAAAGAAAAATTAGCTGATAATGGATTTAATATAGGTGATTTAAGTACATTTATGGGTGATTATGGTGCAGTAGGAAGTTTTTATGTATCAACAGGTTCATATTCCGATAGTACTCATAAAAGCGTTGGAACTATTTCAGTTAGTACATATGAAAGTGATTTAAAATTTCATTACGTGAGTAAACCTCTAACAAATTATGAAGGTAAAAAAATAGTATTTTATCATCTTTATGATAATAATGTAAATAATATTAATCTTTTCATTTCATCATCTGAAAATACAAATGATGTTCCACAATTTATTAAAATTGCAGCAGAAGTTATAACTAATTGTGGCTATCAGTTTAGTATTCAGAAGGTATAAAAATTATATTACTTGGAGTTAAAATGAAAAGTATTGATGAATATATTATTGAAATAAAAAAAACTCCAAATAATTCGGAATTATTTAGATCACGAGGATATGAATATCAAAGAAAAGGTGATTATGCTCGTGCTATTAAGGATTATAAGGAATCTATTAGAATAGACCCTAGTGAAAATAGTACTGCAAGATTTTTGCTGGAGGAAGCAATAAAAGCAAGTAAAAATATTTGAATATGTTTTTAATAAAAGTTTTTTTCGTTAGATAAAAAATATAAAGTCAAGGTAAGACTATAAAACTTATAATATTTTAGGAGAGTTATAATGCCAATCTGCCCTTATTACGATGAGAATTACAAACAATGTAATTTTTTTAGAACCAGTCAAGATCAAAGTCAAAGGGATCTTTATTGTTTAACGAGCACTAATTGGAAAAATTGTGCAAATTACACTAACAGATCTTTTAATGAGAAGGTAGAGAAAAAACTAAGATCAAATCCTGAGTTGTAATATAGTTATTATAATTTGGTTATTTACTATGTATTGACAATAAAAAAACATCAATTTCTTATAATCAAAGATAATAAAATGAATGCAGATGTATGCTTTAGGTAGAGGTGTTAAACAAAACAGTTCTAAAACTATAGAATTACATCGCAAAGCGGCTTTACAAGGACACAAAGAAGCGATTTTCATGCTTGAAAAATCCAATGTACCTATTTATGAATTTTAATAATTATTAATTGACAATCATAAAAAAACATCGTTAAGCCTGCACCTAAACAGTGTTTTTTGAATCGTTGAATTCATAATTTCCTGATTGAACTTCAGGTGTGTGTTAATCCTTAAAGCATTTGCTTGCTGCATTTAAACTGGATGAACGCATAGTAATTTTTTTGATCGGCAGTTTATCTTTAAGAAGCGCATAGAAAAGCTCGCAAAGATTTTCGCATGTAGAAACTTTTTTTGTGACTATTATACGGTATTCAGGGTATGACCATGCAAGCGGATTGTCAATCTTTTTCAAGGGAACGCAATTCTCAGGATCATTGCAAATTCCTTCTTTCTTATATACAGCAAGAACCGCATCAAGAAGCGGGTCGCCTTCTTGAAATAATGTCGCGTGATGGAAGTGGTCAACAACTTCCCATGCTTTTTTAAATCCTTCTTTGCAAGCGTGAGCGTATCCTGTTACAGAGTCTACTTTATCTTCAAGTTCAATTTCTAAAAGACCGGAGTGCCCGTGAAGATGCTTTGCTTCTCTCGGCCAGTTCATAAATCTGTGTGCATACTGGAAGTCGAGTTTTACGATTGACGTGTACAATTCATTCATAATAATAATCTCCCTTCGTTGGTATTCAAAGAATAATTTACATTCTTATTTAAGAAGTTTATATTATATTAAAAAAAAGAGCAAGCAATTATTCTGGTGTGAATTATACATCGGCATATGGATTTTTATTTAGTTTTTATAAGTTATTTAATTAAGTACCAAATCCTTCCTCTGCGAAAGCGATATAAACTTTTTAAGCTGCTCATTCGCCTTACCGGAATCTATCGCTTCTGTCGCAATTGCAATCGCTTCTTTTATACTTATTTCCGGTTTTGCGATGTGTATCGCAGCGGCGGAGTTTAAAAGTACGGCGTTGCGTTTAGGTCCTTTTTCGCCGGAAAGTATGTTTCTTGTAATTTGCGCGTTTTCCGAAGGAGTACCGCCCAATAGATCGTCTCTTTTACAGCGTTCAAAACCGAATTGTTCTGGTTCTATATCATAAGTTTTAATAAAGCCGTCACGCAGTTCGCAAACAGTTGTCTTTGCGCCTAACGAGATTTCGTCTAACATATCATGCCCGTAAACAACCATGCCTCTTTTTACACCGAGGTTGCATAAAACTTTTGCCATCGGCTCTATTAATTCAGGTTCGTATACACCTAACAGCTCCATGTTAGCGCCTGCCGGGTTTACCAATGGGCCTAATATATTAAAAATTGTGCGTATCCCCAATTCGCGGCGTACAGGAGCTACATACTTCATGGAAATATGATAGTTCTGGGCAAAGAGGAAACAAAGGTTGATGTTTTTTAAAAGATAAAGGCTGTGTTCAGGTTTAATTGTAATATCGACACCTAACGCTTCCAGCACATCCGCAGACCCTGTCCTGCTTGATGAGGCGCGGTTGCCGTGCTTTGCTACAGGAATCCCTGATGCGGAAATAACAAGCGCAGAAGTTGTTGAAATATTAAAAGAGTTGGAATGATCCCCTCCTGTCCCGACAATTTCCAAAACTTCCATGTCGTGCAGGATTCTTTGGCAATGTTTGCGCATTCCTGTCGCCGATGCGGTTATTTCATCAATTGTTTCGCCTTTTACCGACATTGCGGCAAGATAAGCCGCCATTTGAATCTCGCTTGCCTTGCCTTCCATAATTTCATCCATGACCTCTTGCGCACATTCAAAGGTAAGGTCTTCTCTGTTTGCCGCTTTTATTATCGCTTCTTTTATCATATTAATAATCTATCAATCTATAATATAAAATACAAGTGGTTTAATATTTTTTTAATATGATGTAATATTTTAAAAGAATTGGAGGCGGTGATGTTTGATATATTTGAACGTATTAATAAAATATTTATAGGATTACTTTTCAGACAGATAAAATCAAAAATATCGATTGTTCCCAAACCTTTATTTTATATAAAAACTATAGGAAAGTTTAAACTTGTTTCTAAGAGCAGAATAATTGTTGCAGCGGACGGCAGCGAAATTCAAAACGAAGTTAAACAAAATGTTGCAGAATATCTTGCAAATATTTTATCAGTTTCTACTTACAGTGAGACTCGAAAAGGCGAAGCTTCCGGTATTGGTTTTAATTTTGAAATTGTTTTAATCAATAAAGATGATCTGCCGGCATATATTTCTAATAATATTATTTTATGTATAAATAAAAGCGAATCGTATATAAATGAAGCGTATGTTATAAATGTTGATAAAAATAACATCAATATTACTGCCAGTTATCCTGCCGGTTTGTTTCGAGGTGTGCAAACTCTCCGGCAGTTGTTCTCTGAAAAAATCGAAAAGAAAAATTATGTAAAAAAAAGTAAATTGAAAATTGATTGTTGTAAAATTGTTGACGGTCCCGCTTATCAATACCGGGGATTGATGCTGGACGTTGCGCGTCACTTTTTTAATAAAGAAGCTGTTATGCGTCAGATTGATCATGCCGCTCTTTATAAAATAAATAAACTTCATCTTCACCTGTCAGATGATCAAGGGTGGAGGATAGAAATTAAATCACGCCCCGCGTTAACAGAAATCGGCTCTTTAGGTTCGGCTTACGGCACTAATCCCGGCGGATTTTTTACACAAGAAGATTTTATTAAAATTGTTGAATATGCAGCAAAACAATATATCGAAGTTATTCCAGAAATTGATATGCCGGGTCACATGAATGCTGCGCTTGCATCGATCCCCGAATTAAATCCTGACGGCAAACTTGCAAAACCGCGTACAGACACAAAAGTAGGGCTAAGCACATTGATGTGTCATTCAGATGAAACTTTTAAATTTATTGAAGATGTTATAAAAGAAATCGCCGCAATATCGCCTTCAAAATATTTTCACATAGGCGGAGATGAAGCTGATATAACCAACTTGTTTGAATATTCTTATTTTTTTGAGAGATTGATTCCTATAGTTAAAAAATACGGTAAAACAACAATCGGTTGGAGGCCCTATGATTGCACGGACGCTGTTTGCGGTGACGCTGTTGTTCAAAATTGGTTTTTAATTCAAGACGGTTTTTATTTTATTAAAAATAAAAAATTAAAAACGATTCTTTCTCCTGCTGCTGCGTATCTTGATCAAAAATATAATAAAGATACAAGGATAGGATTTAAATGGAGAGGTTTAATCAGTTTAGAAAAATCATATGATTGGTATCCGTCAAAAATATCTCCTGAGACTGATATTTTCGGAGTGGAAAGCGCTTTATGGACAGAAACAATTGTAACCGAGGATGACATTGATTATATGTTGTATCCGCGTCTTTTAGCAAATGCAGAAGCAGGATGGACTGCGGAAAGCTTAAGGGATTTTTCTGATTTTAAAAACAGGTTGCAAAAGCAATTTGCAAGACTTGATATTCTTGGAGTAAATTATTGCAAAGATTATAATTAACTTAAATTTATATAATTCTAATTTTCTTGCAACGAAGTTTCTAGCACTTGTTTTTTATTAAACTGATTGATAAATTAATAGTATGATGCAGTTATCACCTTACCGCTTAAGCAAGGCGCGTGATGTTTACAATTATTTTAATGTTTTTAACGCTATCTCATGGAATTTGCTGGTAGGGATTATCATAACTCTTTTTGCCCTGCGTTTAGGCGCATCTTCAACTTACATCGGGCTTATGAGCGCCACTTTTTACATCGCTTTGTTTTTGCTTCCGTTTGGAAAAATTCTTGCAAGGCGTTTTTCGATTATCGGTATTTTCGGTTTTACTTGGATAGCCCGCTCCTTGTGTATGATATTGGCGGTAATCGCTCCCTTTGTTGATTACGCAGGGTATAGAAAAACAGCTCTATTATTAATCATGTTCGGTGTTTTACTCTTTCATCTTTTCCGCGGAATAGGAATGATAGGAAACAACCCTGTTCTGAGTCTGTTAGCGACAGGCCCTGACAGGGGCAGTTATATGACTCAAATACAGATTATAAACAGCGCGATAGGAATGTTCGGCAGTTTTTTAATTGCAATGGTTCTTGGTATGGAGCCGCCGATTTTTATTTTTTCAATTTTATTAAGTATCGGAGTGATAACAGGCGTTATAAGCGGGAACGTTATAAAAAAAGTGCCTGAGCCGCCTCGTGAAGAAGAAGGCAAGGGCATGAATCTTGCAGGTATTTTTAAAGAAGCGCTGACACAAGATTCGCTTCGTAATTTTATGTTTATCCTCTTTCTTGTTGTGCTGGTATCCGGCGTTACGCGCACATTCGTTGTTGTTTATGCTCGCGAAGTATTCTCTCATAATGACGGTTTAATTTCTTTATACTCAGTTTTCGGCGGTCTTGGTTATTTAATGGCAGGTTTAATTGTTAAATTTCTTGTTGACAGGCTCGGCGCAAAACCGCTTTTTTTAGTTTGTGTGATCATCGGGCTTATATGTTTAATACCGGTTATTTTTTTCCCGTCATCTGCAGTGGATAATATGACAGGTTCGATTCTTTTTATGGTTTTTATTTTCTTCATGTTAAACTTCGGTTTTCTTGGTTCGGAAGGAATTGCCCAAACATATTTTATTGCATTGATCCCTTCGGAAAAAATGCTTGACATGGGCATATTGTACTTTTTTATTTTCGGTGTCGCAGGCGCTGTCGGTTCGTTTTTATCAGGGCTTTTGCTTGATTTACTTATGTTAATTGGCATTTCTCCCTTTATTTCATTTAAAATATTATTCGGTATTATGATCATACTTGCGGTTATCGCGTTAGCCATGCGGAACAAAATGAAAGCCCTTGATTCCCTTCCGTTACGTGACGCTTTGGAAGTTATTTTTTCTGTAAGGGATCTTCGCGCTATAAGCTTGCTTGATAAATTAAACAAAGCGCAAGATCACAAGGAAGAGGAACTGCTGCTCGGCGCATTGCATGATACACCGTCCAGTCTTGTTGTTGACGGTTTGCTTGACAGAACCCGTTCCCCTAAACTTGCAACACGTATGGAATCTATCAGAGCGCTAGAAAAATTAAAAACTTTAAGCAAAAAAGCGGAACAGGTTTTAATTAAAGATGTTACAGATAATCCCTTTACTACAGCGTATATTTCCGCACGTATACTTGGTAATAATAATTGTACAGATGCAATCCCCATGTTAAGGGAACTTGCCGTCTCTGATGATTATATGCTTGCAGGAGAATCTATTATCGCGCTTGCAAGAATGAAAGACGAAGATTTCCGTCATGAAATTGAAAAAATAATTTTAGAAACTAAAAACCCTCGCTTGCAAATTATGTGCGCGGAAGCGTTAGGTATTTTTCATAAAGCGGAATCAATTACTGTGTTACTGGATATTCTCCGTGCGGAAGACCCGCCGCCTTATCTGATGGATGAGATCGTTCTTATTATTTCCACAATAATTGATACACAAAAAACATTTTATACAATATTAGTGCGGTTTGCAAGAAGCGTACGTAACATGGCAGATAACACGCTTACCGCTACACTTGCCAATGATGATGTTGAAGCGACGATTGAATTTGTCAATAATACACTGGGAAAAAAGAAAATTAAAATAAATTTATCTATAATAACTCCTTTCATTGAAGATTTTCAAAAAGCTGTATTAAAATATATTAAAGAAAATGAAGGATCATATCTATCACGCTGGATTTTGGATTTACCCGAAGAATCTTTGCGTAATTATGAATCAAGAGAATTGAGCATTATAAAATCAGTTCTTTCCGAAGCGGTTGTTGATACGGATTTAAATACTTATGATTGCTTAAAGCTTTTAATCGTAAACTGGGCGGCGCAGCAATTACGTATTTGGTCAGCGATGATTAAGTAAGCACTGTATCATTCTCGTTATCATTGTCCGTATTTTCTGAATGTTCGCTTTCTTTTGGCGCAGAAAGTTCTTTCATATAGATTGTCGGGCTTTTTCCTGTAACCTGTTTAAACAAAGTGGAAAAGTAAAGAGGATCTTCAATACCTACTGCAAGAGATATTTCTTTTATCGAACCAAATCTTCTTTCTAAGAGACGGATTGCCTCGCGCATTCGATAATCAATCAGATACTGTTGCGGTGAAATAAAAATCTGCTGCATAAATACCCTGTAAAGCCTGCTTCTGCTAAGGTTCACATGGTCAGCTATATCACTCACACTGATCGGTTTTGAAAAATTTTCTGTGATATAATCCATCGCTTTTTGAAAATGCACCGTTCCTGTCCATCCCGGCGGAGCTGCAGTTTGATCCCATGATGCGGTTCTTACCAAAGCTGACAGTAAGAGATAAATCAATGATGTGGATTGAACGGTACTGTAAATTTCCTGACCTCTCCATGCGTAAGTTCCCGCAAGTAATTTTAAAACATTTTCTGCAAATGTAGGATCAAGCGTACGCATAGGTTTTTTCGGTTCAAAACCGGCGGCGTTAAGCATCAATCTTGCATCCATACCGTCAAAGCTTAACGCTTGCAGATCCCAGGGTTTTTTACTGTCAGAAATACAGCGGACAGGGATATCAGGGTACATTACAAAAATATCATTTTTCTTAACATGAAATTCCGTGCCGCCCATAGTGTAGACTCCCTTCCCGTCAACAACCAAATAAAGAGCATAAACATCAGGGCGTTCAATCGGCAGAATATAGGATGCAGGGCAGCTAAAACCTGCGGTTTCATGTAAGGAAAGCGAGGCTAAAGGTCTGAATTGATTTTTAAAATAGTAGTGATATGTGGGTTCCATTTTTACTCTCCTTTTCTTAAATTTAACATAATTGAAATTCAAAGCAACCTCTTTTTTCAAAAACGCAACAATAGTCCATAATTATGCGTTTTTTGTCTATATGTTTCCTCGTTTTTTGATGGTATTCCTATGGTATAATCGAAATTAATAAATGATGAGATTATAATAAAACAGTTTATTACCTTATATAGGAGTGTCATGTTATTCGGAGACCCTACAATTTATTACTGCCCGTCATGTAATAAGCCGATGAAAAAAACTAATTACAGAAGCTACACTGTCCGTAACAGCAGTCTTTTTTCTGACGGCGTAAAAACAGGCCATCCGCATTTTACTCCTGATTTAGCAAAATGCCCTAATTGCAAGGCAGTTTTATTTTTACATAATATTTGGGCAAAGAAGGAAATAGAACTTGCTGACACCGGTAATATTAAAGATATACAAGAGCCTGATCGCGCCGATATAATTAAAGCTTTAAAACAAAATCTTGCAAAAGATTGGCGGGAAGAAAAACAAATACGTGAAATTCTGTGGCGTAATTTAAACGAGATTGTCCGTAACGGAAACGGAGATTTTACAGATCAAAATTTATCTCTTTGGAAAGAAAACTGTGTCGCCCTGCTTCCTTTGATGAGGCAGACTCTTGAAGAAATTTTAAAAAATAAAAACAATGATAATGAACGTGAAAATTGTTTAATAATGATAGCTGAACTTTACCGTAATCTGGAAAATTATAAAGAGTGCATGAACCTTATAAATCAACTCGGCTCTGATTGGAATTGGATGAAAGATCAATATGCGTGGGAATGTTTGGCGGAGAATCGTTTTACATTTGAATTTTTATCAAAATATGAAATGGAATTGGAAAAATTTGAAAATGTAAAAGGTAAAGATTATTACGAAAGAGGCTGTACATTTTTTAAACGTAAACATTTTGAAAAAGCGCTCTATGATTTTAATAAAGCGGAAAGTTTAAGCTTTAGTTCTTTAAATACAATTGATAAATGTACGCTGTTTCAAATGCGAAGTTTTATCTATAAACAAAAAGGCAATCTGCCTGCATCCCTTGCCGATATTAATTCCGCTATTGAAATTAAAGATACATCTGTAGAGCTTTATGCCGCAAGACGCGCAATTCATGAAGAGCTTGGAAATACCGAGGAAGCGCAGTGGGATCACTTTAAAGAAGAATTATTGCAGAAAGTTCTGTACACCGCTCAGTCTTCTCCCGATCCTTCAATGCCTTTTGCTGAACTTTATAATTATCAGGACTTTTTAAAATTACGCAAACGAATTTATTCTAAAAAGCAATTACCAATCCGCGATGTTATAAGCAAAGAAGACTGGGTGGTTCTTGCCTGTGTTCTTGCTCGCGAAGAAGACTATGAACAGTTGGAACGTTATGCGTCAGAAGGATTGCCATTAAACGATATTTCCCCTTTTTATTTCAGATATTATAAACCGACACCGATTTATTATATTACCACGCATAAAATATGGCT
>Ga0209755_10008722_pt1 | contig 10789 bp, 7 predicted proteins | sample TergutCo191P1_FD_187301 | JGI IMG/M metagenome (GOLD analysis project Ga0209755, IMG submission 187301) | Cornitermes sp. P1 segment gut microbial communities from Petit-Saut dam, French Guiana - Co191P1 (SPAdes) (version 2) | ecosystem: Host-associated > Arthropoda: Insects > Digestive system >... | reverse complement strand
GAGTCTTTAGTAAACAAAATAAACCCGAAATGCAAGTCAGAATCAGACGCACCAGTTAAACCTCACAGGCAAAAGAAAAATTAGGCTTTATATCGCAAGCTGTTGCAAGGAAAGCTAGATCATCTTTCACAGGATGAAAGACAGTTAACTGAACCGGTCCTGCTAAAATATGCGCATGTGTTCCATGATGAGGACACTAATGACTTTAAATGTACCGATGTAATGGAACACCAAATTACTGGTAGGAGATACTCCGCCCATTAGGCGGCCCCAGTATCGCACCTGTATGCGCTAAGACATGAAATGAAAGCCCAAGTAGTTAATATGCTGGACAAAGGGATTGTTAGGGCGAGTAGTTCTCCATGGTTAGCTCCAGCTATTCTAGTCCCGAAGAAAACCGCGGACGGAAAACAAAAGTATAGATTTTGTGTGGATTTTAGAGCCCTTAATGCGGCGACGAAATTTGATCCATATCCACTGCCGGTGTTCGAAGAGACTATGTCCACCCTCTCAGGTCGAGATACTTTTCTGTTCTCGAATGTTATAGTGGATTCTGGCAGGTTCCCATTAAGGAGGAACATAAAGAGCGCACTGGATTTACGTTTCCACAGGGATATTATGAATTTAACAGGCTACCATTCGGATTGTCGAACAGTCCATAAAATTTCCAGCGGCTTATGGACATAGTTTTAAAGGGTCTAGTAGGTACCAAATGTTAGGTATTTATTGACGACGTGATAGTATTTTCCAAGTCAGCAGAGGAACATGCTCTGAGGCTGGAAGTGTGTTACGTAGATTCGATGAAGCCAACCTACAGTTGCACCCAAGGAAGTGTGTCTTCGCCCAGCCCAAAGTGCAATGTTTAGGATTCGTGCATTCTGAGAATGGATTTTCTGCTTCCACAGACAAGGTGAAAGCTGTTCGGGAATACCCAACCCCGACAAATGTTAGATAAGTCAAGGCATTTCTTGGATTAGCATCTTTTTATCGAAGACTAGTACCAAATTTTGCACAGATTGCTAAACCCTTGACAACTTTGCCTAGAAAGGACCAGAAATTTGAGTGGGGTCCTAGTCAAAACGAGGCTCTCGAAGGACTGAAAGATAAGCTCTGTACTACAACGGTACTAGCCTATCCAAATTTTGAACTGCCCTTCATCCTTACAACAGATGCCTCCAAGCTGGCAATTGCGGCCGTCTTATCCCAAATGCAAGACGGTGTTGAAAGGCCCATCGCATATGCCAGCAGACAAATGAACAAAGTGGAACAGGCATATAGTGCTTCTGAATCAGAAATGCTAGCCCTGGTGTGGGCAACAAAATTTTTCCGTTGCTACCTCCACGGCAAGGAATTCCTAGTTAGGACGGACCATTCCGCTCTGTCTTATTTACGTAAATTCTCAGATCACAACAGCCGCCTCATGAGATGGTCGCTCAAATTGTCCGAATTGGATTTTGTAGGACAGCACAGGCCTGGATCCAATATACGTCATGAAGATACTCTGAGCCGCCAAGTAGGCGCTGTCATGCATGAAGACAGTCTAGATAAAGAACGCATTCTCTGTGAACAACAGAAAGATGAGTTCTGTACTAAACAGGAACCCGGAACTTTCTCCAGTAAACGTGAGTTGTTTTTGGATGAAGATGGTATCATGTACCGCAGTCAGCCCGATGACAACGCCACATCGTAGTACCGAGATCGCTAATCTATGACGTCATCAAGGAAAGTCACAATCCAGTATATGTAGCGCATCCAGGCGTAAAGAGAACCCATGATCTTATATCACTAAATTATTGGTGGCCCGGCATGTGGCGATCGATTGTGGACTACATTCGAAAATGTGACCAATGTCAAAGACGGAAGGAAAATCGTGAATATATCGCACCTCTTGTAGATGTGGAACAGCCAACAGCCCCCTTCCAAATTACAGCCATGGACGTTACTGGGCCCTACATGCTAACACCGCGCAAGAATAAGTATTCGCTCACATTTATAGATCATTTCACACGGTATGCGGAAGCCTTTCCCATTCCGGATCAAACAGCGGAGACTTGCGCTAGGATTTACGCAACGCAAATTATTACGCGGCATGGCACTGGTTCGAAATTAATAACAGATCAAGGGCGTACATTCATGTCTACATTTTTTAGTGAAACATGTAAAATTTTGGGAGTCCGCAAGATCCACACGACCAGTTACCACCCAATGTCCAACGGACTCTAGAACGTTGGCATAGGTCGTTACACACAGGTTTATCGCATAATATAAATGCATCACACACAACCTGGGATGTGGTAGTGCCATTTTATCTCATGGCTTACCGTGCTACGCCAAATTCAGTTACGAAATTCAGCCCATTTTATTTGTTACAGAGAAGAGAGATGCCACTCCCAAACAGTGACAATTTAAAGGCAAGAGTGTCACGAGAAAACCCAGATCACCATCAGAGACTGCAGAACCTAAAGGCCAGTCTAAACGCGGCCTACAAATGTGTAACCAAAGCAAAAAAAGGCACACCAGAATAACAACAGACTGTACGACCGCAGGGCCAAGTTACGAAAGTTTAAAGTTGGAAACCTAGTGTATTTATGTAGCCCAGCAATGAAGCCCGGACTGTCTCGAAAGTACTTACCTACTCAGACCCCTTGATTTCGGCGTGAAATGCAAACCACTAGAATACAACCGCCAGTCCCACGATCCAGAGCTAGAATTATGTCTCAACAGAATGTAACTGAAAGTATAAGTGCTGAGTAAAAGATTTATACACTTTGTCACATGTAACAAGGTTGAGAATTGGATAATTGTTGTATAAATTTTTATGTTGCAGGATACTTCCTGGCTGTAGTACTAGCAGAATTGTCTATAGAGCCACTAAACCGCAGGGTAGTGTTTTTGAAAGAAAATGATATTTTCCTCACTAATGATGCGTGGCGCATTGCAATTGATATTGATATGAGCGCATATGAAAAAGCAGTTGCTACTATTAAAGCCGATCCCATTTTACTTGAAGGACACAGGAAAGAACTTACTTCGAATTCTGATTTGAACCAAATTACAACTTTACTGAACACGTTGGAAGTAAGACTTTATAATTTTCAGCAACTTTTACCTAGACTAGATCGTAGGCGAGGTTTAATTAATTTCGGTGGCACTGTTCTAAAGACTTTGTTTGGGACCGCTACCATAGCTGATATACATTTGCTGCATGAAACGCTTGATGGTTTGAAATCTACTACTTCTGACATTGTTCACAAGCTAAATAGTCAACTTACATACGTGAAGAAATTAGATACAGCTACGGGCATAAATGCTATGGCCATTGCCAACTTATCAAGTATAGTCAAGGATATAGTAATTCAATCTCATAATAAATTTTAACAGGTTACCCAAGATATGTTATGGCTTAATGTGAATCTTCGAAACTACAGCGATTTATATACGGTTATCAAACAACTAGAATTTGCAGTGTTACAATTGATTTATCAAACTGATGAACTGATAGGAACTATACAACGTGTATTGCAAGGCAAACTGCCTATAAGCCTAATTAGTCCTACAACACTGCAAGGTATTCTGAGGAACGCATCGTTACAATTGCCTGAAGAATATGAGCTTATTGTAGGTACAAAACCAGATAAGATATACCTGTACTAGGAACTAGTTCAAGTGTCAGTGATAGGAAATGTTCACAGCATGAAACTTATTGTTAACGTACCATTGAAAACTGCTAATAGTCAGTTTACATTGTACAAGGTAGCTGCTTTGCCTACCCGAGTGTCAAAAACTAACTTTGTTAAATAAAATGTTGACTATTTTTATTTTGACCTAGAAAGCAGTCGACATGACTACAATTTACTCAAAGAAACCGACTTGCTAAACTGTGTCGCTGGCGAAATTACCGTATGCCCAGCTAACACGGCAGTTTATAGTGCAAAAACTTTAAATTGTTTGTCTAGTATATATTTCCAGACTACAACTTACAATCTGTGCCGCGGACACCTACTAATAAATCATCGAACTCCAACCCTTCAGAAACATAAGTCATTAAAGCTGCATTATTTCCCGGAACAACGCCAAGTTACTTTTCGCTGCTTGAAGAACAACGCTTGGACGACTCGCACTGAATTACCTTTTGAAGCCGGTCTGATATTGAATGTTTCAACATGCTCCATAACTACAGAAGAATTTCGAACTTTTCCAGAATTACAAGGCAGTATGCAAACAACACTTGACACACCCTACTGCTACATACCAGACAAAGTGTCGACCGCCGCTGACCACGAAATGCCCCTGCTTGAACAAATAACGCCAAAGGAAAACCAACAAATCGACGAAGTGAGATCCAGAGTTATCACACCGTCACAAACATTCGACGTGGATTCATTACTTCACCTTCTACAAGTTTCACTCCATCAAGAACAACGTACATTTTGGCACCTGATAGTAACCACCACTGTTTGCGCACTTGCAATTCTTGGAATTCTATGCTCTCCCTTGCGTTCTCATGTACTCAACTTTATACCCTGTCGTCACGCTACAAACACCACTATTGAACCCAGTACTGTTACTTCTAATCGTTCGCCAGAAATTCCCGAACCCAGTCAAAGACCTCATTTTCCAAGTAACAGCTCACCTCAACAAGATGTTACTTTTGCGGCCTATCCACTGAAACCAGCCGAATAATAATAATTATAATACAAGCCAAAATGACTGTTAGTAAATCTTTGATGAATAATCCAGTACCAGGCTACAGAGAGACAACTCAAAGCGAGATGAAGAATATTGTCTCAACTGCTCCCATGTGAGGCCCTTTGCCTTCATCCGATACCTCTATCCATTGAAACGCACAGAAGTCTGCGGTAGCACCGAGAGACAAGGAGGTACAGTTTCACCTACAAGTTCACACTCTACGAGGACACTTTTACATTATGACTATTTTGAGTTTTGTATTGGTTAAAATTTTACTATTGTAAATAAGATCCCTACCCTCTCCTTTCCCTTTCCCTTTTACTAATATTTGTATTGTTATTATAGTATGTTTGAGTTACTGTGGCATTCATTTTCATGTCTGAATTATTACGTGAGACGAAATTTGGTTTAAATCCTTGGCCTAGCCAATGCTTTACCCCAAATTATCGTTTAAAGGCAGGATGAGGTAATGAATGCAGACTGTACTTATAACGTTTATTTTAATTTGTAAAATATTGTACATTTTAGTGCTACAAAGCACGATACTTTAGTTAACAGGAAACAGTAGTTGCAAACGTTGCACAAATAAGCAGTTCAGGTGACTTGAACTATGCTTGAACGTGCAGCAACGTCGCCTAAAAGTTTAAGAATGCTTTAATTGCGAAGTTGATTTTATAAATTTTGCTGTTTGAAGAAAATCAAGACTCACTTGTTCACGTACTGATGTAGTGTTCCCTCGCCGAACTGCTGTGCATTTCCGGCTGTATGGTGCCTACAAGTTAAAGAACTACTACAAGTGCAAGAATTGTAACAAGTGAATTAATATACAGTTGACAAGGTTAAGAGTGACTAAAATGATAAAGTGCAACTGTTCTTTACTGTTAAAAGGTGAGTCTTGTTGACAGCATAGAAATTATTATTTGGTTATAAACTTTTGTTCATGAGCTGAGCAATTTTGGCAAATTTATTTGTTGTACGACTGAACTTAAAATTCAGAATTTACACAAATTACACTACGTCTATATTAAGGGGCGAAGCAACTATTTTAATTAAATTTTAAAATTAAATTTTATACTTATTAGGCATTTACTAAATTTACGGAAAGTGATGATGATAATTTATTTGGTAACTTAGAATATAGATATATTTATTGGGAATTGTGGATAACTAATTGAGATTTTTTTTATACTATCCTTGTATCCCGAATTTAGAATCCCCGTTTATTAAGTAGAGAGCACATTGACGAGACTAGTAGATTTGATGTCGTCTGGTGGCAGCGATTGGTCTAGAGTATTTTATTGAGTGGGAATTTTGTAGTAGAAGTCCGCTCAGTGCCGAATCGCGATATCAGTGTAGGAGCACTTATACGTGGGGGGCACTTCAATAGTATAGGGTGACAGAAAATTTCCCCCCAGTGAATACAGAAACACTGCAGAGCAAATTTTCGCTAACTTTGTATAACATTTCGGTAGTTTTTAATAGAAGTTCGTGTGTCTTTAAATTTAAATTTTCCGTACTCATTTTGCCTTCGAATATAAGTGTGGAAATATTTGATACTTTTTTAAATCATTGGAAAAGCACACATACGCTGTGTGGGGGAAATCAAAAACTTCTCAACGCTACCGAACACGGTGTTTGTTTCCTTTGTCTCGCTCAGTGTTTTTGTGTGTTCATACGCACACAGTGAACAGCTTACCAAGCGACTTTGGCTCACCATCCACGATACACAAGACAACTCAACTCGAGCAAGGGTATGCGTCTGCTTTTACAGAATCTTAAACCAGGGTCACGTTAGGATATTTGAGTGCTGTGATCGGTGATTGCTTCTTAAAGTGGGCTACGGTTTCTTTGATCAAACTATACACAGCTGTTAATCGGCTATGACCAGGCACTTTAGATAAAAATCACACAACTCTCCAAGACCTGTTTTGTGTCTCACATGCAACGGACTGTCGATATTCAGCTGTGGCTATCCAGTTAACTCTTTGAAATGTGCAACCACAAAAGTCATCTGAAGAAACGTATACTGTACGTAGCATAGAACCGGACAAGCTACAGGCAAATAAACAGACGTATTCATTCTGCGTCACCACCTATCACTTCTTCCTCTATTCTCATCGATTACACTATTCCTGGTAATAAACTGAAGATAGTGAAGAATAATTAACAATATTTTTATTCGTTTCTTTTTACAGGTTCCAAGAGCAAAGAGGGGTTGTAAATAAATTTCACCCACGAAGTTTCAGATGGGGAGTAGAGGTACAGCTCTACTTTTTACTTAACCTCGGAGCTAGATGGGGGGTGGGTGGTCAAGGCCACTTCCCTACCATTTAAACCCGGGAAAGATTCGGTACCCATTGTATGGGACGCTGGTTGGGCTCCAGAGCCTGTCTGGAAGGGTGCGGAAAATCTCGCCCCACTGGGATTCGATCCCAGGACCGTCCATCCCGTAAATAGTCGCTATACCGACTGAGTTATCCAGGCCCTTGAGGAAGTGGGAAGAAGAAAATAAACTTTCGAAGTACAAAGGAATTTTCCGAACCGCTATGATGTTACAGATGTTAAGCATGGGACAGCAGTGCATTCATACAGAATTGGCTGTGAATTTGTCTGTTGCATAAGAATACGTCTAATTATTCTGTTCGTAGCTAGAGAGTTTTATGTATATTTTGTCCAAAATAGCTTCTGCATTTGTAAACAAAGCTGATTTTAATTTGTACATATATTCTAAAGTATTTCACTTTCTATCGATTGCATAGCTTTAAATAATTCTGGTACTAGTCGCTAGTAAAGAGTCTGCTCAAGAAATAAACGTTGAGAAAAACTAAGTGTAAGTTTATTTTTTCCTGAGCAGAATATAGAAGAGTATCGCAACATAAATACAGCGGATAAATCTTTCGAAAATGAGGCAAAGTTCATTATTTCGGAACGACACTAAACTGTACACTTCGCACGCATGAAGAAATCACGATCTTATTAAATTCGATGAATATATTCTATTTTCTTTAGAATAGTTTATCATTCTGGGTGCTATTTATAAACACAAATAATAAAATATACACAACTATAACACTGTTTGTGGTTTTGTATCGACGTGAAACGCGGATTTTCACATAAAGAAGAACATAGGCTGAGGTCTTCGAGAAAAGGGAGCTGTGCACGATACTTGGATCGAACAGAGAGGTTGTAACCGGGGACTACAGAAAAATGATCAGCTTCATTGCCTGTCTTCCTAGGTATTCGAACCAAGCGACATCAGACGGGTGGGACATGTGACAGCCGATACCCAGAACGGAAATGCATACGGGTGTTTGTGTGGAAACTTGGAGAAAAGAGCGACAGCTTTGAGCACCTACGGCTAGGTGGAAGAACAAAAATAAAATGCAAGGTAAATACGGTTAATTTCAACCTAGAACCTGCCATGAAGGCACAGAGGGGAGGAGAGGTAATGCTCTACTCTTTCTTTAACCTCTGTGGTACATGAGCTGACTGGTTAACGGCATGCCTCGACCATTTAACCCCCGGAAATGACCCAACTCATATTGTGTTGGAGACTGGTGGGTCCCAGGTTCGGGTAGGTTGGGTCCTGAAAAACTCGCGTCCACCGGGATTCGATTCCCGGACCGACAAGCCTTTAGCTAGTCACTATACCGACTACGCTATCCCGGCCCAAGGAATCAAATGGATCTTGAAGAAATAAGAAGGGAAAATGTGGACACAGTGGGGGAGGGGGATTTTAGGACTGGCCAATTATCTTATTAGCGTCTCAACGGCTCTGCTCCATGGAGTTATTTTGTTTCGTTTGACATACAGTTTCTATGAATTTCATGCTTTTCATAAATATAAGTGTTCTAAAACGTCGCAGAAAGAATTACGAAATAATAAGCGTTAATTTACCAAACTCAAGTTCTATTGCATTCCTGTCCTTGTACTATCAGCATATATCCAGAAGTTAAATTTTAATTTTGTGTTTCCGTGCATCATAGTATAAGGTTAAATAAAACACCGAAGTGATGCAACAAGATGCAGATTTTATTACTGCAGACTTTCTCTGCATGTTTCGGGCATCATGCGCCCATCATCAGGAGTATAAAATACTGACATGGCAGCCACCGGTACAGGTAGCTATGGTTGCAGGTGGATCCTCACTTCGCCATATGGCTCATGACGCCCGAAACATGTACAGAAAGTCTGCAGTAATAAAATCTGCATCTTGTTGCATCAAGTCGGTGTTTTATTTAACCTTATCCAGAAGTTACTCATACTTTCACAGTTCCTGTTGCAGTAGGTCTGTTATTTCATATATCATAAACACAGTTCCGGCCTTTCTTCACAATATCTTCTGAAGAACCAGCTGACCACATATAAAAGCAAGTACAGTCAAACACCGATGCAGCTCCATTCCTTGTTCACCGCAATTTGTGACGGTCGGACCGGAAAGTCGAAATACCCTATAATAGCAATTAACTTTGACAGATGTTAATGGGCGTTAAGTGAGGGTGGCGCTATAATGGGGTTTAACTGTCCATAGCACTACAGGGTCAGCTGTTACTGCAATTCACAGCTTCAAGCCAACGGGAGAATTCTTGAACATTCAGCAGCAATTTCAACAGCCTACACAATAAGCCTGAGTCTCACCAAGTCTGCTAACAGCAAAACTCGACTCGGCAAGAGTGAATGCTCACACTAAGGTGCATTATGTATGTCAGTTCGAACATCTGCGGTAGCACCAACTAAACGGATTGCAGATTTTAAAATTTTTTCTAGGCGAAGACCTGTACAGGTCTTTAAAAGGGATACGACCATTCACCTGACATAGATAATTGCAAAACAATTTTGAATAATTAGCAAAAGCATATTATATGGAATCATCGACAATGAACGCATGATTTCTTTGAAAATATATTTTCCGCGGGTTCTGTAAAACCCACACCCAGCTGCAAAGGCAGCACTTCTGCAAGCTGGTGTATATCACTCAAGTACAAAACTATTACTTTTTAAAATTATCAATGCTGGACAATATTGTAACATTGTAGTCATACAAATAAAATCCTAAATTATTCCGAAGCTAAAAATACATGGACTGTACTAAATTCAGTTTTGTTTTTGCAAAATTGTTGTTGTTTAATTTAATTCATCATTAATATAAAACGCTAAATTATGTCGGAACTCCAAAGTGATGCAAGTAACCCAACCCACACCTCAGTGCTGGCGCTTCTGCATGTAAATAGATACCAAAAAGACAAAAATATTACTCAAACTAGTAAGTTTCCATGTGCAAAAAAGATATTTCTTCTCAGTTTTACGTTTTGTACGAAACACGATATCAGAGAACAGTAAAATGAGACGGAGTATTATTTAACACGATCATTCGCATAGAAGTAACAGAAAAAGTTATTTTCTACATTAAATAACAAAGAAGGACATGCAAATAAAGACAGCCATATAAATCATAGCAGGTACTTAAATATGACCAACAGTGTAAACACTAAGAGTGAAATAAAAAGCTTTTTTTTTTGGTACAACAAAAAATTAAAATTGAGAAGAAAGGAAAGTTTTCGTTGCTCAATATATCTCGAAGGAGCTTCAGTGTTTACAATTACAGTCATGGCGTTAATACACTTAAAAACAGTGACTGGGAAGGTTCGTTGTTTAACAGCGGCGCGAAAGCTTTCGGAAGGCAAAAAAGCATATTTTTACTCGGACACTCTTCCGTTTGATCTAGACTGCGGCATGCTTACAGATGTATCCTTTTTCGGATATATAACTACTTGCCATGTCGAGTGTAGAAGCCCTCTGAATCCTACAGGATGAAAGGCTCAAAGGGGAACAGAACTGTAATGAAATTACTGTACTCACCCACTGCGCCGGATGCATCGTCCAAATGGCTGCGCTGTTCTCGGAAGGACGTAATCGCTGCTACACAACACACAAACACTCGCACAACTCACTATCCAGTGTTCAGTTCTAAGTCATTATTTGCGAGTCGTATTTATACACACTTTTATTTTTCACGCTAGAATTGTAACTAAACACTTCCGAAACTACGCAAACAGCAATTACCATCTCCAGGTCACGAGATTCCTTCCACATTTCATCA
>Ga0209755_10008721_pt1 | contig 10789 bp, 9 predicted proteins | sample TergutCo191P1_FD_187301 | JGI IMG/M metagenome (GOLD analysis project Ga0209755, IMG submission 187301) | Cornitermes sp. P1 segment gut microbial communities from Petit-Saut dam, French Guiana - Co191P1 (SPAdes) (version 2) | ecosystem: Host-associated > Arthropoda: Insects > Digestive system >... | reverse complement strand
CATTAGTGATTGTTGCCCTGACAACAACCGTCCCCGCAGCGTTAGGTGTCAACGTATTCCCGCCGCTAATAACAGCAGATCCGCTGACCGCTGACCATACGATTGTCTTGTGCGTCGCGTTGGAAGGAGATACTGTCCCTGTCAAGGTTAGAGGAACTCCAATCATAGCGGTTGCGGGTACACCGGTTATATTGGTTACCGCTACAAATTTATCGCCTGAATTGTTTGTATCTTCAGTACACCCGGCGAGAAGAAGGACAAATATCAACAAAATAGCTGACATTCCTTCACATTTCGTTTTTGTAGTAATCATACTACACTCCTTAGATAAAATTGTTGCATATTATACAACTGGCGATAATATTATCAATCTAGTTGATGTTTGTCAATAATGTCACGCTATTTATATAATACAAAATTCTCCAAAAGGATGAAGTATGACCGAAAGTGAATTAAAAACAATAGTTCGGACAAATATAAAAAGATATAGAGAGTACCGTAAGTGGACGCAAGCCCAGCTTGCCGAAAAACTTGATATTTCTATAAATTTTCTAAGTGATATCGAGAATGGAAAAAAGTGGATTTCACCGGCGACAATGGTAAAATTCGCCTCAACACTTAAGATTGAACCTTTTGAGCTCTTTAAACCCGCCGATGTTCCCCTGCCTGATGTATCAACATTGTTCTCTCGGTATAATGACGATGTTGTCGAATCCGTTACCGAGTCAATGAAACAAATTTACAATTATTATCAGGCTTTAGTTAACAATAAACCCTCAGTATAAAACATAACAGCGCCAACAGAGCATCTACCACGACTTTAGTACCTTAATCGTAATATAATACCAAAAAGGTGGCAGCCACCATTTTAGTATTTCTTTTAGCTGCATTATTAAATATAACCGCAATAAACTACCAAAAAGGTGGCTGCCACCTTTTTGGTATATTTCTATTATAATCCTTGCAAATTCCTTTATTTCATGCTAATCTGAACCAAGTTTATTAATAGTGAGGTACAGGATGGCTCATAAAATCAGTGATTCGTGCGTAAGCTGCGGCGCGTGCGCTGCCGATTGCCCGATGGAAGCGATTTCGGAAGGTGACGGACAGTACAAGATCGATCCGGATAAATGCTCGGATTGCGGCGCTTGTGTCAGCTCTTGCCCGACGGAATCGATTTCGGCGGAGTGAGATTTGTCTGCGATCAAAAAAGGCAAGGGTTGCGCCCTTGCTTTTTTTTTAGTTTATTTTATTACGCAGGCTCTGTCCCCGCCGGGGAGCAGCGCTCAGGGGTACGACTTGCGCTACCCTGTCATTCACAGACTGGATACGCGAGACGTTGGCTTCCGTCAATTTACGAGTGATGTGCAGGCAAACAGGAAGAGGCTTGTCGGGCTGCGCGCCAATTTAAGGGAAGCGGCGGAAAATCTCACAATATATCAATACACGGTAAAGCAAGGTGAGGATCTTTTCTTTTTGGCGGCGCGCTGTAGTATCCCCTACTCTGCTATTGTCACCTTGAATCGTCTCGGCAGGACAGTCGATCTTGAAGCGGGAATGCAGCTTCTTCTTCCCTCCTGCCCGGGAATCTTTATTCCTGAAAATCTCAATTCAGATATGGAAATGATAATCGCCGCCGCAAGGGTCAATAAAGAAGATATAATCGAACTGAAGATCAGCAGGCAAAGCAAAACGCAGATTTTCGGCTTTATTCCGGGGGCGGATTTTACCCCTACGGAAAGAGGATATTTCCTCTATTCTGGATTTCGCTTTCCGCTTCGATCTTACCGCATTACAAGTTCCTTCGGCATGAGAGCCGATCCATTTACGGGTCGTCAGCAGATGCACAGAGGAATCGATCTTGCAGCCCCGGAAGGGACTGAAGTGTACGCGGCGGCGGACGGCGTTGTTACGGCTGTCGGAGATGACCCTGTTTACGGAAAATACATCATTATCAGTCATAGTAATAACTGGACAAGCCTTTACGGGCACTTACAAAAGATAGAAATTGACTTGCGATCTGAAGTTAAATCCATTACTCTTATAGGTAGGGTAGGATCAACAGGTCAATCAACAGGTCCGCATCTGCATTTTGAACTTAGACAGGATGGAAAACATTTCGACCCTAGCGGAAGGCTTCGCAATTAATGCAATCTCTGATTTCTGCAAAAAATTTCGTTCAATGTTGAGCGGAACAATCAATGTAATGGATGTAATATGACACGCGCCATTCTTACTTTGGCAATAATCATGATCTTCCCGGGAAATCCGTTGCATGGGGAATCTTTCCGCACCGATGTTGACGGCGCTTTATCGATATCCGCCGACAGATCCGCCGAAAATCACAATCCTATCACCATTGGCATTGACGGCTCTGTGCTTATCAATATAGCTTCCGATGTCCGGTTTATAAGAGGCGTCGAACTTGAAATAACCGCGCCGCAGGGCTGGCTTCAATACCGCAGTTCTCTTCTCATGATGATATACAATAATCTCAATCATAAGACTGCCGACGGCATTACCGATTTTGAAGGAAGACGAATCGCGTTTGAACCTTTACCGTCAAGACTGCGGATTATATATCAAGTCCCGATCCGTCAACAGCACGGACTAAGAAACACCACTACCACGACCGTTACCGCCGCCGTCGCTTTACCGGAAACATTTCCGCTATTGTTCAGATTACAGCCTACGGAAAAGGGGCTTCCCGCCCAATTTGATCAGTTTACCTTCAATGTTACAGCCCGCCCGATTTTCAGCGATGAGGGAGCGGTAAGGATTATAACACGTTTCCCGCCAAATCAACGAAACAAGCCGTTTACCGTCCTAATTGACGATAATGTCGTAAACAGCATATCCGAAGAGATCATTCTAAAGGAAGGAGAGCATCATCTGGTCATCCTTTCAGATGATTACCGGAACGAAAGCCGCCGATTCCTCGTGGAAAGAACAAAAGTCATCGATTTGACAATAGAACTGCAGGACCCCACCCCGTTTATTATCTTTGAAGGTCCCCAAAACGTCAGTATTTTCCTGAATAATGTACCAGTTACCGAAACCCGCGAACCTTGCATGATAGACCCCGGTATGCACGAGGTACGCTTCCAAATCGGCGATTATACCGTAATAAAGACTTTAAACGTTCAAAGGGGCAAAACCTACCGTGTATCCCTCGGAGTTGACCTGATTGTCAGCGAAGACGATTAGCGTCCGGTAAAACGCCTAAAAAAACTTGAAAATTTCGCTTCATAAATCCGTGTTTATAGACGATAATTACTATGTCGGGGGTATAGTTCCCCTCCCAAATCACTATATTTCCGATATGCCTCAAGGGCATGGAGCTGTCCGAATATTTCGGGCAGCTCTTCTTTTTTTGCGGTCAATATACTATAATACCAAAATGAAGGATAAAAAGACTTCCGCGCAAAAACCGGAAGAAAATATTGATGAAGTAAAACTCAAACCCTTTATGGGTATACGCCCCGGCGTGTACCTTACTATCCTGTATTTGTTTGTCATTTTGGCTGTTCTTTTTATTTTATTAATACAACCAGGATTGAAAAATCCGACAGCCGCGCTGATTGTTACGTCCGAACCCGCCGGAGCCGGCATTCGGGTAAACGATATTTACGCGGGTGTTGCCGGAAGCAAGATAATCGTCCCGAAAGGCGAGCACACTATCACAGCAGTCATGCCGGGTTTTGAAGCGCAGAGCGCGGTTCACAAAATCACAAGCAGGATATTCGCGTCACATTTTTTCCCGCGTGTGCACAGAATCGCGTTTACGCTAAGGTCAGCCGATCCTGTCGGCGCGTTTACGCAGTACGCCTACGACTACGCTTCATGGAGTTTCGGCGGAGAGCCGACGGAAACATGGCAGATTCCGATGAGCCTCTCGGAAGGAGCGTACAGACTCGGCAATGAACAATTAACGGAGAACAGAGAACAGTTTCAACAGATACTTTTGGCGGCTTCGAGGTTCGCGGTTACGCGGGTTGCTTTACGCGATCTGATTCGGGCAAAACTGCTTTTGGATGGATACGGAAATTCTCCCTCCCCGGCGGTGATAATCCAATCAATTTCGGACGCGCTCATCTTTCTGTCGGAAAACCCTGGCAGCGCATACTGGCTTTCACAGTTACTGCCGTCCGATTCCGCCGCGATTATCAAATCGTCGGCTTGGGCGAATAGCGAGTATGACGCGCATACGGATTTTTTTCCTGACGATGAACGGAATGTCTCTCCGCCGCGCCTCTCGCTTGCCGGTTTAAACTTCCGCAGCATGAACTCAGGAAAACTTCTTGGTAAAGGCTCAGCAAGCACACACAGACCTTACGGTCATAATACATTCATCAGCGGATTTTACCTCAGTGAAACTCCCGTCTCAATATCGTTATTCGAAACTTTTCTGAATGAAAATCCACAGTGGAGAGAACACCGCACGGAATATTACCCCGATGAGATCGCCTCTCCTCAGGAACTTCAAAACAGGGGATACGCGACAGGCGTTAACTGGTACGCGGCGGAAGCTTTCTGCAAATGGCTCACAGGGCAATTGCCTCCTTCTCTTTCAGGCTCAATGGAAGTAAGGCTGCCGGCGGAAGATGAATGGGAATACGCCGCTATCAGCGTCAACAATATGCAAAACACGGGTTTTGAATGGTGCGGCAGCCCGTACGCTCCTCTCAACTTTATTAAAGCGCCCGACGGGGCGGCGCAGATATTAAGCTCTCCGGAACGTTCAATTCGGGGCAGGGCATCGGCATCATCCGCGGAAACAAGAGCATCCTTCCCTCCCGATTTATCATCGCCGTTTATCACATTCCGCCCTGTCATAGCGGAAATCAGGCAATAGACAATCATGGCAGAAGGCGTAAAGATAATAGCGCAAAACCGCAAAGCGCGTCACGATTACACAATAGACGAAACATACGAGTGCGGCATCGAGTTAATGGGAACGGAAGTAAAATCCTTCCGCGACGGAAAAATCTCCTTCCCGGACGCGTGGGCGGAAGTTATCAAAGGCGAAGTCTGGATACACTCACTGATTGTCGCCGAAAACCCCTTCTCATCGATTTTCAATCATGATCCGGACAGGTTAAAACGCCTCTTATTGCATAAAGAAGAAATCAAACGAATAAACCGTAAAGTCGAAGAAAAGGGCTACACCCTTATCCCCCTCTCATTCTATTTCAAAAAAGGCAGGGTCAAAACAGAACTGGGTTTATGCAAGGGAAAAAAAGCGTTTGATAAAAGAGCGTCGATAAGAGAGAAGGATTTAAAAAGAGATATAGAACGCGAATTCCGCCATGGGGTTAACTAATAGTTATCTTGAACGGCGGTCAATGATTTCAAGCATGATTAAAAAGGCAAATATTATCAGTCCGATACTTATTGCCGTTATTTTGATGTATCGTTCTAAAATAAATTCAGGTTTTTGAGCGTAGTATTTAGTTCCGGTTTCGGAATGAGCCGGTTTTATATTTGAAAGCCCCATAATACGAATAATTCGCTCGTTTTCATGTCCGTAACCCATCTGCCGCGCGTAAACAAGAAGCGTATCCTGATCATAAATCAAATTATCTCTTGTTCTTTCCAGTTCCTGATTGATAATCCTCAAATCCTTTATGTTGTCCCATTGCCTGTCTCTTTCGCTAAGAAGATAATTATACGCTGATAACCCCTTTGGTCCTGCCAGAAACGAAAAAAACGTATAAACAGCAATCGCCGCCCAGATTCCAAGGAGGAGGCATTTGAAGACTCTCATGTCTCGATTAACGGTCGATTTTTAACGAATCTTTAAGGATTGACAGACGGTTTGCCATAGGTTATCTTTATTTAAGGAGTAATACTGATACTACTGAAAACGCGGAATTCTACCGATAATTGTAGATAGTATCTGCTTTTTTTATCGTAGATACCTGTAGTTTAAGTAATTTGGGGAGCAGTTCATGAAGAATAACAAGAAACCTTCCATCTACTCTGATCGCGGTAGTATTGGTTCAGCGGAAGAATTGGATGAGTATGGAGTTTGGGTTAAGAGCGAACCGCAGGTTCTTTCCTCAACCGGTGATTTAAACGACGCTGCAGCCATAGAAGAAGCTCCTGATATGTCCGTTTCTGACGATGCTTTTTCGATTGACGACGCTGTACTTGATGCCGGCGCCGAATCGGAAGCCTCTTTAGATGATAATGTTGATTTCCCAGACAGTATTGACGATATCGGAATTGACGAAATAGATGAAATGTCAGCGCCCCAGTCAGAGCTTGAAGATTTTGAGATTTCGGATACAGGCGCGGATTTGGGCATTACCGGTGAAGAAAGCGCCGGAGGAATTGAAATCGAAGATACGGTATTCGATGATTTAGACGCTTCCGATCCCCTAACGGGAGATGACGACAGTGAAAACACAAATCCCGGCGATCTTAGTTTAGATAATGAAATAGAAATAGACGATGATCTGGATGTTGATTTTGGAACAGCCGAAGAAGCGGATGATGATTCCGGAGTTTCTGTTCCGGAAACGAAACGTAATGATATTGACGATATAAATGAAATGCTCAATATCGAAGCTGCTTCAATGTATGATACGGAAGGAGATACAAGAACGGATGATGATTTCATTTTCAAAGGCAGTGACGATTTGTCTATCGACGCGCCGGAAGATGATTTTTCAACTGACGCTTCGGGCAGCGATCTTTCATCTGATTTAAGCGATGACTCTGTTGATATTGGCGATATCTCCATTGACGATGATATTTCAATTGACGCATCAGCCGATGATGTTGTGCCCGAAGACGCTTCCGGCAGTGATACCACGCTCGAAACCGAAGAAATTTCACTCGATATTTTAGAAGATGATGATATTTCAATCGACATTTCAGACGACGACGATACCATCCCCGGCGACTCCGGCGGCGACATAACGCTCGAAACCGAAAGTGACGCAAACGATGATTTCGATATCCCAACCGTAAAAGCAATTGAAAACAACATTACAAGCGCGCAGGATGATTTCAGCGGCGCTGTTTCAGGCAAGGAAAACGAGCTTTCTTCGCATCTGCTTATGAAAATCGCAAACGAACTTTCTTCTATCCGGGGCGAATTAACCGAACTAAAAAGAGAATTCTCTCTTGTTCGCAGCGGCGTTGTTCTCAAAGATGAAAAGCAGGATGAAACTCCCGACGGTTTTTTCCCCGACGAAGATGACGAAACAATCGCGCTCACAGGCGATGAACTCGACAACATTATCAACACATCCGAACAAATAACAGAAACTCCCGAACAGCTTATAAACGAAGAAGATGATGATATAATCTCATTAACAAGCGATGAACTTAGCGATATAGTCACAACAACCGAAGACGAAGAAGATGAAGCGATTGCCCTGACCGGTGATGAGCTCGACAACATCATGAACACCGCCGATTTCACCGACGAATCCGGCTCGGTAACTGACGATCTATCACTCGACGCCGGTATTGACATTTCCCTCGATTCCGACGTATCCGCTGATGACGACCTTTCCATCGCAAGCGATGTCTCCATTGATGATGACGTTCCCATTGATATGTCAGACGATATCTCCATCGATTTAAGCGATGTTTCCGACGATACCGATATTTCCATCGATTCAGACGATGTTTCCGACGATTCAGGTGATATCTCCCTTGATGATGACATTCCCATTGATATGTCCGACGATATCTCCATCGATTCAGGCGATGTTTCCGACGATACAAGCGACGCGTCCGCCGGTGACGATCTTTCCATCGATATGTCAGACGACATTTCTCTTGATTCAGGCGATATATCCCTTGATGATGATCTTTCGCTTGATGGTGACATTTCTATCGATATACCCGACGATATCTCTATCGATATACCTGACGATATCTCTATCGATTCAAGCGATGATCTTTCGATCGCCGCCGCGGACGACATTTCTACCGATGACGATCTTTCACTTGATATGAGCGATGTCTCCGCCGATTCAGGCGATGATCTTTCGATCGCCGCCGCGGACGACATTTCTGCCGGGGATGATATTTTACTTGATGACGATCTTTCGCTTGGTGACGATATCAATATCGATCTTGATGTTGACGTTCAGCCGGATGCTCCGGCAGGCGGAGGCGCGGCGGAAGATGATTTTGCGGATTTCACAAACATGACCGGTACCGATACAGATGATATTCCGCATGATTCCGCTGATGATTTCAGCGAGTTAGACGACATCGCCGAAGAAGAGTTGGCTCCGTTAACCGAAGGCGATGTTATTGAAACTCTGGATGAAGAACTTGAACAACTGCGCGAAGAAGGCGTTGTTCCTATGACAAACGCTCCGGAGAATATCGCGTATCTCGAAGAAGATGAAGACTTAACCGCGGAACCTGAACCCGAAACAATTGATTTTTCCGACGCGGTAATTGACGAACCCGATTTATCCGCAGACGGCATTGTCGACGCGATATCAGAGCCTTCCATAGACGAGACAAACGTGGATCTCGACTCTCTTGATGATTTAGTATTGGACGATGATCTTGCGATTGATGACGATATACCGGAAATCGGCATAGAAGACACGCTTAAGGCTGACGATGTTGACGAATTGGAAGAAATAAATGAAGTTGAAACAGCGGATGAACTTCCGGAGTTAACTGATGATGTTGGCGAAATCGAAGAAATTTTAACCGATGAAGTTGACGAGATAGAAGAGATGGAAGAAATTGAGGAAGAGCCGGTAAAACCTGCGCCTAAAGCGGCGGTCGCGCCTGCGCAAACTCCCGCTCCGGCGCCGGCTCCCGTATACACAGCTCCTCCGGCAGCAGCGGTTCCAACTCCCGCTCCGGCAGGTGTTCCTTCAATTTCTCCCCAAGTCGGAGGAAAGGGAGCGTACATTCCGTCAGAGTTAAAGTCAGAGTTAAGAAATATTCTCAGTTATATGGATCAGCTTTTAGAGTCGCTTCCCGAAGAAAAAATTGAAGAGTTCGCGAAATCCGATTATTTCGATTCTTACAAAAAACTCTTTAAGGATCTGGGACTGGTATAAACGCTGTGCCTGACGGCATCCGCGCTTCTGACATAGCGCGCACTGGCAATGATTTGGAAAAATCGCTTCATTCACGTTATGATCCTCACGCTGAAGCTGTTCGTTTTATCGATTCATTGCAATTAAAAAATTCGATTGAATGTTTTATTTTAATTGAACCTGGTTTCGGCTTCCTTATTCCCGTTCTCAAGGAAAGATTTCCGGACAGTAAAATAATTATTCTTCATGCCGAAAAAAATCTCAGTAAAGATAAAATAACGTCCGGATGCGCGGTGTATTACAATTCTTCAAGCGGTATACTTTCAAATTCGCAAACATCGGAAATAAAAAAATTTTTAGAAAGTAATGTGCCGGAAACTGACGTAAGTAAAATTAAAATAATTGAATGGCGTCCTTCAATGAATTATTTTAAAGAATCTTATTTAATATTGATAACGCAAGTTGTAGAATTTCTAAAACGACTGGACGCGGGAAAAAGAACTCTCGCCGTCTTTGGTAAAAGATGGTTCAAAAATTTTTTTAGAAATATTGATAACGTAAAAAATACTGTTTTTTATAATAAAACCTGTCTTCCCGTAATTGTTACGGGCTCAAGTCCAAATCTCGAACAGGTTCTTCCGTTAATCGCAAGTATACAGGATTATTGTTTGATTATTTCGGCATCTTCATCTGTAATGGCGTTATCGCGCGCATGTATAAAACCCGATCTTATAATCGCGACAGACGGCGGAAATTGGGCGCGAAAACATCTGCAATCCGCTGTTTCAGACACCGCTAATAAAAAATTAAACGATTCGCTTAAGCAAAGCGCGCGTTTAAATAAATACGCGTTTGCTGTAAACCTGTGCGCCGCCCTTCCCTCTCAGCTTTTCTGCGATCCTTTTTTAATAATCAATGACGGCAGTTTTTGGCAAAGCGTTATTCTTCACGAGTTATCGCTTCCATCAGTTATCATCGGACAAAGAGGAACTGTAAGCGCAACCGCCGCGGAACTCGCGATGCTGTTATCAGACGGAAATATTTATTTAGCCGGCATGGATTTCGCAAACAATGATATCAGAACGCACGTTAAACCTTACGCTTTTGACGGTATTTTTTCAGGGTACGCAAACAGATTTATACCTGTCTATTCAACCGCTTTTAAGCGATCATCACTGCTTAAGGAAGGCGGCAGTTTTAATATTTACGAAACATGGTTTAAAGATCAGCTCTCTTCATGGCGGAAAATCTATTCATTAACAGATCATAAAATATTTACAAAAGCGACGCCGGAAAATTTATCAGTGAAGAAAAATATTAACGATATAATCGGCGTTACGGCTAATAATGAAAACTCCGCTCAATTTCGCAAAAAAAGCGCTGACATTCTTTTAAGCGCGATTGACAATCCTAATTTTTCAGATAATATCAAAAATGAGCTTTCTTCTTTGCTGTTTCCGTCAAATTCAAACAATGTAACAAAAGAAGAGCTTAAAAATAAAATACTTGAAGTAATCAGGAATTAATTCACGCGCAAAAAAGGGGAAAAATATAAATTAGGAAGTATTATGACAGAGAATCGCGGACATATTTTTGATATAAATAAAGTCTCACTTTCAAATTTCAATAAAGATCTGTGTTCACGTCTGTCTGTCTTTAATAAAACCGCTTACTCCGTTTCAGGGTTTTATTCTTTTTCTGAAGCGCGATCCGGTGATATTGTTCCGGCACAAATTTCACCTAACGAAGAGTGTAAC